>ERZ825137.6398-NODE-6398-length-10309-cov-3.811683_pt1 | contig 10309 bp, 7 predicted proteins | sample MGYA00519873_ERZ825137 | MGnify/ENA primary metagenome ERZ825137 (study PRJEB31778, sample SAMEA3449190) | human gut metagenome | biome: human gut; feature: human-associated habitat; material: faeces | place: United Kingdom | collected 2010/2012 ... | reverse complement strand
ACAAGTGGACGTTCTCCACCAACGGCGTGTCCATCCAGGGCCGCTACGGCATCCCGTGCGTCGGCTTTGGCCCCGGCGCCGAGTCGCAGGCCCATGCGCCGAACGAGATCACCTGGAAGCAGGACCTCGTCGTCTGCGCCGCGCTCTACGCTGCCGTTCCCGGCCTGTACAAGCCCGAAAACAAGATCACCGAGGCCGAGTTCCGTCAGGAGCTGACCGGCAACGACATCAAGTAATTTTTCTGCTTACCCCAAATATAATAAAAAATAGGAGAACGATCATGAGTAAGACTGTTGAACTGGCAAGACACCTCGAAAAGCTCCATATCAATAACATGTATAAGACCGACTTCTACTGGACGTGGGACAAGACGGACGACGAGATCGACGCCGTCTTCACCGTGGCCGACGCTCTGCGCGACCTGCGCGAGCGCAACAAGTCCACGAAGGTCTTCAATTCCGGCCTCGGCATCTCCCTGTTCCGCGACAACTCCACCCGTACCCGCTTCTCGTTCGCCTCTGCGTGCAACCTGCTGGGTCTGGAGGAGCAGGTCCTCGATGAGAAGAAATCCCAGATCGCCCACGGCGAGACCGTCCGCGAGACCGCGAACATGGTCTCCTTCATGGCCGACGTCATCGGCATCCGCGACGATATGTACATCCATCAGGGCCACGAGTACCAGAAGACGTTCATGGACGCGCTGGAAGAAGGCTATCGCGACGGCATTCTCGAGCAGCGCCCGACGCTCGTGAACCTGCAGTGCGACGTCGACCATCCGACGCAGTGCATGGCCGATATGCTGCATGTCATCCACTATTTCGGCGGCGTCGAGAACCTGAAGGGCAAGAAGGTCGCCATGACGTGGGCCTATTCCCCGTCCTACGGCAAGCCGCTGTCTGTTCCGCAGGGCGTCATCGGCCTGTTCACCCGCTTCGGCATGGATGTCACGCTGGCCCATCCGGAGGGCTACGACGTCTTCCCCGAGGTCGAGGAGATCGCCCGTAAGAACTGCGAGAAGTACGGCTCCAAGTTCCACAAGACGAACGACATGAAGGAAGCCTTCCGGGACGCCGACATCGTCTATCCGAAGTCCTGGGCTCCGTTCCAGGCTATGGAAAGACGCTCCGAGCTCTATGTCAAGGGCGACCAGAAGGGCATCGACGAGCTGGAGAAGGAGCTGCTGGCGCAGAACGCCGAGCACAAGGACTGGACCTGCAGCGAGGAGATGATGAAGCTCACGAAGGACGGCAAGGCGCTGTATCTGCACTGCCTGCCCGCCGACATCTCCGGCCTGAGCTGCCCGGAGGGCGAGGTCGACAACTCCGTGTTTGACCGCTATCTTGTGCCGCTGTACAAGCAGGCCTCCTTCAAGCCGTATATCATCGCCGCCATGATCTTCCTGGCGCAGGTCAAGGACCCCGTCAAGGCTCTCATGGAGCTGGACGCTGCCGACAACAAGCGCAAGATGTTCTGAGCCGCACAGCAGGAGGATAATTACCATGGGAAAACGCATCGTCATCGCGCTGGGCGGCAATGCGCTGGGCAGCACGCCCTATGAGCAGCTCGCCCTCGTTACGGAAACGGCAAAGCCGATCGTGGATCTCATCGAGCAGGGCAACGAGGTCGTCATTGCACACGGCAACGGCCCGCAGGTCGGCATGATCAATCTGGGCATGGCCACGGCCGCCGAGGCCGGCGCCATCAAGTCCGATATGCCCTTCCCCGAGTGCGGCGCCATGAGCCAGGGCTACATCGGCTATCACCTGCAGAACGCCATCGGCAACGAGCTTGCCGCGCGCGGCCTGCAGAAGGACGTCGCCACCGTCGTCACGCAGGTGCTGGTGGACGAGAACGATCCCGCCTTCCAGAAGCCCACGAAGCCCGTCGGCGCGTTCTATGACAAGGCCACGGCCGAGCGCATCGCCGCCGAAAAGGGCTACACCATGGTCGAGGACGCGGGCCGCGGCTACCGCCAGGTCGTTCCCTCACCGAAGCCCGTGGACGTCATCGAAAAGAACACCGTCCGCGCCCTGATCAACGGCGGCTGCGTCGTGATCACGGTCGGCGGCGGCGGCATCCCCGTTGTGCGCCGGGACGGCAAGCTCTACGGCACGCCCGCCGTCATCGATAAGGACTTTGCTTCCGCCAAGCTCGCAGAGCTCGTGCAGGCCGACGCCCTCGTCATCCTGACGGCGGTGGACCGCGTCTGCATCAACTGGGGCAAGCCGGACCAGAAGAGCCTTGCGGAAATGACCGTTGCGGAAGCGGAGCGCTACTGCGAGGAGGGCCATTTCGCCCCCGGCTCCATGCTGCCGAAGGTCAGGGCTGCCGTTTCGTTCGCCAAGACCGGCGGGCAGGCCATTATCGCCTCGCTCGCGCAGGCCGGAGCCGCCGTCCGCGGCGAGGCCGGTACGGTCGTCCATCTCTGATATCGTCTGTTCCCTTCCCGGGGAGCAAAGGGCCTGCTGCATGAACCCCGCAGCAGGCCCTTCTGCAATATGGGATAACACATATGCAGGGGAGCGGCACGCGGGAAATGAAACTGGAAAGTGGAAAATTTCACAAGGCCGCCGGTCATGCGCTGTAGGGGAGGGGCATGCCCCTCCCGCCACCGCACCGGCGGGAAGTGCGGGCCAATGTTAAAAAGGCAATGCCCCCCAAGTTTGTCATTGCGAGGAGGCCGGAGGCCGACGTGGCAATCTCGGGAAGGTACTTGCAGTTCGTACCGGCTGCCGTTAAAATGGCATGCACCGATTGCGTCTGTAGCGGCGCTCAGGGAGCGCCATGGGCAGTTGCAAGTTTCCAGGCACTCACGCCGACCGCACACACCTCCAAGTTTGTCATTGCGAGGCCCCAACGGGGCCGTGGCAATCTCCTGCAGCCGGTTGCGTCTTCGCCGATGCCTTTCCTGTGATCCAGCAAGATACTGCGAGATTGCCACGTCGGCCTCCTCGCAATGACAAATCGGGAGTATTTGCCATTTTAACGGCAGCTTGTTGATTGCGCCGGTGCAGCGCCGGGAGCGGCATGCCGCTCCCCTACAAGGCGGGTGCGGTCGACGATAGTGCCACCAAACCTGCAGCTTGCAAGGCGCTCCCTGAGCGCCGCTGCAGACGGAATCGGTTTGTACGTTTTTTTTCGGCAGCCCGTGCGTGTCGCCGGTGCAGCACCAGGCCCTGCGGCGAACCGGTTTTTCTTTCTTGCCTTTTTCGGCAAAATACGATATCATTAGCTTAGTAAACATTGCACAGGCGTTTCCAAAATACCGAAACAAGGAGCTGGCAACATGCTGGAACAGTCGATCCTGCAGAATTATCTTGATATCCTGCGCGAGGAGCTCGTCCCGGCGACCGGCTGCACGGAGCCGATCGCCATTGCCTACTGCGCCGCGACCCTTCGGGAGCTGCTGGGCGCACTGCCCGAGCGGGTGGACGCCGCCGTCAGCGGCAACATTCTGAAAAACGTCAAAAGCGTCGTCGTCCCAAACACCGGCGGGCGCAAGGGCATCGGCCCCGCCATTGCCGTCGGCCTCGTTGCGGGCGACGCGGCGCGTGACCTGCAGGTCATCTCCGCCGTGACGGAGAAGCAGCTTGCGGAGCTGGACGCTTACCTGCAGCGGGTGGAGATCGCCGTCTCCTGCAGCCATTCTCCCTGCCAGCTCGACATCGACCTGCGCGGCAGCTGCGGCAGTCACACGGCCCGCGTGCGCATCACGAACCATCACACGAACATCGTCTGCCTCGAGCGCGACGGCGAGGTGCTGCGCGAGCTGCCTGTTGTGGACTCCGCCGAGGAGCACCGCGCGGACAAGAGTCTGCTGAACGTGGCGGACATCCTGCGCTTTGCGGCCGAGGTGCCGCTCGAGGACCTGCTGCCCCTGCTGGAACCGCAGGTCAGCTGCAACTCCGCCATTGCCGAGGAGGGTCTCCGCGGCGCATGGGGCGCGCAGATCGGGCGCATTTTACTGGAGGATTACGGGGATGATATCAAGCAGCGGGCCAAGGCCTATGCGGCCGCGGGCTCGGACGCCCGCATGAGCGGCTGCGAAATGCCCGTCGTCATCCTCTCCGGCTCCGGCAATCAGGGCATCACGGCCTGCATGCCCGTCGTGGCCTATGCCCGCCACATCGGCGCGACCCGCGAGCAGCTCTACCGCGCGCTGGCCGTTTCCGACCTTGTCACCGTCCACCAGAAGACCGGCATCGGCCGCCTCTCCGCCTACTGCGGGGCCATCTCCGCCGGGGTCGGCGCGGGCGCGGGCATCTGCTACCTGCTCGGCGGCGACTATGACGCCGTGGCGCACACGGTCGTCAACGCCGTGGCCATCCTCTCCGGCACCATCTGCGACGGCGCGAAGCCCAGCTGTGCGGCAAAAATCGCCATGGCGGTGAACGCGGGCCTTTTGGGCTTTGAAATGGCCCGGAAGGGCAAGGAGTTCTCCGGCGGCGAGGGCATTGTCAAAAAGGGCATCGAAAACACCATCGAAAAGGTGGGCGTCCTGAGCCGAGAGGGCATGGGCGTCACCAACGAGGTCATTCTGGACATTATGGTGAAGGATTAAAAAGCGGAGAGAAGGAGCGAACGGGTTTTCATCCGTTCGCTCCTTCCTTGTGTGCCGTATCCGTAAAAAGAGAGTCTCTTAATTTCCCGGAGCCGGAAGCTTGGTGCCGTCCGCAAGCAAAACATAGTCTAATTGTTCCAGAACGATGGGCGCTTGCGCGAGAAGCCGTTGGTTGTTCTCCTGCAACGCGATTCGGTTGCCATCTTTCATGACGGCATAAATAAGACTTCCGGTATCAGAGGATGGGTCCAGTGAGGCTGCATGCATATCCGGCTTTGTTTCTAAGCGGACTTCCGCACCGAAGGGGGTCACGCGGAAGGATTCAATTGGGATAGACTCCTGCTTATGGACGGCGGGGCCCCAGTCATCATCGGAAGCGTAGGTGACGATGGCCTGGGCGGTGATTGGCCGGCGAAACAGCTCAATGAACTGACTGCCCGGGGCAAAGGTCACTTCAAAATTCCATTCCTCATCCGTTAGTATGTCAGAACGGAATAAACCCGCAGCCTCCTCGCCATCGACAATATAGCTTTCCTGGTCAGAGTGATTCGCTTCAATAGATTCCTGAACCGCTGTATCCGTGTATTCCGGGGTAAGGCCCATAAAACGAATTCGGAAAGAGCTGTCTTTTTCAAATGGCGCTTCCAGCTGCATCGGTTTTTCCGGGTATATTTTTTCACATTCATGCCCACAAAACGACAACTAAAAACAGTTGCATTTTCTACAGGTATCTTATATAATGGTGTAAAGAAGATAGGGATGGTACTGTGGGACAAAAGGAAAAACTGATTGAAAGATTGAGGGCAAAGCCTAAAACATTTACTTTTGATGACGCAGAGAGCTTGCTGCGGTATTTTCACTATGAACGCTCCAACAAGGGACGTACCAGCGGTTCACGGATTATGTTTGTATCGGAAGAACATCCTCCAATTTTAATGCATAAACCGCACCTGCGCAAGGAATTACTGGAATATCAGGTAAAACAGTTAATTGAAATTTTGGAACAGGAGGGACTTCTGTGAATAATACTATGGAATATAAGGGATATCTGGGAAGCGTTGAATTCTCGGAGGAGGATGCTTTGTTTTACGGAAAGGTTCTTGGTATCCGGGCGCTGATTTCTTACGAAGGAAGCACCGCCCGGGAGCTTCTCACGGATTTCCACGGAGCGGTGGATGATTACCTGGAGCTGTGTGCCCAGCAGGAGAAGAAACCGGAACGGGCTTACAAGGGCAGCTTCAACGTCCGTATTTCGCCGGAGCTGCACAAGCAGGCAGTGGTTGCCGCAATGGCCCACAACATGAGCTTAAATAGCTTTGTGGAGTCCTCCATTGCCCAGGCAGTTCACACAGGAGCCTGAAAAGCAAATCCCTTTCCATGACGAAAAAGGAGCGAACCGGCGGAATTGGCCGGTTCGCTCCTTTTTACAATTTATTACCGGTTACTGCTTCCGCACGCTTTCCGCAATCTGTACCAGCTCCTCTACGGAATAGTCCGCGCTGCTTAAGAGAAAGCTCAGGCCATTTTCCTGGGTGCCCTGAATCCAGACGACATCCGAGTGAGGGGCCAGCTCGCCGACTACGGCCCCTGCGGCGGGGCAGCCCTGGATGGTGTAGGCCTGGGCCGGTTCGCTGCTGCCGATGTGCATCTGGGCCAGTTCCTCCAAAGTAACGGTGTCGTCGGAGACATAGGTCTCGTAGGAGAAAAAGAGTTCCTTGCCGGTCTCCTTGTCAAAGTACCAGCGGCGGACATAGGCATACCAGCCGTTTTCCAATGGCCAGCCCGTAAAACTGTCCTCCTCCATTCCGGCGGGCAGGGCGGTGATGCGGTAGTCCCCCAGCTCTTCCAGGGCCTCGGTGGCCTTGGAGGCGTTGGTGGGGGTCAGCTCCGGTCCGAGGCCCACGCTTCTGGCAATGGCAGCAAGATCAAGGCTGTCATCGGTGGCGAGGGTATAGGCGTAGCCCTTGGTTTCGTCCGTCCAGAGCAGGGAGTTGCCGTTGAGATACCCCGTATTTCCGTTAATATCCACCGTTTCCGGCTGGCCCGCTCCGTCAAAGCTGCGGCCATAGGGGCCAAGACGGTAATAGAAGGTGTAGTGCAGAAAATTTCCGGCGGCGTTTTCGTAGCGGATTTCCTGCTGGCCGTAGGCTCTGTCGCCGACGAAGGTAATGCGATAGCCCTCCGGCGTGGACTGGGGGTAAAGGGATTCCCAGCCATAGTAGGTTCCCGAATCCTGGGAAAGGTCAATGGAATAATCCGGTCCCAGGTAATCCGGGGTTTCGCTGAGGGGCTCTCCGGCGGCGGTGCTTTCCGCCATGGCGAGGATATCCACGTTTTCGTCCATGGTGGAGAGGTAGGCGTAGAAGCCCTCCCGGGTGTTTTCCCAGAGCAGAATCCGCAGGCCGCCGCTGGTGGTCATCATTCTGGCGGCATCCTCCCCCACAGTCTCGTCCGTCCAGACGAAGGAATCGTGGGGCGGATCGGAAACGGTGTCGCGCAGGTCATAGGTCGGGGAAACCACATAGGTGATTGCTTCGCCTTCGTTGTCACTGTAATAGTCAATGAGCACGGTGTCTGTGGCAAAGGAGACATGCTTCGCGGTGTAGCCATCGGGGGGCTGCTGGGGGTACCATGGCTCCCAGATGGCCCCATCCTTGCACAAAAAGCTCAGGGGAAGCGGCTGGCCGAAGGCCACGCTGTCCGCCATGGCCTGTAAATCGACGGTCATGTCCTCGGTATCGAGCCATGCGTAGTAGCCCTCCGTCTCATTGTGCCAGGCGATTGTCTGGCCTTCATCCGAAACCTGCATGGTTCCGCTCTGGCCGGAGACGGCGACTTCGGAACTTTCCGCGGAAGCCGACGTGATGCCGTCTCTTCCTGCGGTGGAGATGATATAGGTGATGGTCTGTCCGGCGTCATTGGCAAACTCGATGCTCTGGGTCGTCCGGTCTATAGGGGAGCCGCCGACCATCCGGTATCCGTCAGGAAGCGCCTGGGGATAGCAGTCCGTCAGAACGTTTTTGGTCTCCACGCTGCCGTCCAGTGAAACCGTGGCGGTGGGGACATCATACTGGGTGAGCTTTGTATGGATTCTGGCGTAGACCGCCACGGCGCACCCTACCAGCAGCGCGGCCAGGGCAACCACGGCGGCAATCAGGACAAGACGCGGTTTCGGGCGCTTGACCGAACGGGGCGTTTCTTCGGTTTTTGCCAGTCTGGCAGATTCCAGTCCGCCAATGGCAAGGAACAATTCTTCACATCGTTTCATACTGCATATCCCTCCTGAATCAGGTGCGCTTTCAGCTTCTTCCGTGTGCGGCATAAGCTCTGGTTGACGGAATCCCGGCGCAGGCCGTAGCGGGCGGCGATGGCTCCGGCGTCCTCCAGGAAGAAATACCGCCGCAGGAAGATGTTCTGTTCCAGCGGAGAAAGGGTGTCCAGAAGCTTGTCAATGGAGCGGGTCAGCTCCTTGGCCTCCAGCGCCGCGCCAACCTCTTCGCCGGTGCCGACGCATTCCGCCAGCTCCTCCAATACCAGTGGCAGCTCCCCGCCGCCCCGCTTCTGGGCGGTGAGATTGCGCCAGCGGGAGAAGGCGAGATTCCGGGTGATCTTTGCCAGAAACAGCCGCAGCACCGCAGGCTTTTTGGGCGGCATGGTCTGCCAGGCTTTCAGGTATGTATCGTTCAGGGCCTCCTCTGCGTCCTCCCGGCTGGGCAGGATGGCATTGGCCAGGGAGAAGCAATAGGGGCCGTATTTGGCATCCGTCTGGGCCAGGGCCTGTTCATCCCGGGCAAAGTACAGCGCAATGATCTCTTCGTCGCTCATAGGTGGATTCCTCCAATCTGTGTAAAAAGGCCTTTGCTATATTAGACGCATTTTGCTGGGCTGCGCTGACAGAAAACTGAAAATATTTTACCATTGAATGGAAATTTCATCAAGATGGGACAAAAAAGCTCTGCTGACCTTTGCTTTCGGTCAGCAGAGCCGTTTCCGTTTTTGGGAAGACACAGGGGCATTCCGGCGATTGCCCATTCCGGGCACAGACCGGGATCATCTCACGAAGCTGTATTCAATGCTGTCGGCGTAGCGGTAGTAGAAGCTGCTGCCCTCCGGAAGGCCGGAGAGAAGCTCTACGAGGCTGCCATCGGACAGGCCGGTCTGAATCTCCACAGGGTCTGTGAGGGTGTCGGTTTTCTCGTTGTAGCCGGTATAGAGCCAGGATTTCCCGGCGTCGAAGACGACGGCCGCAGCGGGCACGGTGGGAACCTTCCCGGAGACGCCGGTGGTGATCTTCACGGAGGCATTCATGCCGGAGAGCATTTTTTCGTCCCTGGGCAGGGTGACGGTGACGGTGTACTTGGTGTTGCCGCCGGAGTTCTCGCCATAGGGATTGATGGAAGTGATGGCACCGGTGAAGCTGCTGCCGGGCAGAGCGTCCAGGGTGACGGTGGCCTCCATGCCCGTTTCCAGAGTGCGGATATCCAGCTCGTCCACCTGAATCTGCACGGTCATTTCCTCGTCGGCGGTGATGACGGCCGCGTCCTTTTTTGTAGTGTCATAGCTGTCGTAGGCGGCAGTCTTGGCGGTGGTGCCATAGCCGGACATTCCCCCTGCCATGGAGGCCATGCCGCTCAGGGTGCTCCCGGAGCCCGCAATGCCGGAGGAGATGCTAGGAAATTGGCTGGGGTCAATGGACGGCATGCTGCCGGGGACGCTGGTGCCGGTCTTCTGGTAGACGATGATCCCGGCGCCGATCAAAATGGCATCCCCCTCGGAGATCTGCTCAAAGCCGGATTCGATCCAGGCACCGCCGGTGCTGAGCAGCACGGTCTGCTTTGTGTAGGTAAGCTCCTGGGTCTGCACGGGAACGGTGGGGTCTAGCATATCCGCGAAGCTCTGGGTTGCCAGCTCCTCTGCGCGGATGGTTTTCTGCACGGCATAGGTCAGAACGCCCTCGGAGAGTCTGGAGGCATCCGTAACCTGGCCCAGAATATAGGTGGCGGTTTCGGTTTCATCGGTGCCGCTTCCGCCGGTGCCGGGCTGGGGATCTTCGCCTTCGCCCGGGTTCTGGCCGCTGCCGGTGCCCGGGTTCTGGTTTCCATCCGGATTCTGGCTCTGGTCTTCCCCGGAAGGCTGTGCTTGCGGCGTATCCGTGTTTTCCATTCGGATTCCACCCAGGGCTGTGTAGCCGGGGCTGGCCTGGCTGCGGGTCTGGGTCAGCACGGCGGGGTCTGTATAGGAAATCTCGGTGTCCACGCCGGAGACAGTGCCGCCGCAATCGGCGTGGAGAATGCCATCCTTGGAGAGCCGGACCAGGCTTTCCATCTGGTCTTCCAGTTCTGTCCGGCGGTTTAAGAGCCGGGCGTACTCGGCGGTGTGGCCGGTGTCCTTCAGGGTCAGCACAATCTTTGCGGTTCTATCGAAAGCTTTGCGAGAAGCTGTTTCGAGTACGCACTGTCCACGAAACAGGATCTGTGGTTTGCAAGCAAGGATACGATTTCCAAGAAGTATGATCACCGCTTCAAGGATATCTTCCAGGAGATTTTCGATGCAGAGTACAAAGAGAAATTTGCAGAAGCAGGCATTACCTACTTCTACACTCTGATCGACGACGCCGTTGCCCGCATCATGAAAGCAGAGGGCGGCTTTATCTGGGCCTGCAAGAACTACGACGGCGATGTCATGAGCGACATGGTATCCTCCGCCTTCGGTTCCCTTGCGATGATGACTTCTGTTCTCGTATCCCCG
>ERZ825137.6397-NODE-6397-length-10312-cov-2.775568_pt1 | contig 10312 bp, 10 predicted proteins | sample MGYA00519873_ERZ825137 | MGnify/ENA primary metagenome ERZ825137 (study PRJEB31778, sample SAMEA3449190) | human gut metagenome | biome: human gut; feature: human-associated habitat; material: faeces | place: United Kingdom | collected 2010/2012 ... | reverse complement strand
CGGAGAGATGTCCTCACCCGTCACTGAACGGAGCATCTCGCTCTGTTCCTGCGCGGTAAGCCCGTGGGCACGCATGAAGGCATCCAGTTCTGTACCATGCACCCGCAGGTCGATGTTTACTTGCATCGGGGTTCCGTCCTCGTCCCGCAGCAAGGTTATTCCGTTGTATTGAATCATTTATGGTTTAAATAATTTATTAATTTGTAATTCATGGTTTCTTGCCCTGCCTCACCCATCCGGCCTTAGTCCAATCCCTGTCCTTCATCACATCCGGAGCCACGGCCCCCTCATAATCCGTCCGTTCAAAAAAGGTATCCAGCACAAACCTGTCAGGGGTCAGGGAACTCACTTCACGCGTAGCGTTAATCAGGATATAATCGATACCCGGCAACGCTCCCGGTTGGCCACCAATCAGTTGGACAGGAATGTCATCATCTGCCACAGCCTCGCGGGTACTGCTGTTCACCAGTGTCAGCCGGCTATATGCGGAAACCGCAATCGGATACCGTCGGCCATGAGATTTATTATCATGCGCCGTAGACAGGTTCGCAATCACCGGATGTGTATAGAAAGACGGAACTTCCAATTTCCCCGTCCCATTGCAGCTAACCACGCTCCACACACTCTTCCGAATAGGTGCAGTAGCCATCACATACTGCAATTTCCCCGTATATCCTTCATTGAAGCACAATCCGTTCTGGCTGGCACCCGTACTAATCAGATACCGGGCATTCACCGTCCCTCCGTTGAACATAAACCCGTCGCCACCGCTACAGTAACTTTGACAATGGTCTATCGTAGTTCCCCGGCCCACACCGTCAAAGGTCACTGCCCCGCCGGCGGCACCGGCGTACTCCACCCGGACAAACTGTAGGGAACCGGAATCATCATTCCCCTCAGAACCTCCATAAGAAATATCCGTAGCAACAGTTCCACAATATAAAGTCTCATACTCATAACTGACAGGAGCCTTCCCCAACACAATCACACCGTCCCAACTACCCGGTTCTTTGATCAATGCCGTCATCACGATAGGAGCATCCTCCGTACCGTTGGCAACAATCTTACACCCCTTTGTAATGACAATCGCCGCTTTCCCTTGACCCGATGCGGGAAGAGCTTTCAGCAATGCGCCGCGTTGTATGGTCAGCGTGGCGCCGTTGGTCACAAACACAGGCTTACTAATCAGATACTCCGTATCGGTGTACAATGTTCTATCCTCACTAAACACCGAAGGCAGTACCTCTGTAGTCTCCCTGTCAAACATCTCGTCCTCATTGGAGCAGGACGTAAGCATACTCAGACACATGGCAGCCACCATAAAGAGAAAAGCAACAAGCGCTTTCCGGCAAAAGATTATTTCTTCTCTTGTCATCACAATCTTTTTTAGTTTAAACTTACACTGGCCAATCTCTGTCAATCAACAAGGATTGTTCAGAAATAACGGCCAAACAATCTTTTAAAAACGCCTTTTTTCTCTTCCGCTTTTTGGGGTATATTCTTTAGTTCCTGAATCCGGGCTTCAACCGATGCCAGCTCGCGCATCTCCCGTTGCGATTCTTCAATCAGTTTGGAGTCGCAGAACATGGTAGTTCCTCGTTGCCAGAATCCGGTATTTTCTTCCTGCATTTCTTCGTCAGGCATTATAAGAGTCAATGGCCCCTCCACATAGAAGTAAGCCTCCCCCGGCTCAGCCGCTCTACGTTTTTCCTCTTCCTCACGCCGCCTTTCCTCGGCCATCAGCATTTCCCTTCGTTTCCTGTCGCGTTCTTCCAGTTCCACCAAGTCAGCCAGCCTGCCGGTATTATAATACTCCACCTGCGCCCTTTCCATGCTCAAATTCTCTTGCATGTACAGCGGTATCTGTTCCCCTTTCGTCATTGCGTAGGTGATGAATGTCTTGAAGAGATACGCTTCGTCATTTAACACAACCCCCAGCGCAACGCCATGGGAGGATGCGCCGTATATCCGTGCTCCAGCCACCCGTTCCTCGCTGCCCGGTTGCAGGCCGTAGCGCATCACGAGGTTATCCTTCAAATAAGTCTTTCTCAAAATCTTTCCGGACAGCGTACTGTGTTTTCCCCAGTACCGTTCACGGTAACGTATAAAAAAATGGGGAGGGAAAACAAAAACAGCATTCTCACCCGTATCCATCGTGACAAAGAGATAAACATGGAAACCGGCATTCGATGGTACCAGGCAATAGAACTGGCCGCATCTATCTATAGTCTGCTGCTTCCATTCCTGCTTGCTGAGAACATAGAATCTCACTCCCCATTCCATTACAGGAGTGTTGATTAAAACAGAATCAACCCCGGACGGGAATCTGGCCATTCCCTCCACCTTCGGATTCAGCAGGATATGCTTTCTCCATGCTTTGGAACGTACATTAGTCTTAAGATCCTCGCGAAGCACCTCAATAGTTTCTTCAATGCTCATCTTGGATGTTACCATCCGCATGGGCTTCTTATCCGGTTTCGTTTCTTGTTTACCCATCTGTCATGCTGTTTTTAGTTAAAGACAAATTCTCTTCCTCCGCTGCCTTTTTGAATAGACGGTCCATTTCTTTCAGCACACTCTCCAGCGACATTAGATTATCGTAAGCCGTAGGCTCCTTTATTTGGGGCACCGATTCAACGAACGTACCAAACTCCTGAAGCAACTTAGCCGGTAAGTGATTGACGGCCCATTCCAGTAGCGGCAAGTTGCTTTTTACCTTTTCATCCATACCGTTATGCACCTTTACCATCGCCTCATTCTTCAGCAGAGCCATCTGCGGGTTTATCCCGGCACTTTCCGGATGTTTCCGTTTCTGGTCATCCAATCCGGCAATCAACTCCATTGATTTGCACAGTTTCATCATGCCATGAAGCAAAATGTCCAATGCTTTCCGGTCTTTGGCCGATTCCCGATAACCGTTACATTTCAAGATGAACAGTTTCACGGCAAGCGCTCCCCACATCGGTTTCAAGTCCTCGTCATCAAAAAACTGTTCATAGCTCATTATCTTATTGATGACCGCCAGTTTGCCGTCCTTATCAATTTCCCCGAATCCAACCGCATCCACGGAGGCAATGAATATCTTATCACCAGCCGATGCCTGCTCCTTCTCTTCCTTTTGCCGGAAGCCGACAGCAAAAACGTAGTTTCGTCCAAAGAAACGGTACAACAAATCCCGGTCATTCGCTCTCCCATCTCCGTACAAAGCGGACAGACCATCCGCATGGGAGGAGAACATCACCAGTTCCACCCCCTTCCAAGCGGCAGCCTGCAAGTCCAGATAAGCAGCCACCTCATCTTCTGCATTACCCAGCAGATAGGCGCAGAGGAAGTTCTTATAACTGAACTTGGGTACTTCCGATTTCCGGTTCACATGCCCTACCGCTATCCACAAGTTACCCGCAGCGGTCCGAAAGACGCACGGATCATCCGTACACCATGGGAAGGCTGTCACTCCTTTCAGCACTTCCCGGTAGTTCTGTTCTTGGATTCGTTGTGATATCATGGCTTGCAGTTCCGGCATATCAGTCTGCATCCCCTTTCTTTTCTCCGATGTGGACATTGTTTTTGTTATCACGCTGTGTCCCTCCTTGTTAAGTACGAACGTATTCTTATATTACTTTCTCAATGCTTTTCCGTCGTATGTCACCTCCTTCAACATGTTCTTGGCATATTCCACAGCCTTTTCCGGCAGCGGTGAACATTGCACCTGGGTAGTGATAGTCTGAGCTTCCGGGCTGATCAGCCATTCCAGCAGCTTCACGATTTCTTCCGCTTCACTGCGACTACGCCCAGCATAGTTCTGCTCCTTATAAAGTACCACCCATGTGAAGCAACTGATAGGATAAGCGTCGGCAACCTCTGAATCGGTATCATGCCCGTAGCATCCCCCACGCTTGCGGCAGCGGTAACGCTTTCCGAAGTGGGCTGCACAAAGTTTCCGGCAGCGTTTTTCAGCCATGCACTCTGCGTATTGAAGCTGGCTGCATATTCCGAAGCCACGTATCCGATAGCACCCGGAACTTTACCTACCAGTCCGGCCACGCCCGTATTTCCCGTAGCCGCTACTCCACGTGGAAAGGTCAAGGCTTTTCCCGTGCCAATCTTGGCCTTCCAGTCCGTACTCACTTTCGTCAGGTAGTCACTGAAGATATAAGTTGTTCCGCTACCGTCCAGACGGAAAACGGGATAGATTTCCTTGTCGGGCAATTGCTTGCCGGAGTTCACTGCCGCAATCCTTGCATCATTCCATTTCAATATCTTACCCATATAGATATCTGCTATCAGCTCTCCCGTCAGGCGCAGGTTATCCACACCTTCCAGGTTATAGGCGATAGTCACTGCCCCCATGCACGTAGGTACAAGGATAGATTTTACCGGCAGACTGTCCAGTTCCGCTTTGGTAGGTGGAACGTCCACACCTGCAAAGTCTATCTGTTGATTCTTCAGGCTTCTGAATCCGCGTTCCGTACCGATACCGGCATAAGTAACAGGGATGTCGTTCTTCTCCCAGTACATCTTGAACGCCTCGCTGTAGAAAGGTAACGGCAATGTGGCTCCGGCGGCAGTAATCACCGATTTACGACCCACAGCGGCATTTTCGGATAACTCCTCAACCGGTTTTCCACTGGTAAATAAAGTTGCTGCCGCTATTGCCAGTACAGCTACGAATGACAGGCATACACCGCCTGTTTTACTGATTTCTTTGTTTCTAATTGTTGCCATAAGCATTTTTATTATTGATTAAAATTATATCCATTTCAGACAGAGTGGGACAAAACGAAACCGTCCCGCTAACCAACGAAAGACTTTGGTTAGCGGGACGGAAATAAAAAATATGTCTGAGTGATCGTTTAAACCATCATTTTCAAATCATAATATAATAACCTTGTATGAGAGGCATCCTCATCACTTGATGTCAACTCTAAAAAATTATTCTTCAGATAGAAAGGTACTGCATCAATATAGGCATCAACTGTAATGAACCTACATCCGGTCTTATTGTTAATAACGAAATAGCCTTTAATGAAATTAAGCAATTTGCTGCCCAAGTGCAAATTATGTGTCGAAACATCTACCCCAAAGCGGCAGATTTTCACTGCTGGATAACTTTTCAGACGCTTCTCGTTAACAAAGCGTTTTTTCCGAAAGCGATTAAATTCCGTCTTGTTCTCAAATTCCGAAAGAGAAATTTTATCATTTGCCAGACTGAAATATGCCAAAACTTTGCCAAAGGCATCTTCCACTACATAACTAACAGCAAGCAGTTCATTTCTATAAATGAAAGATTCATTCATAATAAAATCGTTCAAATCCGCGTCTCCGCAATCGAACGATTCTATTCTCTCGTGTTCATCCAAACGGCGAACACCAAACTCTGGATTATTTATTTCTGCCATCAGTTTCTTCTTTAAAAATGCTCATGATGTACTTATAATCCCGTTTTATCTCTTCCAGCTTTTCCGGAGTCTCTTTCGGTGGATTTTTCATCCGCGCTTCAAATCTCCGTGCATCCTCCCCGAAGAGTATCGGGGTTTCTTTTATCGGTCTTGCCATTATTGCCTCCTTTCTCTATTGTTGTCTGCAAAGGTAATGCTATTTATGCAAATACACAAACGGTCAAGGGGTTATCTTTATTTCCGTATATGTCCCATTCTGTCAAAGAGCGATTGTTTTTCAAGGCCAGAGCTATTTCTCCAATGACGATAGACAGCTCTGCCTTAAAGTCATTAAAAAAGGTTATCCCAGTGGATTTTCTTCTTGGTTTCTATTCCTTACGTGTTACTATATATGTCATTTTATTATTGTTAACACATAAAATTTCATGGTCTGCTTATTTCCAATGCCTCAATTGCATTTATCGTATCCTTAGGATATTCAAAATGCACGGAATCACATGAATGCTCCACTCTGACCTCCGCAAATCGATATTCCTTTGACTTCTTGGGTGCATCCCACGATTTGTTACTCAAAAAGACACGATACTCATAGATACATCCTTCATACAGTTCCGGCACTGTGTAATCCAAAGTATCAGGGATATTATCCGCATATATAAAGTCATTTATAAATTTGGTATAGTCCCCCTTCGGATAGTATATTCTTAAACAAAATTCGGCCTTCTCATAAGTGTCCGTATTTGTGATATTAGCTTTATCAATAAACCTGAATACGCTTTCTTTCTCTTCAGGTTGTGTCTCTTTCTCATTATCATCGTTTTGACAAGAGAATAGACAAGCAAGGAACAGCAGTACGGTTAGTCTTCTCATAATCAATAGTCTTTAATTGTTAATGCATTTGCTTTCCATATAGTGATATATCCAATATTAATTCTGAAATACCTACTCTTTTTTTACCGTCTCAATACAGTTTTCTGTAAAATCTAAAATATTTAGTCTTGCTGAAATGTCTGGTTTCATGAGCAAGCACCCGGTCTCCTACACTACATTCCTCCAGGGGATCATGTATTTTATACTTTTTCGTATATTGTACTGTTTTCCCATACTTCGGATGCTTTTTCGTACGTTCCACCTCTATGACAACCGTCTTTTGCATTTTCGTGCTTACCACTATCCCCTCGATACATTGCCGGGGTATTCTTTTTACAGCTACCTTTGGAGAGTTCCATAAGAAAGGCCGTAAACGGCACGGCACCATCTTAATATTGAAATAGCTGAAAATAGCGTTCCATTCACTCATCACATTCAGCAAGCCGTTATATTGCTGTGCAGTGATTTGTTTGGTATTGACGGCTTCCAGCATTCCGAACAGTTCTTTCACTTTAGGTATGATAAGTTCTATATCCTTAGTTTGCGGATTACCTGTATTCAGAAGATGAAATACCCGGCTGCACAGTGCCTCATGTTCTTTCAATATTTCTTCAATACCATTTTCCATACAATCCGTTATTTGAGGTTCAATGCACAATGGTAGATATCCAAATATCCCATCAGGATGATATCCGCATAATCAATGATGCTATAGAAATCCGAGATAAATACCCGTTGGTTCGTTTTGATAAAGTCAAACTCACTGTCGCCCCAGTTACCGAGAGGATAACTGCCGATGGTTTTCATTATTCCACAGAATTGTTGGTGCAACTGGAAGATTTCTTTCTGTGCATTAAGTATTTTCCGCAATATGGCTTTCATCTCGCAATCATTTATCCCGGAAAACTCCACAGACAAGTGGGATTCGTCCTTTATGCTCACCAACAGATTTTCAAAGCAGGGACGCAACTGGGCAGAAAGTTGTGTTTGAGCGATACGTGCCGACGGCGTTTGCAGGGATTCTTTCAGTGCATTTTTTAATGCCCGGCTCCGGTTGGTCACTATTTTCTCGTAGATGACGGGATTAGTCAGGAAAACAGCTACAAGGCGAAAATCATTACTCAACGAATGATACTTCTGATGTATCTCTTTTATTGCTTTGGATTTGACGGACAATTGCTTCAGAAACAACAGCAGCATTTCATTGTCCGCCTGCTCTTTATTCATTCCATGCGCAAAGAACTTGTCATTCATCTGCATGGTAAAACCCAGAATAGAAGCTATATTTGCTATAATGTCTATCATTCTTTTATTATTTCAAATTATTCAATGAAAGAAAGCATTTGTTTTGATGTCTGAAACCGCTTTATCGAAGAGCTTTAGATAGCCCTATCTAATCTCCTTAGACAGCTCTGTCTAAAAAGGCCGGATAAGAGGCTTTATCCTAAAGGATTCTCATCCAAGTTTCCATCACTGGTATTTCCACCTTCAGAACCACCACTTTGCCCGATGGTAATCACTTTGCTCGTACTACGCGGAGTTTTCAGCAATGTATTTGTACCACTGTATTGCGTAGTGACCGTCAGCGTGTAGTGACCGTCCGTTAAATCGGAGGGAAGCAAGATAATGAGTTGCGAGGGGTTGTTCACCACCAGCATATCATTAGGCAGCTTGCTGACCTTGCCGGAAGCATCAGTCAGGGTGATACCTACCGATTCATGTTCACCAACGACTTTTATCAAGCGTCCGTTCAGGGTGTAGTTGCGTCCGGCGGTTGCCATGCCGTCCGTGGCACGGGTGGCGGCATCTTCGCCACCTATTATATACATGGTTTCTCTCCCAAGATGTTGACTGAAGTCTGCGCAATAGCTTCGCGCAAGTCCTTGTCCTGGGTAAAGGAGACGTAGATTGAATTCTTTTTTTGATCCCACTGTCCGCCGTCTACTACACCACGGAATTGGGGTACGGCTCGGAAAAGTCCGGTATTCACCGAATAGCCGCTCAGTATCAAGTCTGACAACACACGGTGATATAGCTTCACTGCGTGCTCAATGGTTTCTTCACGAAGACCTGTGTCTTCTTTCTTCATTTCGCTAAGTATATCCTCCAGCGTAAGGCTTCCGGCTGATTCCAACATCAGGATTTTGTCTTCTTTGTTGTCTACGGTGACAGCATTGTCTACCAGCCAACCTTTCAGGGTGTGTTTCATGATTTCTTTTCGTTTTTAATTAACAAATACTCATTTTTAGGAAAAGCACCTCCGATTAATTAATTTTATCGGAGGGCTTTAAGTACCAAAGCTCTATTTCCAAGGAGTAGATAAGATAAAATTGCATTGCACATTATCACCGCCTTGATGTGAAGGATCCATAAAGCGAAATGTCATGAATTTATTATCAGAAGTTCCTATTGGAATACTTGTATTAAAATGTTCCAGATTATTAACTATCATATTTCCACTCTCATCTATCAAATCATATACTCCGTTTACTACACCTTGGCCAAATGCATCATTATCGATTTGAATATACTCAGAAATCTTTCCAGCTTCCAAATCAATTGTTGCTATTGGGGCTGTAAATTGCATAGCATCTAAATCCATCAAATAAACTACCAATTTCAACTTGTCATGGCCGGGAAAGGCATCAGCAGTATAAAAGAAACGAATTTTAGTATATTGTCGAGATTCCGGATCCGCTTCTTCACCATCGGATATATCCAAGAAGTCTGTATCGGACAACTGCATAAGACTGAACTGGCCTTCTGGCATAATAGTCATATCTTGTTCATAAAGAACTTGCCCATCAACATTGCGCACTATTTTTAATGTACCGCTTAAGTCCGCTTCGGCTATATAATTCTTTACCTTATTTGATAATTCTCCATTATTGAACGTAACGGTATATAAATCAGTATTAGGATTAAAATAGCTAATTATGGGAGTGAATGTTGTATATTCCTCCAAAGATGAAGAAATAGCAATATCTCGTCCCACAAGTTTAAGCAACTCAATGTCTTTACTATTATCCAGTGTTATCTCTTGTGACAATTCGGGCTGTTTTTCGCCTATTTTATAGACCTCTAGTTTAAGAGTACTATTCTTTTTAACAGATGTTGAACGATTAATACTTTTTTCTCCATTAAAATAAACCTCATAACTACTTCTTAGTTCTTGTTGTACAAACGATACAGTACAAGTCTCAAATCGCATGTCTATATCCTCACCTTCTGTTTCACAACCAGCAAAGACAAATATAAAAATGCTAATGATGAGACTGTATAAAAATTTATTCATCATTTTTCTTCAAAAAAGAGCCGAATAAAGAGGGAGGCTAATCCCTCTTTTATACGGCTCCAAATTATTCAACAATTATTTTACCCACGCTTGAGTTAACCAGTTTGAACGTCCACCAACAGCACCTCTGTAAGAAGTAGTCGTAAACCAACTATCCAATTCACTAAAATCTGCACCTGCATTGGCTGGAGATGCATTAGGCATCAAACCTGTATATCCACCCCACGGAGAAGTCAGCCCAATAGCCTCAGCACTTGCAGCAGCAGTATTAGTCGCGTCAGCTGTGATACCTGAAAATGTAGTACTAACACCATTTACAACATTGTTTTTGAAAACATAGCTGTTAGTGGTTTCACACAAGATACCGGTAGGATATCCGTAAAGAATACTGTTCACCAAAGTAAATTGGCAGTTTCTACGGAAGTTGGCACAAGATTTCATGGATTTACCATCACCCATTGCAGATTGTGCAACCTTACCATTAACGGTTCCAACGATTGTTAAGTTACTGATTGTCGGGTGAGTGAACGGAGTTAAAGATGAACTGCTTCCGTCGTTATCACATTCAATACCATTCGGGTCTTTAGTGTAATAGGTACTATTTGCATCTACAGTGGCTACCAAGAACTGAAGCTTACCAGTGTAACCAAAGTCGAAGTCAAAAGCATCGTCGTGCGTACTGGTAGATACCAAATACTTGGCATTTATTGTACCACCGAAGAATTCGAATGCATCGTCTTCACCGTAG
>ERZ825137.6390-NODE-6390-length-10325-cov-2.859591_pt1 | contig 10325 bp, 10 predicted proteins | sample MGYA00519873_ERZ825137 | MGnify/ENA primary metagenome ERZ825137 (study PRJEB31778, sample SAMEA3449190) | human gut metagenome | biome: human gut; feature: human-associated habitat; material: faeces | place: United Kingdom | collected 2010/2012 ... | reverse complement strand
GGAGTAATCCATGGGGGTTCAAGTCCCTTCACCCGCACCATTAAAGATTTATTCGAACTAAAAATAGTTCGTTTTTTTTTGTTTAAAAAATAATTGAAGGATTTTAACTTTTCATATATAATAACACATAAATATTTAAGGAAGTTGCCATGAACTAAAAAAAATAGACAAACAAATGAAAGATAATCAAAAAGAATGTGACCACATAGTAGTATGCCTAGGTTATGATGGATTATATCAATACAGAGATAATAGTTTTTGTACATGTTTATTATGCGAAAAAAATGATCCAAATTCAAACTATAAAATTATAAATACAACAAAACAAACACAAACAACTAAACAAGAAAATGATTAAAAACTAAGAAAAAAATATTACCAAAACAAAGCATAATATGTTTTTTTCTATATACAATTACCATAATAAAAAAATTAAAGTTAGCAAAGACTTTATAATAATTTTCTATTGCTATTACCAAAATATTATTATATAATACTAATTCTAAGGGGGAAAATAATATGAAAGATACAAAATTAGAATTACCTACTATAAAAGAAAATATTGATTTCGAAGCATTACTTAATCTAGTAATTTTTAATGATGAAGAAACAATATTAAATAGTAATGCAAATTTCACTAATAGAAAAAACCTATTAGAATACCAAAATTATAAAAATATAGATAAACAAATTGATAAATACTTAAAACTACTGCAAAGAAGTAAAAAAACAATATTTACAAAGGAAAATAGTAGCCAGGAAAACGACTATAAATCCATTGCTATAAATAAAAAACCTCACGGAAAAGATTTACAACTTCATATATCACCAAATGACAAAAACTTATATATAATAATAAATGAATTAATTAGACAAGGATTAATTAATAAAAAAGGAATATATTTTAAATACACTAGAGAAAACGTCAAAGATAAAATAATTATATTCTTAGAAAACAAGGAAGATTATAAAGATAAAATTAATATCCTTAAACAAATTAAAAACAAATACCCATTTGCTTTCGAAAATCTAGATAAATCATTAATCTGGTTCAACGAAACAGAAATACCTGGAGTATTTATAAATATTAATAAACCTGTTAAAAAACAAAACGGAAGTGCTTTCATATCAAACGAAACCATAGTAAAAACTGCCCTAGAGGAAGTAAAAACTCTTCTTTACTTTGCCCTTAAGGAAACAAATCTAAAAGAGAATACACCCCTTAAAGATTACAATAAACAATATTTACTATTATTATTTAAAAATATATGTCTAGAAGTATTTAAAAGATATGGATTACTATTTTCTAATATAAAATATAACTTTACAAAAAGCTTAGAATATCCAGGAATAAATCAACCACTAAATCATAACTTTACTTTCAACGAAGAAGAAAACACTCTAGAATATGGTGAAAGAAAATGTAATAATATATTTAAATTTTATCAAATACCATTAAAACATAAGTCTAACATAAATATATACGATAACTTAAAAAGCTATAATAGTTTTGATTTAGATATTGATACATATAATAAAAGAATTAAAAAATGCAATAACAATAAAAATAAAATCAGAAGTTTAAAATAAAACAAAAACTCTATCAACTAATTAATAGAGTTTTTTTTCTTACTTACTTGTCTTTAGAAATTTTATCTCCTTTTAATATATCATATGCTTCTAATAAATTACCAGGAAAAGCATAAATCTTAGCATCTTTCTTTTTTTGTTCTGATATAGTTATTTTTATTAAATTATCTATTAATTCCTCAGCATCTACTTTCTTAGCCATCCACAAATAACTTGCTAAATCACCAGGTATTGTATTTATCTCATTTATAAATATCTTCTTATTCTTATCATCTATCAAAAAGTCTATTCTTGCAACACCACTACACCCTATCACTCTAAAAGTCTTTAAAGCATAAGTCTTCATATCTGCCATCATTTCCTTAGAAATTATAGGATTACATTTTTTTTCATACTTATGAGTCTTTCTATAACCCTCAACATACTTTTCTTTAAATGAATAAAACTCAGAATTTGCATTTATTTCCTCAATCTCAGAAACAGATTGCTTTTCAATATTCCCTAAAACACTTATATTAGCCTCTTTAACATTAGGAACTTGTTCCTCAACTATTATCTTTTTATCAAATTGAATAGCCTCTTTAATCGCCTTAGCAAGTTCCTTTTCATTTTTAACTAAACTTATTCCAATAGAAGATCCTAGAGAAGCAGGTTTTACATATATAGGATATTTTAAAGTGCTAATCTTATCAAGTACTTCTTTTTTATTTTTATCATATTCAAAATCATAAAACCAAACATACTTACAAACTGGTATTTTATTATATTCAAGCAATTGCTTTTGAACTACTTTATCTTGTCCTATAGCAGAAGCAAGCACACCAGATCCTACAAAAGGTACTCCTAAAATATTAAGATATCCTTGTAATGAACCATCTTCTAAATAAGCACCATGTCCAATAGGCATAACCATATCTATAACACAAATATTTTTCTTAAAAAATCCTTGTGATTCTAAAATAAAACTTTTACCTCTTTTTACTAAAGATACTTTCTTAGCATATCTCTTAACCAAATCAATATCCCTATAATGTAATATATCTTTTAAATGTTCCCCAGTATACCAAGTGTTATCCTTATCTATATATATAGGTACCACTTTATACTTACTATCATCCATATTATGCATTGCTTCAACAGCAGATATTATACTTATTTCGTGTTCAACACTTTTTCCTCCAAAAATTACTCCAATATTCAATCTCATTTTAATACACATCCTTACTAATAAATTATAACAAAACATTTGTACTCAAACAATAAATTTTAAATAATTTAACACCTTTATAACAATTATTTACATATCATAAACAATAGTTTCCAAAGAAATATCATCAACATTATACCATTTTATATTATCAAACTGATTATTAAAAAAAGTGTATTGTCTCTTAGCATAATGCCTAGAATTTTGTTTTATCTTTTCTATCGCCTCTTCTTTACTAAGATCTCCTTTAAAATATGAAAATATTTCCTTATATCCAATCGCTGTATTTAATGCTCTTTTATCATAGTTCTTAATAAATAAAGATTTAGCTTCTTCAATCAAACCATTACTTATCATTTGATCCACTCTATCATTAATAATTTGATAAAGATGAGTTCTATCTCTAGTTAACCCAATTATCTTAAAATTATACAATTTCTTATTTCTATTTTCATTTTCATCAAAAGTATAATCATATAACAGAGCCTTTATATAAAGTCCAGTTCCTCCAACTATAACTATATTTTTATCATTAAACTTATCAAGTAACTGCCTACCCATTTGTTGGTATTTAAAAGCATTAAATTCATCACTTATACTTACTATATCAAATAAATAATGTGGTACTCCTTCCATTTCTTCTTTTTTAATCTTAGCAGTACCAATATTCAATTCTTTATAAACTTGCATACTATCAGCATTAAAAACCACAGCATCTAATTTCTTTGCAAGCATAACACTTAATTTTGTCTTTCCCACTCCAGTGGGCCCTACTACTACATAAATCATCTAAAAATCACCTTTTTTATAGAATAACATTTTACTTTTTCCTTGTCAAATAAGGATTTACCCTTGACTTTTACCTAATAAATCTATATAATTATTACTGCATATACATTGAAGCAGCAAATTTTATATTTTGAAACGTGTTTATCATAAATTGTAAGTAACCTGCTGCTTGGCGAAAGCATAAGAGTTAAACACCCTTTAAAATAGTAAAATCATTTTCAATGTTTATGAAATAAACTTTGAAAGGAGAAAAAATATGTCAAGATATACTGGACCTAGTTACAAAAAAGCTCGTCGTACTGGTTTTTCTTTATTAGAAAATGGTAAAGAACTTGCTCGTAAACCATACGGACCTGGTGCTCATGGTCAAGACAGAAAAAGAAGACCTTCTACTTATGGAATCCAACTTAAAGAAAAACAAAAAGTTAGATTCATGTATGGACTTAACGAAAGACAATTCGTTAAAACATATAAAGAAGCTGGTAAAATGCAAGGTATTCATGGTGAAAATCTATTAAAATTACTTGAATCTAGATTAGATAACTTAGTTTATCGTATAGGTTTTGCTTCAACTAGAAGAGCTGCTAGACAACTTGTAAACCATGGTCATATAACTGTTAATGGTAAAAAAGTTGATATACCATCTTATAGATGTAAACCTGGAGATATTATTACATTAAAAGAACAATCTACAGACCACAAAGCAGTTAAAGAAGCTTTATCTAAGGTTATTAAAAGAGTTGAATTCGTAACTTTTGATGATAAGAAAAATGCTGGTACTTTTGTTAGACTTCCTGAAAGAAGTGAACTTAATCCAGAAATTAATGAAGCTCTAATCGTTGAATATTACAATAGATAAAAAATCAGAACATTTCATTCTGATTTTTTTATTTACCTAAATGTAAATTTATTGCATCAATAGAATATGAATTATTAGATTGAGCAGGTACAAAAACTACATAATCTATATCATATTTATCTACATAATAATCAATAGAATGACCACTCTTATTATGTCTATAATCAATAGAAAGCATTCTATTATAACTAGGTACAGAAAGAGCTTCTAAAATATTTGTATAAGATGAACCAACAAACATAATATTCTCACCCTTTATATTTCTTTCAACTCTAGTATAAGCCATATCATTACCCATATAAGCAGTAGCATAACTATTACCCTTACCAAATACCTTTATCTTACTTAACTTATTATTCTCATACCTTTTATATTTTATTTCTTTTCTAGGAGTTAAATATAAATCCTCAGGCTTAGACTTAATAGTTTGACCAAATTGTCTATTAAATGAACCATTTACTATAGTCTTATTTATCTTAAACTCTTTCTCAAAATCATATGTTTTAGTATTAGTATACTTGTTAATTTCCTTATATAAAAGATAAGCACATCTAGGGGTTATATGATGATCATTAGAATAATAACAATTATAAATATTATTTTTCTTATAAACATCATAAGCATCTATAAAAATAATATCATCAGATAAGGTCTCCTTAGTAACCTTAACTTGCTTTTTATATATATTCTCACTAGAAACATAAGTTCTAGGCAAATCCTTAGTCATATAAGCATCTTTTCTAGGAACTGATAAAAATATAAACTTAGCATTTATTTTTTTACTTTCCTTATTTACATTTTCTATAGTTTTTCTTAAATTCTTATAATAAATAGCATTTGGCTCTTTCTGTGCTGCAGAATAAAGTTGTTTATGCTTACCCTTAACAGCAGTACCACTATATCTTTGAAATTGAAAAAGAAAATAACCCTTGACTAAATAATTTCTAAGCTCTAACTGATCAGAAAAAGCACTAGTTAAATTATCATAATATTTCTTTTTATATAAGTTATCTATTGTAAACTTTGGAAACGTAGCAAGTTTCCTTTTTTCTACCTCACTAACATTTTTATCATTAAAAATAGTAGTTGTCATAAAGAAGAATATTATTATCATAAAACAAACTACAAATATTTTTTTTATTTTATCTTCACTCATAATATTCCTCCTTAAAACCTAAAATATATAAATGGATTATAACTTGAATATGCTAAAAACATAATTGTTATTATAAATATTACTATTAATCCTAAATAATGAATTATATCAAGTACTAACTTTAACTTTTTATTTTTAACAGAACTAATCTTTTCTACCAACTTATAATATACCGGAGTAGAGAAAATTATAGCTAAAATAAAGTATACATAATAACTTTCTAAATATATAAGTATCTCGTTAAAAGACATTGCACTAAAATTAAATGAGAATAAAGCATTAAAATAATGTTTTAAAAGTTCCATACTATCACATCTAAATAGAATCCATCCAAAATATATTACCACAATAGCATATACATGCTTTAAAACATTTGGTAACTTATCTAAAAATTTATTTAAAACAAACTTTTCTAATACTAAAAATATAAAATAATATAATCCCCATAAAACAAAATTCCACTCTGCTCCATGCCAAAAGCCTGTAAGAAGCCAAACAATTAACATATTTATTATTTGTCTTTTAATACCTTTTCTATTTCCACCAAGAGGAATGTATATATAATCCCTAAACCAAGTAGATAAAGAAATATGCCAACGTCTCCAAAACTCAGTTATACTCTTAGAAATATATGGAAAGTTAAAGTTTTCCAAGAACTTAAATCCAAATATCCTACCAAGTCCAATAGCCATATCAGAATAAGCAGAAAAATCAAAATATATTTGGAACATATAGGCAATACCACCTAGAATAGCAACCGGAGTACTAAGCTCATTTAAACCAAAAATTGTATCAGCAAGTAATCCCATCTGATTAGCAATTATTACTTTCTTAGCAAGCCCTAAAATGAACCTTTTTATACCCTCAGAAACATCATTAAAAGTTTCTTTTCTATTATTAAGCTCATCTTCAATCGTTTCATATCTAACAATAGGACCCGCTACTAGCTGAGGAAACAAAGAAACATATAAAAGAAGAGTTAAAAAATTCTTTTGTAATTTTACCTTATTTCTATATACATCTATAACATAACTCATAGCCTGAAAAGTATAAAAAGATATTCCAATTGGAAGTACTATCTTAGGAATAGTAATCTTAAGACCAAAAATACTATTTACATTTTCCAAAAAGAAACCAGTGTACTTAAAATATACAAGTACTAAAATATTACAAGTTATAGTAAGTATCAAAAATAATTTTTTCTTATTAGTTTTATGAATCAAAATAGCCCCTACATAATCTATAAGCACTACTGCCAAAAGAACTAATAAAAACTTAGGGCCTCCAAAAATATAAAAAACTAAACTAAAAAATAGTAAAACATAATTCTTAAGTTTCCTAGGAGAAAGAAAATAACACAACAAAACAAGTGGTAAAAACAAAAATATAAATATAGCACTACTAAATACCATAATACACCTCCTAGAAATTAAACATTAACCATTCAGGTTTAACAAGCATAAGTATACCAATAATAAGCATAATTAATCCTCCAATTAAATGCGAATACTTACTATACTTATTACTAATCGCAGTAATCTTCAAAGTCTTCATAGCGACAAAGAATACAATTAAATCATCAATTAAAAAGAAAATTATATAAAGAATAATATATAAAATATTCTTTATACCAGTAACATTATTATAAGCAAGAATTTGAGTAAACATAACAGGAAGTCCCAAAGAACATAAAAGCTCTATTAAATTAACACTAATAGCAAGAAAAACTATTCCAACAAGTGCCAAAACAAAGCTCTTATTAGATACAATCTTCTTTATTCTAGTCATGATTTTTCTTCGTTTATTCTTATCGACCACATCACAACCAACATCTTTAGTTTTGAAATACCTATAAACATTAATTATTCCAAAAGCAAGAGCAAAAAGAGCAATCAGTATCTGTAAAATCTTTATACCACTTATAAATTCTGCTACCTTAAGAAAACTCATCATAAATAAAAAGTATATAAAAGCACTAGTAAATATGAAAGTACATCCTAAAATCCACATTTTCTTTCTACTAGGATAATCAAACAACATAGTTATTAAAAAGATTAAAACCCACATAGCACAAGGATTAAATCCATCAACTAATCCAATTATAACTGCAATAACTGGTAAAGACATATCTTTTAAATCAACAGTGGTATTAAAAATATCTAACTTCGTATTTGGAGCATCTTCCTTTTTTGTATAATCAGATAAATCAGCTTCTTTTTTAGAAGGATCAAAACTAGAATTACTATCCTGCTTACTTTCCTTTATTTTGCCTTCAACTACTCCAAGAGTAATTCCTACATTATCGTTATAATCATTCTTTTTAGCCTTTTTAATGGCCCTGTCTACCTTCTTTTCCCAAGTAGAACCTGCAGAATAACCTTGATAAATCTCGTCTCCTATCACAAAATATGGAACACCTTTAGCTTCCTCACCAGTTATATTTTCAACCTTTTTCCATAACTCTTGATTTTCCTTATTATTCCAAACCTCATATTTATACACCATAACATTCTTATCAGAAGAATATTCATTATTTAAATACTCCTCAAGTGCTGCACAATGAGGGCACCCATCACCATAAAACAAATAAATATTTACATTTTCATTAGCATTCACTCCAAAAGGAATAAAAAGAAACATAAATACAATTACATAAAATAAATTTCTAAATACCCTCATTACAATACCTCTTTTAATTTATTTTCTATATCCTCATAAGATACTTCTCCAACCAAACGATCAACTTCAGTACCATCCTTTTCAAAAATTAGTACAGGAAGAACAGTACCTACTTCATAACTATAATCATCAAAATCATAATCCACTTCTTTAACATGAATCTTATAATTTTCCAAAATTTTTTCTAAAACATTATTAACTATAATGCAAGATGTACATCCTAAAGAAGATATTTTTACTATTTGCATTCTACCCACTCCTTAAGTTTATTAATAAATATATCAAGTTCTTCATAAGTAGTCTCACAAGAAATACTAACTCTAACCGAAGTTTCAGCTCTATTTATATCACCATAAAGTTCGTTAATAACAATAGAATAACTACCACTAGAACAAGCAGTTTTACTTGATATATAAATATCATTATCAGAAAAATATTTCAAAGTATCCTCACTATTCTTTCCCTTGATACTAAAATTTAAGATATGAGGAATGCAATTATCACCAGAATTTATCAAAACAATAGACTTAATCTCATCCCTTAAATAATCATTTAATTCCTTAACATATTTATATTTTTCATCTAAACCACAAAGAGCCTCATAAATAGCAACACTAGAAGATGCAATAAGTCCCGTCTGAGGTGTTCCACTTCTATATATACTAACAGCTTTTCCACCATGAATTAAAGGAACAAGCCTAATATTCTTTTTAATAACAAGCCCTCCAATTCCCTTAAAACCAAATATCTTATGAAGAGAAAAACTAGCCAAATCTAAATTATCAAAAGAAACAGAAACCTTCCCCAAAGCCTGAGTAATATCACTATGAAATATAACATTAGGATATTTCTTAAGAAACTTACCAATCATATTAATATCTTGAATAATACCAGTCTCAGAATTAACACATCCAATAGAAACAAGCGTTGGTTCAGAAGTAATTAAATTTTTCAAATCATCCATATCTACCAAACCATTATTAAGTTTAACAAAAGATACTCTTTTACCCTTAGTTTGTAAATAACCACAAGGCGTAGTAATAGAAGAATGTTCAAGTTTAGTAGTAATAATATGAGAAACATTTAAACCCTTAAGTACAGTATTATTAGACTCACTAGCACCACTAGTAAATATAAGTTCATTTCTATCTATACCAAATAAACAAGTTATATCATCAATAGACTTATCAATCACTTTCTTAGAAGAAAGACCAAGTTTATGCATAGAATTAGGATTTGCAAAATAATTACTAACAACACTATTAAATTTATCTAAAACACTATTACTAACCTTAGTAGTAGCACTATAATCTAAATATATCATAATACATCACCTTAATAATTATATCACAAGGAATAAACCAAGTACTATAAAAATTAAATATTAATAGCAAATTTCATAAGTTTTTCAAAAAAAATATAGCTTTACATACAAAAACAATCTCTATTTTTATAAAATAAAACATACAATAACAAAAAAACTACTTTTTCAAGTAGCAATTCTTATATCATAGATTTCCTTGTAAATACCTCAACATCCTTATCTACATAAACATAAACTTTTCCTTCCATAACTGTCTTTACAAATCCAAATCCATTTATAACTATATCCTCATGAAACTTTAAATCTATTTCTTTTCTACACAAGTCCTGTAAAGTATTATGTCTCTTACCATTTATTCTCTTAACACTTATATTATTAGAAGCAAAAACAGTAAAACTATTTCTTTCTCCTTCAACATAATCTATTCTCAAAAAATTCTCAAAAATGAGAGCTTGTCCCCTTTTTATTTGATAAGTCTTAGGCTTTATCTCTTTCTTAGAAGATAACTTCTTTATATCACTATTATCTATATAATTAATTATACTATGTCTATCAACAAGTCCTGGTGTATCTATTAAATAAAAATCTTTAAAAGGGATCTTAATCTCATCTAAAGTAGTCGAAGGCATACTAGATATAGTAATTAATGACTTATCAATAGAATAATTCTCAACTAATTTATTAATCAAAGTACTCTTTCCAGCATTAGTATTTCCAACCA
>ERZ825137.6386-NODE-6386-length-10329-cov-3.678509_pt1 | contig 10329 bp, 10 predicted proteins | sample MGYA00519873_ERZ825137 | MGnify/ENA primary metagenome ERZ825137 (study PRJEB31778, sample SAMEA3449190) | human gut metagenome | biome: human gut; feature: human-associated habitat; material: faeces | place: United Kingdom | collected 2010/2012 ... | reverse complement strand
GCGGTAAAAAGTAGGTGAAATATAGAAAGTAAGCAAGATTGGCACCGCCTAGAATGAGCAAATGAGGAACAAAGCGGTAAAAAGTAGGTGAAATATAGAAAGTAAGCAAGATTGGCACCGCCTAGAATGAGCAAATGAGGAACAAAGCGGTAAAAAGTAGGTGAAATATAGAAAGTAAGCAAGATTGGCACCGCCTAGAATAAGCGAACGAGGAACAAAGCGGTAAAAAGTAGACTAAACATAAAAAGCAGGCTCAGTAAGTACCGCTCAAGATAAGTGATTAAGGCAAGCAGCGGTAGAGGATATTCCAAACAGCGGTGAAAATAACACATTTCCGTATTTGATCTGCTGGAGAATATGGTTATACTAAACCATTCGTATGACGTATTACAAGAAACAGCGTGAAAGTAAAGTGTAAGGTAAAATAAGAAGATAAAATGGAAATTATAAAAGAAATCTCAGAGAAATCTTAAAGAAGGGAGAACGGCTATATTATATTTAATTCAAAATGAAATTAAAGTATTGGAGACTGAGCTTATACGCTTGGAAAATGAGCTTAAGGGATTACCATGCGGTTCATTGCGCTGTACAAGCAATAAGGGAACAGATCAATTTTACGTAAATGGTAAATATATGAGTAAAAAGCAAATGAATGTAGTGAGGGGCATTGCACAAAGAGATTATTACGAAAAACTGCTGCCTGTTATTAAAAAAAGATTGCGAATCCTGCATGAGATGGAGTTAAGTTATGTTTCCGATGAAATAGAAAACTGTTTTGCAAAGTCCTGCGAAGCCAGAAGGAAAATTATCACGCCTGTTTTCGAAACAGTGGAAGAGAAGATACATAGGTTTATGGAAGAAGAATATGAGCCAGGTAGATTTGACAACGATAACACAACCGAATTTTTTACGTTAAAGGGAGAGCGCGTAAGATCAAAATCAGAAGTACTGATTTCAGATTGTTTAAATCGTTATGAGATACCATATCGTTATGAGAAACCGTTAGAATTGTCAGATTGGAATAAAATTGTGGTATGTAGACCGGATTTTACTGTGATGAATAAAAGATCCGGAAAAGTCTTCTTGTATGAACATTTTGGGAGAATGGATGATAAAGATTACGTTGATACAACTATGCGAAAACTGGATCTTTATGAAAAAAACGGCTATTTATTGGGAGATAATCTGATAGTAACTCATGAGACGAGCAAAGCACCTTTAAATATTAAAGTATTGGATTCCTATATAAAAACTTATTTTATCAGATAAAGAAAGTTTGACCATTTTTTTCAGGTTCCTTTTTTACAGCCTAAAATTGTGTTATAGTAGAATTAACAGATAAACAAGAAATGCGGAATATTTGGGAATTGCAGTAAAACAGTTTATGGATTCCTTTTTGGAAAAAGTAAAATTGGGAATCGGGTATCATACAAACCATAAGCTTTGTGATTTTGGTAAGAAGATGGAAACTGCAAACTAGGAAATTGTAAATTGGATAGTTGTAAGAAATATCCTTATACAGACCAGCCGGAAAGATTGAGTAATTTGCTGGGGATGTTAGATACTGTTTCCATCTGCCCAGTTGCATTTGAAATGTTTGAGCGTTTGAAGAAAGAATACGGATTCAAGAGAAGATAGGGGGGACATATGAGAAAAGAGGCATCTATAGAACAATGGAAAACGTTGTATGAGGCAGGAACACGTATTAAGGAACTGAAACCTTGGGAAAAGTTCTGGGATATGGATTTAATTGGTATCAGATATGGTGCTGAAGAGGAAACAATTTTCTTCAGTATACTGGGACGAGGCGGTGATTGTTATGGAATAGCCGTCTATGAAGGATACGAAGGATTAAATAGTTTTCTCATGCTTACCATGCAGGAGAGCATGAATCTGGCTCCTGAATATGCTATGTTTAACCAAAGAAATCTCACCTGCTATTGGGGGAATCGTGACGAACTTTCTGATAGACAAAGAAAGATTATTAAGGAGTTAGGATATACATATCGCGGAAAAAATCAGTGGTTGTATTTCCTGTCTTTTGAGCCGGGATATTATCCATATAATATGGATGAGGAAGCAGTATTGCGTATGAGCGGGTATTTACAGGATTTGGAACTGGCTCTGCATTACTATGATGAAACAGACATACAGGTTGATTTTGAATCGGGAAATATGTTTTTGCTTTCTTTTGGAAAAGGTAAAAAAACATGGAATTTTGGTGAAGAGCCGCTTCCTTTTACAACTTTTCAATTTGGAAATTTACTGATTACAGATGAAGATTTGCTCTCAGACCTGGGAAAAGCTCCAAAACGTAATGTTGTTTTAGAAGCGGATATATCTGTGTTAGGAGCATCAGTTACGGATAAAAAGTATGATCGACCTGCAAATCCGGCATTGTCGTTATTAGGAGATGCAAATACAGGAACAATCATTAAATTTGAAATGCTTGAACCGGAGGACGATGCGATTGTAATGCTAGCAGAAATTCTCATAGGCTTTATTTTTCAATTTGGAGCACCGAAGGAAATAAGGGTGTCAAATATAATTGTGGAAGCCGGACTTGAACAGATATGTAATGTATGTGGTATTAAACTTCGCAGAGTAAAAAGATTAAAAGGATTGGAAGATTTCAAATATAGCATGCAAAGATTTAGACAGTAGTTTGTAAAATAAATTAGGATAAAATGAAAAGCATATACGAAGGAAGTACCAGAAAAGAAATTACTATAGAACAATGAAAAATGGGATAAGAGGGGAGATTCACGATGGAAGATTGGCTGAAGCAAGTAAAAGAGGATTGGAATAAAACGTCAGACTCAGAATGGTATAAATCTCTAAGAATAGATGAAAAAATAGATGAATTGACCAGGCAAAGCAGCGAAAGCTTACATAGTATTAATGATTGGGAGAGTAATCCAATGGCGGCATTACCGGCATGGATCACAATAGTTTCGCAAAAGCAGCATTTCTTTCCATTTAGATTTAATAAATCATTTATGCGTCGATCTAAGAGAGCCGGATTTTCTCCGGCTCTCTTAGAATATTAGGGGTTTTAGTCTGTTGAGTGCATCGGAGTTTCCCTAAACGGAGAAATGGAGAGGTGCGAAACAATAAACCACCTGCTATGTGTGTGGTGGTGATTCTTTTATAGCGTTGTGCACTCCCCTTGACATATATAGATGATCGATATATACTATAGATGTCAGATATATAGATAATCTATATAATATACCTAATATATAAGACAGAGAAGATAAATAAGGTATATTAGATAAATAAGGTACATTAGGTAGACAAGGAGGGTTTCACAATGGCTGTTGACAAGGCGTTAATGTCCGGAAGTATGACCATGCTTCTGCTCCGGCTGCTTGCGGAAAAAGATATGTATGGTTATGAGATGATCGATATTTTGCGTAAAAAATCCTGTAATGTATTTGAATTGAAAGCAGGAACGCTGTATCCGTTATTGCATGGTATGGAGGGGAAAGGTCTGCTTAAGTCATATGAGCAGGAATATGGCGGTAAGATGAGGAAGTATTATAGCATCACCAAAGAAGGAAGGACACTACTCAATGCAAAACAGGCAGAATGGAAGGAATATCAATCTGCAGTAGCCAATGTCCTTGCAATGGAGGGGTAGAGATGGAAGAGTATCTGGAGAAACTGTTGGCGCAAATCCGTTGCAAAAAAGCAAGGCCGTATATCGCCGAGGAGATCAGGGGACATATCGAAAGTCAGATTGAGGATAATATAGTCAGTGGAATGACCGATCAGGAAGCGGAAAAAAATGCGGTTGCAGATATGGGAAACCCGGTTGAGGTTGGTATTTCGCTGGATAAAATTCATAAGCCCCAGATCGCATGGAGATTACTTGTCATCGTGGGAATGCTGAGCCTGTTGGGGATCCTATTGCAGAAATCCATTATTTATCAAAGCGCATATCTTCGCCTGGAACCATATATGCAGGAGATGTACCGGCTTGAGACGGACAGCTTTGTTTATTCTGTTTTAATCGGATTTGCTTTTATGTGTGTCATTTATTTTGTTGACTATACCGTAATTGCAAAATATGCGAAGATCATTGGGTTACTTATTAGTATGATGGGAGTTCTGCTTTTGGCGGGCTTCTTTGGCAGTGATATTAACGGAGTGCGGTATAGTATCGGATTCGGAATATTCCGGTTTTCTGCCACCTCGCTGATGATGTTTTATATTCCGATCTATGGTGCAATTTTGTATCATTATAGAAACGGTGGCGTGGCAGCATTGTTAAAATCATTGATCTGGCTGATGATTCCGGTTCTTATCACTTTCTATATGCCCAATCTGAATGTTGCAATAATTATGATGATCAGCATGTTGATTCAGCTTACGGCAGCGATCCGGAAGGGATGGTTTCGCATACCGGTTAAGAGGACAATTGTCGGTTTGTGGATAGTTTTCCTGCTGCTGCCTATGATGATACTGCCGATCATGTACGTATTTCATTTACTGGAAGAATATCAGGAAGAGAGGATCCGGGCTTTCCTGTCTGCTTCCGGGGATGGGTTTTATATGACTTCGATGCTTAGGACACTCAGTAAAAATATCCTGCTTATAGGTAACAGTGGAAACGATGTTCTTGGACGTTTGCCGGAGTTTAACAGAGATTATGTTTTTGCCTATATTCTGAACAGCTACGGAAGTATTGCCGGAATCCTTGTTGCTGCAGTTCTGGCAGCGCTTGTCATCTTCATCTTCGGAGCATCGGTCAAACAAAAAAATGAACTTGGCATGGTTATGGGATTGGGCTGTGGAATGATCTTTTTATTAAATGTTCTGGTGAACCTGTTGGGTTCTTTGGGTCTGATTCCGCCTGTGTCATCTTTTTTACCATTTTTATCCATTGGCAGAAGCAATATTTTGTTGTGTTATGCTTTGGTAGGAATTATTATGAGTATATACAGGTATAAGGATGTGTATCCCGGGAAGCTTGAAAGAATCACTTGCGGCTCGAATGAATGATGATGAACGTAATATATCGGAAAAAGACAATATGCAGAGTAATAATGAATGAAGCACATCAAAAATAAATGATAATATGTCACATAATAACAAACGAAATATTATGGAAAGGGAATGTAACGGTTCCGTAATAAAAAGATTGTCACAGAACCATTACAGAATTACAGATGAAGAAACTTGCACCGCTGCTTATTATGATCGCCGGAATCCTTTGGGGATGCATGGGAATTTTTGTACGGAAACTAAATGCAGAGGGACTTTTTTCCATGGAGATCGTGGCTCTGCGTGCAACGGTTACCTGTATAGCGATGGGTGTGTTTTTACTGATTTACGATTGGCATCTGTTCCGGATCCATTTAAAGGATCTGTGGTGTTTTCTTGGCACCGGAATTATGAGTATTGTATTCTTTAATTATTGTTATTTTAAAGCCATGACCGTTGCATCCCTATCCGTGGCAGCAGTGCTTCTCTATACGGCACCGGCGATTGTTATGGTACTGTCTTACTTTTTGTTTCAGGAGGCATTTACGAAGCAGAAGGTACTGGCACTTCTGCTTACGTTCATCGGCTGTATTCTGGTAACTGGTGTGATTACAAATCCGGGTACAGTGACAGGGGCAGGAATTCTGGCAGGACTCGGAGCAGGATTTGGCTATGCGCTCTATTCCATTTTCGGAAGATATGCGATTGAGAAGGGGTATCATACCTTTACCATCACCTTCTATACGTTTTTGTTTGCAGCATTGGGAACATGGATTTTTACCGATCAGCAAAGAATCTTTTCGGTGGCAACGGGCAATACGGGAAATCTTCTGGTCTGCCAGTCCCTTGGAATTCTGGGTACGGTGGTTCCTTATCTTACCTATACACTGGGACTGAAATATGTGGATAACAGCAGGGCATCGATCATTGCCTCTGTAGAACCGGTGACGGCAACAATTCTTGGAGTGGTCTTATTCCATGAGAGAATCAGTGTGTCCGGAGTACTTGGTATTGTACTTGTGATTGCAGCCCTCTTTATTTGTAATTCTCGTGAAAAAGAAAATGAAGCGTCACATGAGCAGGGATAAATATGGGTATACAACGATATATAATCTAAAATGTAACAGTTCAGCCATACCCATTTATAAGCTGCCCTTAGTGAGCAAAGAAGATTTTTGTTATTGCTACGATGGGGTTGTTTAGTGGTGATGGTGCAGGAGTTCTTGGGCGACTTTTACAGCAATATGGTACAGAATAACCAGTGTACCATGTGTTATAGGTGCATCAATAATTGCCCGAAACAGACCATGACGTTGCTTGGGAAGATGGTTGTGGAGCAGAGCGTGATTGAGAAATATTTGTGATGATGAGAGCGCAAATGGTACTTTTAGTAGTCGATACACAGAAATTAATAACGACACCAGATTTATATAATTTCAATGCGTTCGAATGTGTTGTTAAATCGTTAATTGCTGCAGCCAGAGAGAATAATGTTGAGGTTATTTATGTAAGACACGATGATGGAGCCGGTGCGGAATTGACAAAGGGAACACCGGGTTTTGAGATATATGAAGGTTTTGGTCCGCAGCCGACGGAGAAGATTTTTGATAAAACGGTAAATAGTTCTTTTAAGGGGACGGGGCTGTTGAAGTATTTGGCGGAAAAGAATGTCCACACAGTAGCTGTTGTTGGATTGCAGACCGATTACTGTATTGATGCAACAATTAAGTGTGGTTTTGAGCATAGTTTTAAAATGATTGTACCGGAGAATGCAAATTCTACATTTGATAATGCTTTTATGACAGGGGAGCAGAGTTATAAGTATTATAATGAGTTTATGTGGAAGAACAGATATGCGGAGTGTATTTCTGTGGAGGAAATGATTAAGAAGATGAAAAAATTGTAATTTGTATCATATGAAGTTGTGTTATAAATTGTATTTTGATTATATTATAAAGCTTATAGGGGAGAATTATGAAAACATATTTTACTAATGGTACAATGGGAGATGTAAAATATTTTATTGATGATTTGGCAGAGTTCCAAATACAAGAGCTTGCTGGCGATAACTCTAATAGGTATATATATCCGGGAGATACGATAAATTATACATTGGATAGCGAATTGGTAAAACTATATGATGTGTTAAGAGATTTATATTTTGATGATGTAGATAGATATTATGAAGAACTAGCTGTTTTGCCCATATGGGTTCAAGAGGCAGGACAAAATTCTGACTGTGCAATAGATGTGGATTTGTTTTGTGAATTGATAAATGCTGAAGAAAGTAGAAAAATACCTAATTTGTATAAACATCTATATCTTGTAGATTGCCAATTCTTAGTTGGAACACTTCAAAATTTGTTGTCAGCGATGGAAGATGCATTTGTAAGATATTATATGACATTGGCTAACATGAGAGAAAATGATGCATATAAAAGACTTACAGATCCAAATGGCACAATATGTATAATATCGGAAGCTTCAAGGTGTGCTTCTGCATTATTGGAAACATATTTTATAAAGGCCTATTCTATTTTGGATATTTTGTGTAAAATATGTTATGAAATTCAAGAGAAGCAGTCAGATTTTTCACAATACAAAAAGATAAAGAGTGCAGATGTATTGTGGGGATTTAGAAAAAAATTGCTGATTAATGAGACGGAAAATACGTTGTTTGAAAAATGTGATTTGGTAAGTATGATAGAATCATTACGAAACGAATCTGTACATAATGGTACGTGGGAACTTAATCCTAAAATATTTGTTAGATATGATGAAGGGATTGTGGGGGAACGATTTATGCTTTTTCCGGATATGCTACAAGGAAGACTTGCTACAGTAAAAAGCCGGAAACATTTTTTCTCTAAGGGGATTAAAGTTAATAGTGTGTTGCCCTATATTCATGCAGAGTTTAAACAGAGATTGCTGCAAACGTTAGTTACAATATATGGGCAATGTTTATATACAATGAAGAATTAGCTAGAATAATATGCATAATTTAAATAAAATTTATCATTAATCAAATAAAAGGAGTATAATTAGGTTAGTGGATTATATGAGGAAAAGATGTTGAGAACAATATTTGTTAGGAGTTGAGTGTGTATGAAACTGATAGGTGCAGATTATTTATTATTGCTGTTATATTTGAATGAAAAAGAACCAATAAAAGGTGCAGTTAAACTAACTAAAATGATGTTTCTGTTTGAAAAACAAATTGCTCCTGTGTTGAAGGAGAAAGGTCTAGAAAGTGATAAATTACCAGAATTTTTTGCATATAATTATGGTCCTTTTTCTAAGGATATTTATCAACAATTAGATTTGTTTAAAAGTATTAATTTTATTGAGATTGAAGATATGTATACAGATGAAGAATTGTCAAGTGCTGATAATATGATAGAAAATGAATTTGTAGATGAGTGTTATGAAGGAGATGTTGAGCTAAAATCCGAAAACAATTATTGGATATATAAGATTGCAGATAAGGGGAGTGGGTTTGTAGAAAGCGAATTACTGCCTAATATACAAGAACAACATAAAATTTTGCTGGAACAGTTTAAAAAGAAAATAACCGATATGCCAATAAAAAAATTGCTATATTATGTTTATACACAATATCCAGAATATACAGATAAGTCTTTGATAAAAGAAGAGGTATTAAAAAATGGAAATTAATATTTCAGAAGAAGAACAGCGCCAATGTTTTATTGAGCAATGGAACAACCCTAATGTGTTTCTTGTTTGCGAAGTTCCGGTCTTTTGTAGATCGGTTGATTTGGTTACATATGACAAAAAGAAAAAAATACTCACATCTATTGAGTTTAAAACAAAAAACTGGAAAAAAGCAATTGAGCAAGTGTTGAGTACGGCGATATCCTTTGATTATTTGGAAATATGTATAAGAAAACCCAGAACAGAAATATTACAGCAGAAAATTGTGCAGTGTTGTTCGGACATTGGAATCGGGTTGTATTTTTTTGATATGGAAACAAGAAAATTTGAACATAGATTGATACCTCAAAAGGTTCAAAAGATATGGAATGTTCAAAAAAAGCAAGTTATTGAATTTGTGGAGAAAGGTGATGTTTTATGCAAGAAGTCATAAAAATGCTTAGATATAATACAGGAACAGATAAAAAAGCGTTTGTTGATTTTAAGGATAGATTTGATGCAGTTATATTTAATGCAACTATAGTAGCATATAGCGGCTCAGCAGTTGCTGATTTGGTTTCAGTGCATAAAAATCAGTATATAATAGATCCACAAACGCATATTATGCAACATGATATTATGGCGATAATGTCTAAAGATAAAAAGACGGAACAATATGTGATTAAGAAATCGGTAAGAAAGTATTTGGAAAATTTGCCAGAGAAAGTTTTGGATACAATTGAGCGTGAAAAAAGATATTTGAATTATCAAGAAATAGATGCAATAACAGGGGAGTTGGTAGAATGCATCTATAGTTTTGAAACAGAATTTGTAAATGGTTTCGTTAAAAAGAAGGAGTACGATAAGTATCTTCAATATGCACAGATTGGATTAGAACCAAGAGTGGTTATTGCACCGTATTTTATGTTGAAAAAAGATATGAGCGATGAATCCAAAGAGTTATATATGAATTTGAATCGAAAGTGTTTACAAGAATTTATAGCTTATAATAATGAACACAAAAAATTAACTGTTGCAGCACAGTTGGTAATAGATAAAGAAGTGCTTAGTGATGTGAATTTGTTACGACAGATAGAAAATACTTATGCACTTGATGGATATGATTATATTTTTCTTTGGATAAATGATTTTTCTTCTTGGGAAGTGAAAAGGGAAGAAAAAGAGGCATTCTATAATTTAGTTTGTTTGTTGAATAGTAAAGGGAAGAAACCAATTATGGCGTATGGAGGATTTGATTCAATATTATTATGTCATAGACAAATGGATGCAAGATTATTTGGAGTTGCCCAGTCGGTTGGTTATGGTGAACAACGCGCAATTACGCCAGTTGGTGGAGGATTACCAGTTAATAAATATTATTTTGGACCTACGCATCGAAGAATACGATTTGATGAAGCCTTATATTTATTGATGGAAGAGGAGTATTTCTCAGACGATAAAACAAATAAGGAGCATGCGGAAGATTATTATAAAAACATATGTAATTGTCCGACTTGTAGAGAAATCATACAAGATGACATTGATAATTTTCGGGTTTACAATGAGTCCACTCCGTATTTAGTTAAGGGAAAGCATGGAGATATTAAAAGAAATCGCCCAACGACCGAAGCAACTCTTGTGGCTGCATATCATTTTTTATACAGAAAGGATATTGAGTGGAATAGTATT
>ERZ825137.6384-NODE-6384-length-10331-cov-2.739295_pt1 | contig 10331 bp, 9 predicted proteins | sample MGYA00519873_ERZ825137 | MGnify/ENA primary metagenome ERZ825137 (study PRJEB31778, sample SAMEA3449190) | human gut metagenome | biome: human gut; feature: human-associated habitat; material: faeces | place: United Kingdom | collected 2010/2012 ... | reverse complement strand
AAAAAGCTGCCGTACTTGATGGCCCAGAAGCCGATGCTGGTGATGGCAAAGGCAATGAGCACGGCGCGGGTGACCGAGGTGGAGCCGGTGATGCAGGGGTCACGCAAAGACGCGGTGAAGCAAAAACGCGACTTTTGCAGGATAAACCCGAAGCAGCAGCCGAAGACCCAGAACAGAGCCAGGCTGGAAGATAAGAACGTGTTGAGCAGAACGGCAACGACCACGATCAGCACAAACACCAGAACGCCGATGGGCAGCTGGTTCTTCTTTTTTTTGCGGGCTCGCCCGCCTGCCGCAGAAGAACGCCGGATGGACGAAGTGGAGCCGGCTGCCGGCGCAGCGGTGGCACCGGAAGTGGGATTCGTGTCAGGCATATTCTGCACCTCCTCATAGATTTTGGATGTTTGCGGTTTACTACAAAGACCATTATAGCATGCTGTTAATTTTTTGATTATCGAATGCGATTATGTTGCATAACAAATTGTTATAACGTTTTGGCTATGACAGGCGACCTGGATTGTTGCAAATTTACCAGAAAACTGTATAATGGATAGGTCGAAACCCGCAGTTCGGCGCGAAACCGCCCCGGCAGGGGCGCAGCAAGCGCAGCGGGCCTTATAATGAAACACAATGGGAGGGGTCACGGCCATGCAGCTGGAACACATTATGCTTTTTTCCAAAATCGCCGAGGAAAAGAGCATTTCACGGGTGGCGCAGGCGAGCCACATCTCCCAGCCGGCGCTGAGCCAGCAGATGCAGCGCCTGGAAGAAGAGGTGGGGCAAAAGCTGTTCGAGCGCTCCAACCGGGGCATTGAACTGACCGAGGCAGGGCAGGTGATGCAGCGGTACGCGGCCCAGTTCATCCATATTTACGACAATTTCCGGGAGGATATGAACAACCTTTCCACCCGCACCGGCACCTTTCGGGTGGCGGCCACGCCGGTGGCGGCAAACTACGCGCTGCCCTGCAGCCTGTTTAAGGTGAATTACAAGTTCCCCTCGTACAATTTCAGCCTGGTTGGCGCGCCCTCCAGCGAGGTGATCCACAAGGTGCAGGCGGGCGAGGCGGACATGGGGTTCATTGTGGACAAAACCGAAGCCCCGGGGCTTTTCTGCACCGAGGCTTTTTCCGATAAGGTGTATCTTGTGGCCAACAGCTCTTACAATGTGCCCGAGACCATTGCGCTGGAAAGCCTGAAAAAGTATCCGCTGGTACTGCTGAGCGAAACCTTCAGCTCGTACCGGCTGCTGCTGAAATACTTAAAAGCACGCGGGCACGATATCTCCCAGTACCGGGTGCTGTATCACCTGGATTCCACCGAAAGCGTGAAGAGCAGCGTGATCAACCAGTTCGGCATGGCGTTTTTGCCCTACATGGCCATTAAAAAGGAGATCTACCAAAAGCAGCTGAAGGTGGTGCAGGTGCAGGACTTTGATTTGAATTACGATGTGTACAGCATCTACCGCAGCAAGGAGGACGTGGGCAACGACGGGGTGTACGCCATTATCAAGTACTTTGAGAATACGGTGAAGCGCAGCATTTGCTAGGGCTTTGTGATTTCCAGCTCCCAAATGCCGGGCATGGGCTCCACCACCCGGCAGAGCAGCCTTTTTTGGCGGCAATAGTTCTGCACAGATTCGCAGGTGCAGCTGTGGTCGGTGACCAGGCGCACACTGTCGCCGCTGTTTTGTAAATCATCGCACTGCTGAAGCTTCATCAGGGGCACCGGGCACATGTCGCCCAGGCAGTTCATCTCTTTCATGGCGGGGACCTCCGTTTTTTCTTTTGATTATACACGCTTTTTGGCCCGGCGCATAGCGGGGGCAAAAAAGGAAGGCGGCAACATGAAAACGGTATTGCTTTTGGGCGGCGGCGGATGCCAGAAAAACGGCGCCGCCAAGGCCCGTGAAAAGGGCCTTAACGTGGTGGTGGCGGATTACCTGCCCGACCCGCCGGCCGCCCGCCTGGCCGCCGCGCATGTGCGGGCCAGCAGCTTTGATACCGCCGCCTGCCTGGCGGCGGCCAGGGAGCACAGGGTGGACGGGGTGTTCACCCTGGGCACCGACCAGCCGGTGCTGACCGCCGCCGCGGTGAGCGAGGCGCTGGGCCTGGCCTGCCCCATCACGCCGCGCACCGCCCTGGCGGTGACCAACAAGCGGGTGATGAAGGGGGTCTTTCGCGCCGCGGGCATCCCCACGGTGAGGTGGAAGCTGGTGAGCGCGGCCACCGGGCCCGAGGAGCTGCGGGGGCTGAGGCCCCCCCTGGTGATCAAACCCCTGGACAGCCAGGGCCAGCGGGGGATTTTTAAGGTGCAAAGCGCCGGCGGGGCGCTGGAAAAGCTGCCGGAAACGCTGCGCTGGAGCAGGGAGAAGGAGGCGCTGGTGGAGGAATTTTACCCCAGCGACGAGGTGACCGTTTCCGCCTGGGTGGAACAGGGGCGCGCCACCCTGCTGACGGTGACCGACCGGCTGCTGTACGATGACCCGGTGCACATCGGGGTCTGCACCGGGCACCGCTTCCCCTCGGTACACATGGGCCGCGCCGCCGAGCTGGACGGGCTGTGCCAACGCATCTGCACGGCGTTCGGCATTGAGGCGGGCCCGCTGTACGTGCAGGTGCTGGTGGGGGCCGAGGGCATTCTGGTGAACGAGGTTGCCTGCCGGGTGGGGGGCGCGTTTGAGGATGTGACCATCCCCTATCTCACGGGGTTCGACATTCTGGGCGCGGTGATCGACCAGTGCCTGGGCCGCCCGGTGGACACCGCGCCCCTGCGGGGGTTCGACTGCACCGGCGTTCAAAAAGAGGCGGCGGTTCCGCTGCTGTTCTGCCGCCCTGGCTTTTTGGCCGGGCAAACCCCGCTGGAAGAACTGAAACGCCTGCCGGGGGTTTTGGAGGCGGGCTACAATTACCGCCCCGGCGACCGGCTGGAGGCGGTGGAAAACGCCACCGCCCGGTATGGCTGGGCCGTGGTGGCCGGGCCGGCGGGCACGGTGCGCGGGCGGTTGGCTGCCTTTTACAGGGCGCTGTATGCCCGGGATGAAGCGGGGCGGGAGCTGGTGCAGCGAACGGACGTTTTTGCCGGCGCGGCGCTGTAAAGCGCGGCCCCCTGGCCCTGCGCACCGCCGATGCGCGGAAGTTTTAAACGGGAGAGGAACATACATGTTGAAAACCAAATGGAAAAGCCGCCTGGCGGCGCTGGCCCTGGCGTGTGTGCCCGCGCTGGCCCTGGCGGGCTGCGGCGCAGGGCAAAAGACCACCCTGAACATTGCCCAGCAATTCGGGGTGGCCTACGCGCCGCTGGAGATCATGAAGGCAAACGGCATTCTGGACAAGTACCTGCCTGCGGGGGTAACCGCGAACTGGCAGCAGTTCGGCGGCCCCACAGCCATTCGGGAAGCCATGCTGGCCGGTGATGTGGATTTTGGCTTTATGGGCGTGGCCCCGGTGATTGTGGGAGCCGCGGGCGGCATGGAGTGGCGGTACGCCACCGGCATTTCCCGCAACCAGGTGGCCATTACCACCACAAAGCCGGAGGTAAAGCGCCTGGCGGACTTTTTGCCCACCGACCGGATCGCGGTGATCTCGCCCGCCTGCACCCAGCACGTGCTGCTTTGCATGGCGGCGCGGCAGGAGCTGGGCGACGGCCGCGCACTGGACAACCAGCTGGTGGCCATGAGCCTGCCGGACGCGGCCAATGCGCTGATCAGCGGCACCGAGATCGTGGGGGATGTATCGACCCCGCCCTACCTGCAAAAAGAACTGGAAAACGGCGCGCATATCCTGTACGAGGGCACCGAGCTGATGGGCGGGCCGTTCACCATGATCAGCGGCGTGGCGATGGAGCGGTTTTATAAGGATTATCCCGCGCTGTATGAGGCGTTTTTGAGCGCTTTGCAGGAGAGCGTGGACTATATCAACGACCACATAGACGAGGCTGCGGCCCAGCTGGCCCCGGTGTACGGCATCACCGAGCAGGAGCTGAAAGAGCAGATGGACTACAACGGCTGCATTTACAATACCGAACTGCTGGGGGTGGAGAAGTTTGCCCAGGCCATGTATGAGATGGGCTTTGTGGATAAACAGCTCACCATGGAGGAGCTGGCTTTTCCCAATGTGAAATACCAGTAACGGCAGACAGGAGGCGCCCATTGAAGTTTGTGGAGATGCTGAAAAAGAACAAGGGCGGCGCCCGCCTGTTTTGGGCGGCCGCGCTGCTGGCGGCGTGGGAGCTTGGGGTAAAGGCGCTGAAGCCCTCGCCCATGCTGTTTCCCAGTGTGGAGCAGGTGGCCGTTACCCTGTGGCGGGGCCTGGTGCAGGGGGATCTTGCCTGGCAGGCCGCCTACAGCGTGTGGATCATTTTGGAGGGGCTGGTGATCGGGGGCGCGCTGGCCTTCCTTTTGGCGCTGGCCAGCGTGCGCTGGCCCGTGGCCGCCAGCTTTGTGGATACCGTTACCGCCATTGCCCACCCCCTGCCCGGCCTTGCGCTGCTGCCCCTGCTGATTATGTGGTTCGGGGTGGGCAGCGGGGCGGTGCTGGCCATCATTGTGCACTCGGTGCTGTGGCCGTTGCTGCTGAACCTGACGGCGGGCTTTCGGGCCACCCCGGCCATCTACCTGGAGCTGGCAAGGAACTACGGCCTTTCCTCCGCCGCCATCACCTGGGAAATACGGGTAAAGAGCGCGCTTTCCTACATTATCAGCGGGCTGAAAATCGGCTGGGCGCGGGCCTGGCGCAGCCTGATCAGCGCCGAGATGGTGTTCGGCGCGGTGGGCGCAAAGGGGGGCGTGGGCTGGTACATTTTGACCCAGCGCACCTTTATGAATACGGCCGGCCTGTTTGCAGGCATTGTGGTGGTGGTGGCGATCGGCGTGCTGGTGGAGGATGTGCTGTTTGCCCAGCTGGAAAAGCGCAAGGACGCCCGTGTGGTCATCGTCACCGGCAGCGGGGCCAAGGCGTTTGTGGCGGGCGCGGATATCTCCGAGATGGTCAATGCCACCTCGGAGGAGGGGCGCACCATGGCGCTGCTGGCGGACGAAGCCTTCTGCCGGTTGGAGCGGATGCCTCAGGTGAGCATCGCCGCCGTGAACGGCTATGCACTGGGCGGCGGCTGCGAGCTGGCCATGGCCTGTGATATTCGTATCGCCGCCGACACCGCTGTGTTCGGCCAGCCGGAGTGCGGTCTGGGCATCCTGCCGGGCTTCGGCGGCACCCAGCGTCTGCCCCGGCTCATCGGCAAGGGCCGGGCCAAGGAGCTGATCTTCACCTGCGACCGCATCGACGCCCAGGAGGCCTATCGCATTGGCCTTGCCAACAAGGTGGTGCCCAAGGAGGAGCTGATGGCGGCCTGCGAGACCATGGCCCGGAAGATCCTGTCCAAAGGCAGCTATGCTGTGACGCTGGCGAAGGCCTGCGTGGAGAGCGGCATGGACATGGATATCGAAAACGGCCTGCGGATGGAGGCCACCACCTTCGGTATGTCCTTCGCCACCCACGACAAGGCGGAGGGAATGCGGGCATTTCTGGAAAACGTCCGGCGCAGTTTACGGACTGAGCTTGGCGGCGGGCGGATAGATAAAATAAAATTCCTCCGGGCGTATGCCCGGAGGAATTTTATTTTCAGGAAGCAGGGAGGTGAAAGAAAACAACGGGCTGCATGAAAAAGAGAGAGGAGGGGTAGTTCAATGTTTTTTCGGCAGATGGATACAACGTCCCATCGCGTCTCCGCATGCCTCCATAAAAGCTTCTGAAAAGCTGGGGTGTGCGTGGATCATATCGGCGGTTTCCTCTACGGTCATCTCAGCACACATTAGCGCTGTGGGCTCCGCAATCATCTCGGCAGCCTGTGCGCCGAAAATGTGAACGCCGCAGAACTCGGAGTACTTCTCCAGCATAATGACCTTGACGTAGCCCTCCGGCTCGCCGCAGGACAGGGCCCGGCCATTGGCGGCAAAGGGGAACTTGCCGATACGCAGGGCGTCACGGCCATACTTGGCCACCGCCTCGTCCTCCGTCATACCCACGGAGGCCACCTGCGGAATGGCATATACGCAGGAGGGAACAAAGGACAGATCCACCGTCTTGTGTCCTCCCATGGCGTTTTCCGCTGCCGTCTCACCCATCTTGAAGGCGGTATGGGCCAGCATCAGACGGCCATTGATATCGCCTGCGGCGTAGATGTGGGGCACGCTGGTGCGCATGCCGTCGTCTACTACCACCTTGCCCTTTTCGGTGCGGATGGTATCCTTCAGCGCACCGAGGCAGCTCAGGTCGGTGCCGCGGCCTACAGACAGCAGGATCTTGTCGGCCTCCAGCTTGCTGCCGTCGGCACAGTGCAGGAAGGTCTTGCCGTTCTCGCTGCAGATCTCCGTGATCTTGACGGAGGTGCGCACGTCGATGCCGCTGTTGATGAGGGAGTCCTTCAGGGAGTCCGCCAGCTCGCGATCCATCAGGGGGATCAGCCGGTCGGTGGCCTCCACGATGGTCACGTGGCTGCCGAAGGGTGCGAAGGCGCAGGCCAGCTCGCAGCCGATGACGCCGCCGCCGATGATGACCAGCTTGTCCGGCAGCTCCTTGAGATCCAGAATCTCCGTGCTGGTCAGCACGTTGGGATCGTCGATGCCGGGAATGGGGATGCGGGTGGCCACAGAGCCGCCGCACAAAATGATGGAGTCCGCCGTGTAGGTCTTGCCGCCGCAGGCAATCTCATGCTCATCGGACAGGGCGGCTTCGCCCTTTACCACCGTGACGCCGTTGGAGCGCAGCAGCGCGCCTACGCCGCCGGTCAGCTGGCGAACCACGTGATCCTTGTTGGCCACCACCTTCTCCATGTCCACGGAGGTGGCGGGATCGTTGATGACGCCGTGCTGGACGGCCTTGTGGATATCGCGGATCATGTCCGCTGTTTTCAGAAAGGTCTTGGTGGGGATACAGCCCCGGTTCAGGCAGGTGCCGCCCAGCTCGTCCTTTTCAAACAGCACCACCTTACCGCCCAGCTGGGCGGCGCGGATAGCCGCCACATACCCGGCGGGGCCGCCGCCGATGACGGCTACCTGATAGGTCATTTCCGCCATGGCGCGCCCTCACTGTACCAGAAAGAGCTCCGGCGTTTCCAGATACTCTTTCATGGTCTTCATGATGGAGCCTACCTCGCCGCCGTCGAATACGCGGTGGTCGTAGGTAACGGACAGCACCATCATGGTGCGGATGCAGATCTGGCCCTGATACACGGCGGGCTTTTCCACGCAGCGGCCAAAGCCAATGATGCAGGACTGGGGTGCCGGCAGAATGGGGTTGAAGTTGTCCACCGGGAAAATGCCCATATTGGTCAGGGTGAAGGTGCCGCCCTGCTGGTCGTCGGCGGTCAGCTTGCGGTCACGGGCCCGTACCACCAGGTCGCGCATGGCGAGACTCAGCTCCACCAGACTCATTCGATCCGCGCCGTGGACGACAGGGGAGGTCAGGCCGTAATCGGTGGCTACCGCCATGCTGAGATTCACGTCGGGATAGCAGAGTATCTCGGTATCGGAGAAGCTGGCGTTGGCCAGCGGATGGGTCTTGAGCATCTTGACCGCCGCATAGCTGAGCAGGTCGTTGATGGTGATCTTGGTGCCCAGTTCGTCCTTGTGGGCCAGCAGACGCTGACGCAGTGCCATCAGCTCGGTAACGTCGATCTCCACGGAATCGGAGGTCTGGGCCATGGAGTGCAGGCTGTTGAACATATTGCGGGCGATGGCCTTACGGATGGGCGTCAGGGGGATGCGGGTGATCTCACGCTGGGCGGGTGCGGCGGCGTTCAGTACGTCGTTCTTGCGGATCTTGCCGTCGTGGCCGGTGCCGGACACGGCGGAGAGGTCTACGCCGTTTACCTCGGCGTACTTCTTCGCCAGCGCCGTGGCGTTGACTGCGCCGCTCTGGGCGGCGGCCAGCACGTCGCTGGCACGCACCTCTCCGGCAGGGCCGCTGGCGATCACTGCCGCCAGCTCCACACCTTTTTCCGCCGCCAGCTTTTTGGCGTAGGGAGTGGCGGCCACGGAGCCGTTCAGCACGGGCAGCTTCGGGGCGGGGGCGGTGGTCTCCACTGCCGTTCCGGCTGGAGCAGCGGCAGACATATCGGTGGCAGAAACCGGTGTCTCGGGAACCTTTTCGCCCTGCTGCCCGATATAGCCGATAGTCTGCAAAACAGGCACGGTGGTTCCGTCCTCGATGAGCTTGGCCAACAGAATGCCAGTGGCGGGAGCCTCGGCCTCCATGGTGATCTTATCTGTTTCGATCTCCATGATAGGTTCATCCTTCTCAACGGAATCTCCTACATTCTTCAGCCAGCGGAGAAGGGTACCTTCTTTCATGTCCATGCCCGCTTTGGGCATAAATATCTCAGTCATATAGCGCCTCCTATGGGTATGTCACATCAGGCTCTTGACCTGGGTGATGATCTTATCCATATCCTCAAAGCTGAGGTTGTTCTTGTGGCCGTACTCGCCCGCCCAGCAGCCCACGCAGGTCATGCCGCCGGTACAAAAGGCGGCCCCTGCGGCACCGGCTGCGCCCGCCCCGGCAGAGCACACCGCCCACCCGGAGCCGACCCCTGCGCCGAAGTCCAAAAAAGCCAGCGCCTCGCGTTCCTACGCCGCGGCGGAGGCTGCCCTGAACGAGCGCATCCGCGCCGACCACATCTGGCTGTCTAACCCCGTGCTTGTGCGCGGCCTCGGCATGGCCCCGGTCATCGGTGCCGCGCTGGACGGCCGGCGGGCGCTCATGCTCTGTATCGCCTCGCTGATTTTGGTCACCTTTACCCGTGTGCTGGCCGTGGCCATCTGCCATCTGACAAAGAACCGCTTCCGCCCCGTGGTGTACTGCTACTCCGCGGCGCTTCTCTACATCCCTACGTATGTTTTGCTCTACGCACTGTTCGGCTCTGACCTGACGCTGCTGGGCATCTACCTGCCGATCATGGTCGTGGAGCCCGCCATCGTCAAGCGCATGGAGTTCTCCGACCTTGAACCCGTGAGGGATGCGTTCCGCCACGGCTTCAACAACGCGCTCGGCATGTGTGTTGTGCTGCTCATCGTGGGCTGCCTGCGTGAGCTGCTGGCCACGGGCGCGGTCTTTGGCAACGTCATCCTGCACAATGCGCTGCTGCCGCTGGCTGCACTGCCCGCGGGCGGCTTTGTCATCGTGGGTATCCTGGCCGCCATCTGGTGCGCCGCTGCCAACCTGTACACCGATTATAAACATGAGGAGGTGCGCCGCCTGTATGCTGACCGTAAGCACTGAGCTGCAGCCGATTTTAAACGGTATTGTGCAGTTTATCAGCTATATGGTGCTGGCCGTCTTTGCGGAGAATGTCATCCTGGCCCGCGCGCTGGGCGTCACCCGCCTGATAAAGCTCGTACCCGACCACCGCGCCCAGGTGTGGGATTTCGGCCTGCCGCTGCTCTTTGTCATGGTGCTGTCCGCACCGCTGGGCTGGGCCGCGCACAACCGTCTTTTTCCATGGCTGCGCGATTATCTTCCCGACTGGCTGCCAATCTCGGCGCTGCGCCCCATCGTCTACCTGACCTGCGGCATCGCGGCCATGGCCGTGGCCTGGCTGCTGCTGGGCGTGCTGCCCCGCAAGCTGCGCGCCAGCTGCCGCAGCCAACTCAGCCTTGCCACCTGCAGCACCGCCGTGGTGGGCACGATGCTCATCTGCGCGAACCAGAACTATACGATTTTGCAAAGCGTCGCGTTCGCTCTGGGCAGCGGGCTGGGCTATGTCTTTGCCGTCTTTATCGTTCGGGAGGGCCGCCGCCGTCTGCGCAGCAAGGCCATCTCCTCGATCTTCCAGGGCCTGCCCAGCTCGATGATCTACGTCGGCGTGCTGTCGCTGGCGATCTACGCTCTGGTTGGCCACACCGTTGTTCTGTAACTGTTAGGGGGTCGTTGTTATGTCCGAAGCCTGCTTTACCGCAGCCGATATTTTACTGCCCGCCGCCGGGGTCCCGCTGGACCCGTGGGCCTGCATCGCCGTTGACCAGTTCACCTCCCAGCCGGAGTACTGGCAGCGCGCCGAGCACCTGGCCGACGGCAAGCCCAGCACCCTGCACATCGTTCTGCCGGAGGCGTACTTAGGCACCCCGCAGGAGGCCGAGCGCTTAGAGAGCATCCGCCGCACGATGGAGGAGTACCGTAAAACCGTTCTGACACGGAAAGTACATGGCTACGTTTATGTTGAGCGTACCCAGATGGACGGCACGGTCCGGCAGGGCCTTGTCGGCGCTGTCGATCTTGATGCCTACGACTACGCGAAGGGCTCCAAGCCCGCTATCCGCCCGAGCGAGAGCACCGTCGT
>ERZ825137.6381-NODE-6381-length-10332-cov-7.387078_pt1 | contig 10332 bp, 8 predicted proteins | sample MGYA00519873_ERZ825137 | MGnify/ENA primary metagenome ERZ825137 (study PRJEB31778, sample SAMEA3449190) | human gut metagenome | biome: human gut; feature: human-associated habitat; material: faeces | place: United Kingdom | collected 2010/2012 ... | reverse complement strand
TTCAGAAGTCATTCTTTCCGGCGGCCCTTGGCGCTCAAGTATAATACCATATCCCCGGCCTTCTGTCAACACTTTTTTGCATCTTTTTTGAGTTTTTTCTATATTTCTTGAATTTGTTTCATTTCCCCGGCCGGGTGTTTCTTTTTTATCCCATAAACAGCACAAAGCCCCGCGCGCAAACGCAGGGCTTTGAAATACAAATGATCACAGTTCTCCCCGGCCAGACAGCGCCCGGTACAGGGTCGTCTCATCGGTATACTCCAGGCTGGCACCCACGGGCAGGCCATAGGCCAGACGGGTGGTCTTGATGCCCAGGGGCTTGATGAGCTTTGCCAGATACATGGCCGTTGCCTCGCCTTCAACGGTGGGGTTCATGGCCATGATCACTTCCTTCACTTCACCATCTCCCAGACGGGCCAGCAGTTCCTTGACCGTCAGCTGTTCAGCACCGATGCCATCCATGGGGCTGATGAGGCCGTGGAGCACATGGTACATTCCATGGTACTCCCGGGTGCGCTCAAACGCCTGCACATCACGGGGCGTTTCCACCACACAGATGACAGAGCGGTCCCGCTTGGCGCTGGCACAGATGGGGCAGAGCTCGGCTTCGGTATAATTCTGGCAGACACGGCAGCGGTGGAGCTTGGTGTGGGCGTTCTGGATCGCACCCGCCAGTGCGGCGGCATCCTGATCCGACATGCTCAGTACCTGATAGGCCATCCGGGTCGCACCCTTCCGCCCAATGCCCGGGAACTTGCTGAATTCTTCGATCAGCTTTTCCAGCGGGGCTGCATTATAACCCATGGTGCTCCTCCACTTTGATCAAAGACCGGGAATGTTCAGGCCGCCGGTCAGTTTGCCCATTTCGGCCTCGGCAGTCTCATCCACCTGCTTGACGGTTGCATTGACGGCAGCAGCCACCAGGTCTTCCAGCATCTCAATATCATCGGGGTCCACGGCCTCAGGCTTAATGGCGATGCTCAGCACCTCATGCTTACCGTTCATCTTCACAGTGACCATCTCACCGGATGCACTGCCGGTGTACTCAGCAGCTTCCAGCTCTGCCTGCTTGGCCTTCATATCTTCCTGCATCTTCTGGGCCTGACGCATCAGGGAGTTCATATCGGGGCGGCCGAAGCCTGCGGGCATTCTTGCTTTCATGGTTGGTTCTCCTTTTATTTATCGTTTTTTGCGTTCACTATCCTCAATCGACACCTCCAGCCCCAGCTGTTCCAGCTTGCGGAGGGATTCCTCGGCGTTGGCCGAGGCGCGATTGACTGTCTTGGATTCATAGGGGCCGATGGGCACCGCCACACCGGACACCTGCGCGATCAGCTTTTTGATGAGCTTCTGGCTTTCCTTGTTGGCGCGGATAAAATCCCGGAAGGTCTTTCCGCCATCGATGAGCACCCGGGTACCATCAAAGTAACCCTTGGACTTTTTCAGGTAGGTGTAGAGCATGGGATCCTGCTCCTGCAGGAGCTTGATGACCTCTGCCCATTGCGGGAAGGGATTGATTCCCTCTGCCGCCACCTTGCGGGGCTTGTTCAGCGCCGGGTCAGCCGTATATTCCGGCTTAGACTCCGGCTGAGGCTGGGCCGCAGACACTTCCTGCGCGGGAGCCGGAGGCGCTTCTCTCTGCGGCGGCGCAGCCGGGGTCGGCTCGTCCCAAGGGGGCGGGGCCTCCGAAGTCACCGGCGGTTCCTCCGGCAGGGGCGGCAGCTCTTCTTCCGCAGGAGCTGCTGCTTCTGCCTTGGGCAGTTCCACGGGCTGAGGTGCCGGTTCCGGCTCAGACTGCTGCATCGGTGCCGGTTCCACAGAGGGTTCCTGCACGGGAGCTGATGCCGCCGGTGCACTTACAAAAGGTTTGACCGGTGCCGACGCAAACGGTCTGGGGGCCTCCTGTGCAGGGACCGCAGGCCGGGCGGCGGACACAGCCTGTACCGCCACCTGCTGGGGCGGCTCCGAAAGGCTGAACAGGGCCAGTTCCAGCTCTATCCGCTGGTCACTGCCACGGGTCATGTGCTCCAGAGCGTTGCCCAGAGCCCGGATGGCCCGGATCGCCTCCCGCTGCCCCATCCGGGGGCCTTTTTCCAGATAGAGCTTCTCCTCTTCCGGAGATACACCCGAGAGCAGTGCCTGCCCGCCGGGCAGGGCCGCCAGCATCAGCGCACGGTAATGGGCAATGAGCTCCTCGGTCAGCCGCTTCACATCCACCGACTGCTGGCGCAGTTGAGCCAGCTGTGCCAGTGCCGCGGCGGCATCCTGCGCTTCCAGCGCATCCGAAATATGGAACAGATAGCTCCGGTCGGTCACACCTGCCATCTGGCGGACAACGTCCGCATCGATCTTTGCCGTGACACCGGCACAGGTATCCAGAATGGACAGCGCGTCTCGCATGGCACCATCGGCAAGGCGGGAGATGAGCTCCGCCCCCTCGCCGGACAACTCCAGTCCCTCCTGCCCGGCGATGTACTCCACACGCTGGGCGATGTCCTCGGGGCCGATGCGGGTAAAATCGTACCGCTGGCACCGGGAAAGGATGGTGGCGGGAACCTTCTGGATCTCCGTGGTCGCCAGAATAAAGATGACGTGGGCGGGCGGCTCCTCCAGCGTTTTCAGCAGGGCATTGAACGCTGCCGTGGAGAGCATGTGCACCTCGTCGATGATATATACCTTATAATGACAGGCGCTGGGGGTGTAGGCCGTTTCATCACGCAGATCACGGATATCGTCCACGCCGTTGTTGGAGGCCGCGTCCATCTCCACCACGTCCAGAATGCTGCCGTTGTCGATACCTCTGCAGATCTCGCACTCACCGCAGGGGTCACCGTTCTGGGGATGCAGGCAGTTGACTGCCTTGGCAAAGATCTTGGCACAGGTGGTCTTGCCGGTGCCGCGCACGCCGGTAAACAGATAAGCGTGGCCCACACGGCCTGTGGCGATCTGGTTGCGCAGTGCGGTCACGATGCCGCGCTGGGCCACCACATCCTCAAACCGCTGGGGCCGCCACTTGCGGTACAGGGCTCGATACATCTGCTTCTCCCCTTTCAACAAAAAAGCCGGGCAGCGCTGACGGGGTTTGACCCCCGCCTTGCGTAACTCGGCATACGGATGCAGGCTGACTGAAACGCACGGGACACACCGCTTAAGGCTGCTTGGTTCCCCACCTGACCTGGTTCACAGCGGCCCCATCGTACAGGGCCCGCATCCGTATGCCGAACCACGCAGCAGGCGCTGTCCGGCATGGCACATTTTGTGCTTGATTATTATAGCATGTTTTTGGGGAGATTGCAAGCCCCGGCAGCGGGCTCGCCCTCTCAGGCGCTTTGCGCCAGCTCCCCCAAAGGGGGAGCCTTTGGCAAAACCATCAAACAACATGCAAAACAAAAGCCCCTTCCGGCATTACACCAGAAGGGGCAGAGTGCTGAATAAAAGTTAGGACTGGCAGGCAGTGATCAGGCTCATCTTGTAGACCTCGTCAGCGTTGCAGCCACGGGACAGGTCGTTGATGGGTGCGTTCAGGCCCTGCAGGATAGGGCCGTAGGCAGCGTAGCCGCCCAGACGCTGAGCGATCTTATAGCCGATGTTGCCGGCCTCGATGCAGGGGAAGATGAAGGTGTTGGCCTGGCCAGCGACCTTGCTGCCCTTGCACTTGACCTGTGCAACTTCGGGAGCAACGGCAGCGTCAAACTGCAGCTCGCCGTCCACAGCCAGCTCGGGGTCCATCTCCTGAGCCTTGATGGTAGCGTCATGGCTCAGAGCAACGGTGCCGCCCTTGCCGGAACCCTTGGTGGAGAAGCTCAGAACTGCGACCTTCGGATCGATGCCGAACAGCTTTGCGGTCTTGGCAGTCTCAACGGCCACCTCAGCCAGCTTTGCGGATGCAGCGATCTTGACCTCGCCGGTAGCCTTATCAACGGTATCGGTGTAATCAATGTTGACAGCGCAGTCGCCCATGGCAATGCGCTTCAGGCCCTCTTCGCCAAAGTCACGGTCCAGAATGAAGCAGGAGCTCACCAGGTGTGCGCCCTTCTTAGTCTTGACCAGCTGCAGAGCGGGGCGGATGGTATCGGCGGTGGAGTAAGTAGCGCCGCCCAGCAGGCAGTCAGCCTTGCCCATCTTGACCAGCATGGTGCCGAAGTAGTTGGACTTCTTCAGCATTGCGGTACACTCTTCAGCGGTCTGCTTGCCCTTGCGCAGCTCGACCATGGTGTTCACCATCTCGTCGAAGCCTGCGTAGTTCTCAGGGTCAATGATCTCAGCAGCGGAAATATCAAAATTGCCTGCGGCAGCAGCAGCCTTGCACTCAGCCTCGTTGCCCACCATGACAACCTTCAGAACGCCCTCGGCCAGCAGCTTGCTGGCTGCCTCCAGGATGCGGGGGTCATTGCCCTCGGTAAAAACGATCGTCTTGGGGTTTGCCTTCAGCTGTGCTACCAGCGGTGCGAACATATCAGCCATTGTTGATTACCTCCGAATTAACTATCCAATATTCACATCCGGGTGCCTGTTGGACACAAGGATGCCTTTCTCTTTTATTCTAGCACACCCGGCAAAAAGTTCAAGACAAAATTGGCTTTTTGTGCTATTATTTTAGGAGAAAACCATTTTTTATTTGTGAATAAATTATCATTCAGCTGCAAGGAGATCAAACTGCTATGGATTGGGATACATTAAAGGCCGAGTGCCTTGCCTGCCGCAGATGTGAGCTGTGCACTGACCGCACCCATGTGGTGTTCGGGCAGGGTGTCCAGACTGCTGAGGTGCTGTTCGTGGGCGAAGGCCCGGGCCAGAGCGAGGACGAGCAGGGCCTGCCCTTTGTGGGCCGCAGCGGCCAGCTGCTGGACAAATACCTGTTTGCCATCGATCTGGACCGGAGCAAAAACTGCTACATTGCCAACATCGTCAAGTGCCGCCCGCCCCACAACCGTGACCCGCTGCCCACCGAGAGCGAGGCCTGTATGCCATGGCTCCGGGAACAGTTCAAGCTGCTGCAGCCAAAGATCGTGGTCTGCCTGGGCCGCATCGCCTCCCAGCGGATGATCCGCACCGATTTCTCCGTGACCAAGGAGCACGGCACCTTTGTGCAAAAGAACGGCGTATGGTTTATGGGCACCTTCCACCCCGCCGCCCTGCTCCGGCAGGCGCAGAACAAACCCGCCGCCTTTGCGGATTTTGTGGCCCTGCGGGATAAAATAAACGAAGTCTGTCTGCATACCTATTAACCCCTCTGTCCAAGTATCATCTCCCTTCATTTTTGCATACCCTAAAGCAAAAGTGAGGTGTTCTGATATGAAAACGATCCAAAGCCGTTCCCCCGATTTCTTTCTGGGGGCCACCACACCGGCGGGCTTCAAGGGTTATTTTGAGCCGCTGCGCCGGGAGCCCGGGATGCAGATGCTTCTCATCAAAAGCGGGCCGGGATGCGGCAAATCCACCTTGATGAAGCATCTGGCCCAGGCCGCCGAGCAGCAGGGCCAGCGCATCGAAAAGATCCACTGTGCCAGCGACCCGGACAGTCTGGACGGGGTCATCTTCCTCGACCAGAAACGCGCCATCATCGATGCCACCGCGCCCCATGTGGTGGAACCGGACGCGCCCGGGGCTGATGAGCTGGTGGTGAGCCTGTACCACACCATGGATGCCGGAAAGCTGGCTCCCCACCGGGACGAGGTCAAGGCCCTGTTTGCCCGGAATGCCGCCCTGCGGGGCCGGGCAGCCCGGTATATCGCATCGGCGGGCAGCCTGATGCTGGACAGCCGCCGGGCCGAGGCCTGCAGCGCCAACTTTGAAAAGGTGCGCCGCTACGTCAAGCGGCTCTGCACCCGGCTGCTTCCCCGCACCGAGGGCACCGCCAGCGAGGAGCTGCGGCTGCTCTCAGCCATCACCCCCAAGGGGATGGTATTCTACCGGGGCACGGTAGAAGCGCTGGCCGACCGGTATGTGGTATTCCGGGATGATTATGGGGCGGTCTCCCGCCTGCTGCTGGAACTCATCCGGGCCGAAGCACTGGCCCGGGGCTACCACATCATCACCTGCCCCTGCGCCATGCACCCTGAAGATCAGATCGACCACATCTTCATCCCGGCCCTGCGGCTGGCTTTTTTGACCGACAACCTCTGGCATCCCATCCAGCTGCCCGGCGTGCAGGCCGTGCGCTGCACCCGCTTTGTGGACCGGGAGAACCTGTCCGGCTTCCGCGCCCGCCTGCGCTTCAACGACCGTGCCGCCTCCGAGCTCATCGACCAGGCTGTCGCCCTGATGGCTCAGGCCAAGAACTGCCATGATGAGCTGGAGACTTATTACCGGGCCGCCGTGGATTTTGACCAGGTGAATGCTGTTGCAGCAAATTGTCAAAAGATCCTGGGTCTCGGGTAGGCCCTGCTGTTAAACCCCACCGTCAGCCCTTTGGGCTGCCACCGCCCCTAGTAGGGGCGGCCTTGGCAAAGCGATGTAGTTTGTGCGTAAAGGGGAACCCCAAAAAACTTTACGTAACGCCAGAGGCCCCACTATTAGGGGGGCTGGCGAGCGATAGCGAGACTGAGGGGTTTAGTTTCCCAACATACTGTGCACAACCTGAAAGGAAGTGAACCCCATGCCAACCATCCGTCTCTCTGTCCGGGAGCTGGTGGAGTTCCTGCTCCGCACCGGCAGTATCGACAGCCGCTTTACCGGCTTTGACCGGGCCAACGAGGGCGCACGCATCCACCGCAGGCTCCAGAAGGCGGCGGGTGAAGGCTACGCCGCTGAGGTGTTCCTCACGGCAGAGCGGACGATGGAGGGAATCGGGTTCACCATCGAGGGCCGTGCCGACGGCATTTTTACCGATGAGGACGGCACGGTGGTCATCGACGAGATCAAGACCACCGCCGCGCCCACCGATGCCATCACGGAGGACATGAACCCCTGCCACTGGGCGCAGGGCATGGTCTACGGGGCCATCTGCGCCGAGCAGCGGGAGCTGGAAACACTGGATGTCCGGCTGACCTATTACCAGATCGACACCGATGAGATCATCCGCTATACCCGGCACTTCTCCGCCGCTGAGCTGGATGCGTTTCTCAACGACTTACTGCGGCAGTATCTTCCCTGGGCACGGCGGCAACTGGACTGGGTGGAAGCCCGGAACCGGAGCCTTGGGGCCCTGCAATTTCCGTTTCCAGCCTACCGTCCCGGGCAGCGCGCCCTTGCCGGGGAGGTCTATCGCGCCTGTGCTGCGGGCAAGGCAGAGCAGAAGGGCGGTACCCGGCTGTTCTGCCAGGCACCCACCGGCATCGGCAAAACGATGAGCGCCCTCTTCCCTGCCCTGAAAGCCATGGGCGAGGGCAAGGGGGAAAAGATCTTCTACCTGACCGCCCGCAACACGACACAGGCCGCTGCTGAGGATGCACTGGCCCGTCTGCGGGCGGCAGACCCGGCGCTTTCCCTGCGCAGCGTGACCCTTTCGGCCAAAGAGAAGGCCTGCCTGTGCAAGGATGCTGAGGGCCGTCCCGCCTGCCTGCCGGAAGCCTGCCCCTACGCCAACGGCTACTACGAGCGACTGAAGGATGCGCTGGCCGACCTGCTGGACAGCGCCGTCCCCTATGACCGGGCCGCCTTGACTGAGACTGCCCGGCGGCACAGGGTCTGCCCCTTTGAGCTGGGGCTGGACCTGAGCGAGTGGTGTGACGTGGTCATCGGAGACTACAACTATCTGTTCGACCCCACCGTGCACCTGCGGCGCTTTTTCGATGCGGCGGGCGACTACATTTTTCTCATCGACGAAGCCCACAACCTGCCGGACCGGGCCAGAGCCATGTACTCGGCGCGGTTCTGCAAGAGCAGCCTGACCGATGCCAGACGGGCCATCGGCAAAGGAAAAAGCGCACTGAAAACCGCGTTGACAAAGGCAGACAGGGGCTTTCTGGAAGCGCGCCGGGCGGTAACGAAGCTGGCCCCCCGCCGGGGTCCAGCGCCCACCGAATCGCCGGCAGAGGATCTCACCCAACAGACCAGCCTTCTGGACACCGAACCGGCAGAAGCCGCCTTCCCGCTGCCGGAGCCTTTGCTGGCGCAAGATGGCACGGTCTTTTTGCAAGAGCTGCCGAAGGAGCTGCTCCGACTGCTGTTCAGCCTGCAGGCCCCCCTGCAGGACTGGCTGGAGGCCAACCCGGAGGCCGATGCCCACGCTCAGCTGCTCGAGCTCTACTTTGCGTTGCAGGATATCACCCGGGCGGCAGAACGGTACGACGCGCATTTTGTCACCCAGCTGACAGCCCGGGGCAGCGAGCTGGAATGGGAGCTGCTCTGCCTTGACCCCGCCCCCTTTGTGGATGCCAGCCTTGCCGCCGGGCGGGCGGCGGCGCTGTTCAGCGCAACGCTCACCCCGCCGGGCTACTACCGCTCCGTGCTGGGCTGTCCCGATGCCCGGGCCGTGGCACTGGAAAGCCCGTTTCCGCCCGAACATCTGGGGCTTTACTGCCTGCCCGGCATCTCCACCCGCTACCGGGATCGGGAAGCCAGTGTGCAGGCCGTCTCGGATGCGCTGGCCGCACTGGCCCGGGCCAAGGTGGGCAACTATCTGGCCTTTTTTCCCAGCTACGCCTATCTGCGGCAGGTATATGAGGACTTCACCGCCCGTTACCCGGACATCGGGACGCTGGCCCAGGAGAGTGGTCTGGACGACGCGGCCCGGGCGGCCTTTCTGGAACAGTTCGGCCCAAGCCCCGCAAAAACGCTGCTGGGCTTCGGGGTCATGGGCGGCATCTTTGGCGAGGGCGTAGACCTTGCTGGCGACCGGCTCATCGGCTGTGCCATCGTGGGCGTGGGTCTGCCGCAGGTGAACCCCCGGCAGGAGATGCTGCGCCGCTACGGGTTCAACGGGCTGGGCGCCTGGTCGGACGTGAAGACGGTCCGCGAGTCGGAGCGTCCGATGCCCTACACCGTGATCGTGAGTCCGATGGGCATGTACCGCTCGCAGCACCGCAGGCACTTCGGCGGCAAGTACAAGCAGGCCGGATGGCAGGGCTACCGCTTCGACCTGGCGATGGTTTTCGATCCCGGGTTCGACGCCGTGATCGACCGGGCCGTCAGCCCCGTCGCCGAGTACCGCGACGACAAATACCTGCTGGGCTATTTCACCGACAACGAGCTGCCGTGGGTCAACGATGCGCTGGACCGTCACCTGACGCTGCTGGCGCACGACGAGGATGCCTACATCGCCGTCCGCAAGTGGTACGACGAGCGCAAGGGCGTGAAAGACGCTCCGGCGGCGGAGATCACCGACGCCGACCGCAAGGCGTTCCAGACCTTCTATTTCGACACCTACATGCGCAAGGTCACCGAGGCGCTCCGCAAGTACGATCCCAACCACCTCTATCTGGGCTGCCGTTTCAACCAGCATCATCAGGAGATGGCCAGTCCGGAGATCTTCGCCGTGGCCGGCAGGTATATGGACGTGATCTCGATCAACCACTACCGGCTGTGGGAACCCGACGCCGCGTGGATGGCGAACTGGGAAAAGTGGTCGGGCAAGCCCTTCATCATCACCGAGTTCTACACCAAGGGCGAGGACTCGGGGCTGCCGAACAACACCGGCGCCGGATGGAACGTGCGGACGCAGGCCGACCGCGGCTGGTTCTACCAGAATTTCGTGACGGAGCTGCTGCGCAGCGGCAACTGCGTGGGATGGCATTGGTTCACCTACATGGACAACGATCCCCAGAATCTGAAAACCGACCCCTCGAACCGCGATTCGAACAAGGGCGTCGTGGCCTGGAACTTCGAGCCCTACACCGTACTGTTGGACGAGATGAAGCAGTTGAACGACTGCACCTACCGGCTGATCCGCCATCTGGATGCGGAGAAAACCGAAGCAAACCGAAAAACGACCGATAACCATGAATAAATCGCTGAAATACCTGCTTTTGACCGCCTCCGTCGCGCTTCTGGCCGCCGGATGTGCGGAAGACAAGACCTATGCGCTGCCCGAGGTCTATCCCTCCGGCGGCGACACGCCCTCGGACGTGGAGCCGCCGCATCAGGTGCGCGCCCGCAAGAACAAAACCTCGGCGTGGGGCGACTACCTCGCCTACACGGTCGATCGCATCCACGGCTTCACGCCCGGCGAGGACCCCGCCACCGACAAGTACGGCGGCTGGAAGGTCTCGTCGCTGACGGCGACCGGATTCTTCCGCACGCAGAAGATCGGCGGCCGCTGGTGGCTGATCGACCCCGAGGGATGGCCTTTCATCCACAAGGCCGTGGCTGTCTTCACGACGGGCGGTTCGGACCGTCAGAAGAAGGCCCTCGAAGAGAAGTTCGGGACACGTGCCGCATGAGCCGCCGACC
>ERZ825137.6380-NODE-6380-length-10333-cov-5.183985_pt1 | contig 10333 bp, 9 predicted proteins | sample MGYA00519873_ERZ825137 | MGnify/ENA primary metagenome ERZ825137 (study PRJEB31778, sample SAMEA3449190) | human gut metagenome | biome: human gut; feature: human-associated habitat; material: faeces | place: United Kingdom | collected 2010/2012 ... | reverse complement strand
ATTGCCTCTCCACGAAGCACCAGTCTTCCCTGATATGCGATTTTCAGTGGAATGTTTCGAAAAACACGCGCATTGTTGGTGATAACTTCTCCGACAATCCCGTTTCCCCTGGTGACTGCTTTCTGCAATTCTCCATTTTCATAGGTAAGAACGATAGTCAGACCATCCATCTTCCATGACAGAAGCGTCTTATGACTTCCTACAAAACCTCTTAAAACTTCCCTTTCTTTCGTCTTGTCCAGAGAAAGCATCGGAGAATCATGTGTTTCCTTCGGAAGCGCATCCACTGCCTCATATCCGACACGAACGGTCGGACTGTCAGCGAGAACGATTCCTGTTATTTTTTCTGTCTGCTCCAGTTCGTCGTACAGCGCGTCGTACTCCCTGTTGCTCATGATTTCTCTGTCTTCCTGATAATATGCCTTTGCCGCCTCGTTCAGCTTCTGAACCAGTTCTTTCATTCGGGTTACCTCTGCTGTTTCCATGATGGCCTCCTGTTTCTGTTATTGTTTCACTTGAGGAATTACGAATCAGCTCTTTAAGCTCACTCCACTCATCTCTCCGTATTTCACGATATGCCCCACATTTCAGTCCATCCAGTGTAAGATTCATGATCCGTACACGTTTCAGTGTACGTACATGATATCCAAGATACTCACACATCCTGCGGATCTGTCGGTTCAGCCCCTGCGTCAGAACAATGGTAAAACTATTCCTGCCAGTCTTTCGCACGATGCATGGGCGCGTAACAGTCCCAAGTATCGGCACTCCATTCTGCATATGACACACAAATTCATCTGTAATTTCGTGGTCTACCGTCACCTGATATTCCTTTTCGTGGTAGTTGCCTGCCCTCATGATACGGTTGACAAGATCTCCCTGATTGGTCATAAGGAGAAGTCCCTCGGAATCTTTATCCAGCCTTCCAACCGAAAAAACGCGTGTCGGATACTGAAGCACATCCTCCACGGTGTAGGCGGGCGGGTAAACCGGGATCTGTGAGATGAGGCCCAACCTGCGGCCCGAGGCGATGCTCACCTCGCCCGCGTCGTAGTCGAGTTCACCCGTCAGGATGCGGAAAAGCGTCGTCTTGCCCGCGCCGTTTTTGCCGAGAAGGCCCACGCGCTCGCCCGTGTCGATCTGAAAGGTGATGCCGTCCAGTATTTTCTTTTCGAGGTCAAAGGACTTGATGAGTCCCGTAACACTGATGTCGATCATGCTTTGGTCAGTTCCTCTACGATCTTCTCAAAGTGCATGGAGTGCGAGGCCTTGACGAGCATCGCCGTCTCCGCCGTGAACGCCGCCTTGACGGCATTCATCGCCTCGTCCACGCTCCCGAACCACTGCGCAGATGGGTTCCCTTCTGTAAAGTATTTTGCCCGTGCACCGATTGCGATGACAGTGTCAATGCCGAGCTCTTGGGTGAGTGCTCCGATTTCCCTGTGCGCGCGCTCAGTGAGCTCGCCGAGCTCCGCCATATCGCCGATGACGGCGGCCTTTTTGCCGCCGCTCGCGCCCAATACGCGCAACGACGCCGCCATCGACTGCGGACCCGCGTTGTAGCAGTCGTCGAGCAGGCGGCGGTTTTCAGAGAACGTGATGACGTGCATGCGTGAGCCCGCGGGCTCGTAGGCCGCAGCGCCGCGCTCGATCTCCTCTTTGGTCTCGCCAAGGTACTCGCCGATGGCCGCGGCCATCGCCGCGGAGTAGACCATGTGCTTTCCCGGCGCGGGGATTGCGAGCGCGTAACGCTCCTTTGCCGTCGTCACGACGCAGCGAATGCCGTCGATGCCAAGGTCTTCGACCTCGCTGACGCGGACATCGCAGTGCTCGGACAGGCCGCAGCGCAACGTTTTCTGCGGCAGAGAGACGGTGTTCAAAAGCTCGTCGTCGCCGTTTAAGACGGCGAGGCCGTCTTTTTTGAGGTTTTCAAAGATCTCGCACTTGGCCTTCAGAATGTTCTCGCGCGATCCGAGGTATTCAATGTGCATGTCGCCGACGTTCGTGATGACGGCGATATCGGGCTTCACCATCTCGCCAAGATACCGGATCTGCCCCGCGCGGTCCATGCCCGTTTCGATCACCGCCGCCTGATGCGCGCGGGAGAGGCCCAGCAACGTCTGCGGCGTGCCGATCTCATTATTATAGTTGGCCGCGGTCTTGAGCGTATGGAACTTCACACCCAGCACCGAGGCGATCATTTCCTTCGTCGTCGTCTTGCCGACGCTGCCCGTCACCTGCACAAAGGGGATAGAAAACTGCGCACGGTACCACGCGGCCAAGTCCTTGAGCGCAAGCAGCGTGTCAGGCACCTTGATGTAAAACTTTCCGGGCAACAGTGTTTCCGGCACGCGGGCGCACAGACAGCCCTCCGCGCCCGCGGAAAGCGCCTTTTCGATATAGTCATGCCCGTCGAAGCGCTCGCCGACGAGCGGCAGGAAAACTTCGCCGCTCTTAACGGTGCGGCTGTCGGTGTTCACGCCGAAGATCTTCGCCGTCCCCTCGCCCTGCAGCAGCTCGCCGTGCACCGCCGCGAGTAGCTCTTTTACCGTGATGACCTCCATTTACAGCCCTCTTCTCTGCTTCAGCGACTCTTCGACGATCTTTTCACACAGTTCCTCGTAGCCGATGCCGACCGCTGCCGCCTCCTGCGGAAGAAGGCTCGTCTTCGTCATGCCGGGCAGCGTGTTGATCTCAAGGAAGTACGGCGTACCGTCCGGCGTGACGATGAAGTCCGCGCGGGAGTAGACGCTCAGGCCGATCAGGCGATAGACCGTCTCGGTCGCGGTGCGCACGCGCATCTCCCAGTCCTCGGGGATGGGAGAGGGGCAAATTTCCTCCGCCGCGCCAGCCTGATACTTGTTCGCGTAGTCATAAAAGCCCGTCTTCGGGATAATTTCGATGGAGGGCAGTGCCTTGCCCGCGATGATACCAACCTGAATCTCGCGGCCGGAGATGTACTGTTCGAGCACGACCTGCGCGCCGAACTGTAAGCACTCTTCAAGCGCTTTTTTGAGCTCCGCGCCCGTATGCGCGATGGAGACACCGACAGACGAGCCGTTGGCGACCGGCTTGACGACGCAAGGGAGCTTCGTTTCCGACACAAGGCGCGCGATGTCGCCTTCCGTGTAGCGCACGGTGCGCCACTGCGGCGTGATGACATATTCCGACACAAGACGCTTCGTCAGGTCCTTATCCATCGCAATGGCGCTCGATAAGTAGCCCGCACCAGTGTACGGGATGCCGAGCAGGTCGAACGCGGCCTGCACGCGGCCATCCTCGCCGCAGGTGCCGTGCAGCGCCAGAAATACGACGTCCGCCTTGGCGCACACATCGAGCACGTCGGGACCGAAAAGGCTCTTGCTCTGGTCCTTGCGGCTCGCGCGCACAGCGGCGAGGTCGGGCTCCGCCTCGGCGACGGAATAGTCGCCGCAGAAGCCGTCCGGTGCGTCGAAAACATCTTCGAGCTTACCGTCATAGTCCTCAAAGCCCATGAACATATCCACCAGAATGGCCTGATGTCCGCGCGAACGCAGCGCGCGGCAGATTTTGTTGCCGCTCGAGAGCGACACATTGCGCTCCATACTCAGCCCACCTGCTAAAACAACGATACGCATACCGTTTTCCTCCTTATTTTTGAAAGGGACGTCGCCGCCCCCGTTTATCCATACTATATTAGTTTATACTTTACCACAGCTTTTTCCCAAATACAAGCAAAAGAGAGCGGCGTGAAAACCGCTCTCTTTTGTTCGCTTTTCTCACTTTTTGCCCTTAGCCGAAAATGCCGGAGAGCAGTCCGCCCTTTCCCGCGCGTCCGTCCTTGAGCGTCATCGCCGCGCTGAGGATCTCTGCCGCCTGCGCACGTGTCACGCCCGAGCGCATCTCGTCAGTGGAAAAACGCCCACTCTCGATCACGCTGACGGACTGCAAATTCGCCACCGCCTGTGCGCACCAGGCGTTGTCCGCGTCCTGCACGTCGTAGTCCGAGAGGTCCACGTCCGTCACGCGAAGCAGCCGGTTCAGCACGACCGCGGCCTCATTGAGCGTAATGGCGTCATTCGCGTGGAACGCAACGCCCTCCGCCGTGCTGACGCCGGACACAACGCCCGCGTTCAGCGCGCTCACGGCATATCCCTTCGCCCAGGTCGGGATGCTCGCATCGTCGCAGAAGCCGGTCATCTGCACATCCTCCTCGCTCACGTCCATTGCCGCGAGCGCCATCGCGACAAATTCACCGCGCGAGAGCGTGCGCTCGGGCTCAAAGAAATAGCTGTCCCCGATCTTTGCGCCCACAAACACGCCGTGCTCGGCGAGATCGACCGCCGCCGTATGCGCACGGCTGCCGCCCATATCAGCGTAGCAGACGCCGCTATATGCTTTTTCAATCGTGATACTCACCGTCGCGGGCAGCGAGGTGTTTCCGTAGGCGTCGATCGCCGTGTAGGTGAAGCTGTCCGTCCCCAGCTTGCCGCCCGGCGTGTAGACAAAGCCGAGGCCGTCCTCCGTCAGCGCGACCATGCCCTTTTTCGGCTCCTGCGCGATGGCGAAGGTCACCTCATCGCCCTCGTTGTCCACCGCGCGGAATTCGCCCTCATACGCGACGCCGCGGTAGACCTTGATCTCCATGTTCTCTGCCACCGGCGCGCCGTCGACAGCTTTCGCCTCCTCTTTTCCCTTGCCGAACAGCGCCGACGCACTCTGCATCGGCACGAGGGTAAGCAACAGCAGCGCCATCACAAACGGCAGCGCGCGCCAGAGTTCTTTTCGCTTTTCCATATTGAAATGCTCTCCTTCCAAATAAAACTTGCGGAGTTATTGTTTACCGCGCGGTGAAAAGTATGCAAAATTGCATTTCTACAGCGCAAAGCGCTGCTCCTTGTTCCCAGCGCCGCGCAGGGGACGCGGACAAGGGGGCCATTCTCTTTCGCAAAAGAGAATGGCCCCCTTGAACCCCCAAGAGAAAGGTTTTGATCGGCAGTCTCAGGCTTGAATGGCCCTTGTGCCTCCGGAATGAGAATACCTGCGCGCGGCGTTGCCGCGTTTGGTGTTGCTATACGACTTAGCCTACTTCTACTACCCGCTGCCGCTCTGCTCATCTTGTTTTTGTGCAACCTAATCACCTACTATCGGCAATACATATCGTCTTGGTAATGCGTACTGCGGCGAGCGAAGCAATGCCGCCTTGGCAGGCAATAGCAAGTTTGTGCAAATCCGAAGTAGACGGAGATTGCGTAAGGCTAACGACACGCAGGCAAAGCGACAGCGAAGATAGAAGAAAGTCAAATCGTTTAGATACATCATCAAGCAGGCACCTGATTGCGCAGCGCGTGCAGTTCTTCAAGCTGCAATCTGACAATACAAAGTCTTTCTCTTGGGGTTCCAAAGGGGATATTCTCTTTTGCGAAAGAGAATATCCCCTTTGATTCGTGCAGCGCCAAAGGCGCTGCCTTCCCCCCGCCCTCCTGCACAGTGCAGGGACAAAAGCAGCGCTGTCGCGCTGCATCCCCCTCGCACCCGTGCGAGAACATGGCACTATGTACTATTTCTTTTTAGGGTAAGGAGCCCGCTCCTCCGTGAGCCCCACAAGATAATCCACACTCGTGTGGTAAAACCGTGCGAGCCTGATGAGCACGTCGCTCGGGACGTCGCGCTTGCCGGTCTCGTAGTTGGAATAGCAGACCTGCGAGCAGCTCAGATAGTCCGCCAAGCTCTTTTGCGTCAGGTCGCTGTCCTCTCTCAAGTCTCGAATGCGTCGATACATTTTGCTTCACTCCATCCAGAATTCGTGTTTAGATTCTGTAAAGAAGTATACGTAAAACAAAATGTTATATTGTTCTATATAACAAAACGTTATATAATTTTCAGAGGGTGGTTCTATGACGGACTACAAGGCAATGTATCTGCTCCTCTTCAACGCCGTGACTGACGCGCTGGAGAAAATGGACAGGCAGAACTATGGCGAGGCCAGCGCGCTGCTGATCGCCGCGCAGCAGAAGGCCGAAGAGCTCTACATGGACTCGGACGGCGAATAACACTTGAACAACGTAAAAACGGAGAGGCAATGCCTCTCCGTTTTCTCGTTCTGCTGTTTTTACCGGTCGAGTCCCGTGTCGAGCCAGCCGGGCTTTTCCTGCTCGACGGGCGGCTCTGTGGTCGTGCCGGGGTCTGTCACGCCGGGGACAGTGGTCCCGGGATCGGTCGTGGTGCCCGGGTCAGTCGTGGTACCGGGGTCGACGGGCGTTGTCGGGTCCGTCGGCGTGGTCGTGCCGGGATCGACAGGTGTGGTCGTCCCCGGGTCCACCGGCGTGACCGCCGCGGACTTGCCGACGAGCACGATGCGGTTGCGCGCCTTATAGTTGCTGCTCGCCTCAAATGTGGACGAGATGAGCTTGCCGTCACCGGAGTAGACGTTGCGGTACGTCTTGACCTTGTAGCCGGTGTAGGCGGTCTGCTCGACCTTGCGCTCGCCGGGGGCGAGCTCGTCGGTCTCAACGATCTCCTCCGTGAACGGGATGGTTTCAAGCACATCGGTCTTGATCTTCACATAGGTATCGTCCACCTTGGTGCCGAGGAGGGACACCTTCAGGTAGTTCTTGCCGCCGCTCGTGTAATATTCGGCGATGACCTTAATGGGGTACATCGTGTTGTTGCGGAACTCGAACTCCGGACCGCCCTGCGCGACCGTCGCGTCGAGGCCGAGGCCGATGTAATCGGACGCGAAGCCGTGGTTCGTGCGCTGCACGATCTCAAGGTTGGCGTAGAGCGCCGCGGCGTAGAGCGTGGAGCTCGCCTGACACGCGCCGCCGCCGACCATATCGACGGTCTTGCCCTGCAAGTAACCGGGCGCGGTGCTGTAGCCGTTCGCCGCGGTAAAGGGCGTGACGAGCGGGCCGTATTTCATCGTTTCGCCGGAGTTCAATATGTAGCCGGTGATGCGCGAGGCCGTCAGCTTGACGTTCGCGCGGCGGCCGGACGCGCCGCCGACCTTCGTGGTGTAGGTGCTCAGCACATCGCGGAACAGAACCTTCTGGAGCTGCTCCGCCGTGACGTCCGGCGTCTCGACCGTGGCGTTGCTGAGCTCGACCGTCTCCCCCGCCGCCGCGGCGTTGTAGGCGGATTCAAGGTCAGAAAGCGTAAATTCCACGCCCGCGTGGCCGGGCGTGACCGTGCCGGTCTCCTTATCATACGTCGCGTTGACCTTCTGTCCGATGACGGCCTCGCGCTGCGCGCTCAGGTCGACCTCCTGTGCAGGGATGACATCGTAGACGCCGCCCTCGCTCGCAGGCTCAAGCACGATCTCGGACGGGTCGCCGCCGCTCAAATACGCGCCGTTTAAGTATACGCCGATCTGGTCTTTTGCGGTATCAGTCGTCGCGCGGCCGTCCTGCGGCTTCGTCACGCTGACCTTGCCATCCTCTGTCACGTTGATGGCAAACTCCACGGGGTCGCAGTTGATGCTGTCGCACACCGTGTCGACAAGATTCTCCATCAAATCGGGCGAGTAGGCCGCGTCGACCACCTGCGCCGCATCCTGCGGCTTGAAGAGCGCACGCAGATACTTTGCGCCCGCGGTCAGAAAGCTGTCATTGCAGCCATAGACATTATAGATGTGCTTGGCAAGTCCGTCGAAGTCGACATACTCCGGCATCTCGTCGAGCGATACGTGCGCGATCTCCGTGCCGTCGGGCAGGACAAAATCGACGCCCGCGCCCTTCGCCTGCGCGACGCTCGCTTTGAGCTGCTCGGCGACCTGCTGCTCGGTCATCCCGCCGTAGTTGGTATCGCCCATCATCACGTTGGGGTAAATCTCGTGGCTGGCCGACGCCCACACGCCAAGGCCCAAGTACGCCACGACGAGCACACCCGCGACGATGCCGACGACCTTGCCGGCCTTGCCCGATGTTTCACGTGGAACGCGCGGCGGCTTCTCCGCGCGGGGCGCTTTGGGCGCCTTCGCGGCCTTTTCCGGCTGCATCAGGCGCTTGCCGCCCTTTCTTCTCTTCTTTTCCTCAAAGGCGCCGTTCATTTCATCCATGCTGGCTCCTCCTGTTTCTTCCGATCTTCCGGACAGGGACTTCCCTGCCAGTCGTTTCAGTATATCACAGTTTGTGAGAAAAAGAATCACAATTTGGTGACAATTTTGCAGGATTATCCGGCCTCTTTTGCACGTTTCGGGATGCGGATGGTTAGAAGGATGCCATCGTCCGTGTCCTCGCGCTGCATGTCGGCCTCGACGCCCGCGCGCTGCATCAGCCCGAGCGAGTGGCGGATGGTGTTCAAAAAGATGCGCACGTCCTTGACGATGTAGGTCGGAAGGCGCGGCGGGGGCGTTTTCTGCTTGAGCTTCAAAAGCTCTTCGATATACGCCTCGCTCTGCGCGACGTTGTAGCCGCGTGCGGCGATAACTTGCAAGGCTTTGAGGCGGTCTTCCTCGTCCGTCAGGCGCAGCAGCGCCCGTGCGTGCCGCTCGGAGAGGTCATGCTCGCGCAGAAGGCGCACACAGTCGGGCGACAGGCGCAGCAGCCGCAGCTTGTTGGCAATAGCGGACTGGGACTTCCCCAGCCTTTCCGCCGCCTGCTCCTGCGAAAGGCCGTAGGTCGCGATCAGCCGCGCGATAGCCGCAGCCTCCTCCAAGTAGTGCAAATCGCGGCGCTGGAGGTTTTCGATCAGCGCGAGCAGCGCGCTCTCCTCCTCGCTTGAGCGCGCGAGCAGGCACGGCACCTCGCGCAGCCCCGCGAGCTTTGCCGCGCGCAGCCGTCTCTCCCCCGCGATGAGCTCATAGCCCTCGTCCGTGCGGCGGACAGTCAGTGGTTGGAGGATGCCATAGCGGCGGATGCTGTCGCTCAGCGAGCGCAGCGAGGCCTCGTCAAACTCGATGCGCGGCTGGTTGGGGTTGGGGCGCAGCGCATCGATGGGCAGATCGAGCACGCGGCGCGGGAGCAGCGGCTTTCTTGCGGACATTTCCATGGATTTCCCCTCCTTTTTCTCCACTTTTAGCACAAAAAGTGTGCAAAAGTGGGCGAAAGTCGGCGGAGAGATCAAAAAATTCGCACCGCAAGGTGCGAATTTTCGTTTTCTCATTTATTTCCCGTCGTGCTTGACGTGAATGCGGCTGATCGCGCGGGCGATGCGGGCATTGGCAATGGCCTGCTCCTGCGCGCTGCGCTTCGCCTTGAGCTCGGCGCGCGCCTCGGCGGCCATTTCCTCGGCGCGGTGGAGGTCGATCTCCTCCGGCCGCTCGATCGTGTCCACCAGCACGAGCGCCTCGCCGCGCTCCATCTTGAGCACGCCCTCGGACACGGCGGCGATCTGCTCGACGCCGTCGGCGTCCCGCAGCGTCAGCTTGCCGGGAACGATGGCGAGCACGATATCCTCGTGCTGCGCCATCAGGCCGTACATACCGTCGATGCTCGGCACGGTGAGCGATGTGCACGCCCCGTCAAAAAACGTGCGCTCGGGCGCGAGGACGCGGAGAGGAAAGGTCTTCATCACGCTTCCCCGCTTTCCATCTTCTTCGCCTTGGCGAGCGCGTCGTCAAGCGTGCCGACGTTGTAGAACGCCGTCTCGGGATAGCCGTCCATCTCGCCGGAGAGAATGGCTTCAAAGCCGCGGAGTGTCTCCTCAAGCGGCACATAGACGCCCGGAAGGCCCGTGAACTTTTCGGCCACGAACGTCGGCTGGGCCAAAAAGCGCTGGATCTTTCTCGCGCGGTTGACCGTCACCTTGTCCGTGTCGCTCAGCTCCTCCATGCCGAGGATGGCGATGATATCCTGCAATTCGCGGTATTTCTGCAAGGTCGCCTGCACGCTGCGCGCGATGCGGTAGTGCCGCTCGCCCACGATATCCTCTTCCAGAATGCGGGAGGACGATTCCAGCGGGTCGACCGCGGGATATAAGCCCTGTTCGGCGATCTTACGGCTCAAAACCGTTGTCGCGTCGAGGTGGGTGAACGTCGTCGCCGGGGCAGGGTCGGTCAGATCGTCCGCGGGAACGTAGACCGCCTGCACGGACGTGATCGAGCCGCTCTTGGTCGAGGTGATGCGCTCCTGCAGCTCGCCCATTTCGTTGGCGAGCGTCGGCTGATAGCCGACGGCGGAGGGCATGCGACCGAGCAGGGTCGAGACCTCGCTGCCCGCCTGCACAAAGCGGAAAATATTGTCGATGAACAGCAGCACGTCGCGCTGCTCCTCGTCGCGGAAGTATTCGGCCATCGTAAGGCCTGTCAGCGCCACGCGCATACGAACGCCGGGCGCTTCGTTCATCTGGCCGAAGACGAGCGCGGTCTTGTCGATGACGCCGCTCTCGTGCATCTCGTTCCAGAGGTCGTTTCCCT
>ERZ825137.6376-NODE-6376-length-10338-cov-2.468929_pt1 | contig 10338 bp, 6 predicted proteins | sample MGYA00519873_ERZ825137 | MGnify/ENA primary metagenome ERZ825137 (study PRJEB31778, sample SAMEA3449190) | human gut metagenome | biome: human gut; feature: human-associated habitat; material: faeces | place: United Kingdom | collected 2010/2012 ... | reverse complement strand
ATTATCCATTTTAAATTCCTAATTTTACAGGTTGAATAGAAAAGAAGTGAAACAAGTGTTTCATCCGGGAGAAACTATTACAAGCCGTAAGGCTATAGATAGACAAAAAAGAAAAAAACAATATATAATGATTAACAAATGGAATTTTCAAACCCCGACAGAAGAAGAATTACGTAAGAGAGATGCGTTGGCGGCTGAAATCGGTTTCAGTCCCATTATCTGTCTCCTGCTTGTTCAGAGAGGGATTACCACGGCAGAAGAGGCTAGAAAGTTCTTTAAACCCAATCTGGGCGACCTACATGATCCATTCCTGATGCCGGACATGGATAAAGCGGTAAAACGGTTGAACAAAGCGCTTGGGAATAAAGAAAAGATTCTGGTGTACGGTGATTACGATGTGGACGGAACGACAGCCGTCTCACTTGTGTTCAAGTATCTGCGGCCTTATTCTTCAACCCTCGATTATTACATACCGGATCGGTATGACGAAGGGTACGGTATTTCTTATAAAGGGATTGATTATGCCTCCGACAACGGAGTCACATTAATTATTTCGCTCGACTGCGGAATCAAAGCAGTGGAGGAAATAACGTATGCGAAAGAAAAGGGAATCGACTTTATCATCTGCGACCATCATGTGCCGGACGATATCCTCCCCCCTGCCGTCGCAATCCTGAATGCCAAACGCCTGGACAACACTTATCCATACACCCACCTTTCCGGTTGCGGAGTCGGTTTTAAGTTTATGCAGGCATTTGCTATCAACAATGGTATTGAATTTCATCATCTGATTCCATTGCTCGACCTCGTAGCGGTGAGCATTGCGTCGGACATCGTCCCGATCATGGGCGAAAACCGTATTCTCGCCTATCACGGTCTGAAGCAACTGAACAGCAACCCCAGCGTCGGCATGAAAGCCATCATCGATGTATGCGGACTCTCCGAAAAGGAGATCACCGTCAGCGATATCGTGTTCAAAATCGGACCACGTATCAACGCATCGGGACGCATCCAGAACGGTAAGGAAGCGGTGGACCTCCTCACAGAGAAGGACTTTTCTGCCGCACTGGAGAAAGCGGGACAGATCAATCAATACAACGAAACCCGGAAAGACCTCGACAAGAGCATGACAGAAGAAGCTAACAATATTGTGGCCAATCTGGAAGGGCTGTCCGAACGCCGTTCCATTGTGCTTTATAATGAGGAATGGCACAAGGGTGTCATCGGCATCGTAGCATCCCGTCTGACAGAAGTTTACTACCGCCCGGCAGTAGTACTCACACGGACGGATGATATGGCCACCGGTTCCGCACGTTCCGTCTCCGGATTTGATGTGTACAAAGCGATTGAACATTGCCGCGACCTGTTGGAGAACTTCGGCGGACATACCTATGCAGCGGGGTTATCCATGAAAGTGGAGAATGTGGAAGCCTTTACCCGACGATTTGAAGAATATGTGTCACAACATATTCTGCCGGAACAAACCAGCGCCGTCATCAATATAGATGCGGAGATCGACTTCAGAGACATCACATCGAAATTCTTCAATGACCTGAAGAAATTCAATCCTTTCGGTCCGGACAATATCAAACCGATCTTCTGTACGCATCACGTCTATGACTACGGAACCAGCAAAGTAGTGGGACGCGACCAGGAACATATCAAGCTGGAACTGGTTGACAACAAGTCGAATAACGTCATGAACGGCATCGCATTCGGACAGAGTTCTCATGTGCGCTATATCAAGACGAAGCGTTCATTCGACATCTGCTATACGATCGAGGAGAACACGCACAAGCGTGGCGAAGTCCAACTTCAAATCGAGGATATAAAGCCGATTGAATAAGTATCAGGAGATATTAAAACAATACTGGGGTTATGACTCCTTCCGCGACTTGCAGGAGGAGATCATCACCAGTATCGGCGAAGGCAAAGATACATTGGGGCTTATGCCGACAGGCGGTGGAAAGTCCATCACCTTCCAAGTGCCTGCTCTCGCTCAAGAAGGTATTTGCATTGTCATTACCCCCCTCATTGCCTTGATGAAAGATCAAGTGCAGAACCTGCGCAAGCGGGGAATCATGGCGCTTGCCGTATATTCCGGCATGACACGCCAGGAGATTCTCACCGCACTGGAGAATTGTATCTTCGGTGATTACAAATTCCTCTATATTTCTCCGGAACGTCTGGATACGGAGATTTTCCGCACCAAACTGAAGGCGATGAAAGTCTCCATGATCACAGTAGACGAAAGTCACTGTATCTCCCAATGGGGATATGACTTCCGGCCTGCCTATCTGAAAATTGCGGAAATACGGGAACTCCTGCCTGGAGTTCCGGTGCTGGCACTGACCGCAACCGCTACACCGGAAGTAGTAAAGGATATTCAGAATCGTCTGAACTTCCATGAAGGCAATGTCTTTCGCATGAGTTTTGAACGGAAGAACCTTGCCTACATAGTCCGCAAAACAGAAAATAAGACCGGAGAACTTCTTCACATCCTACGCCGTATGCCGGGTAGTGCCATTATTTACGTACGTAATCGTCGGCGAACCAAAGAAATCACCGAACTTTTAATTAACGAAGAGATTACCGCCGACTTCTACCATGCCGGTCTGGATGATGTCACCAAGGATATACGTCAGCATCGCTGGCAGACAGGAGAAAGCCGTGTAATGGTTGCCACCAATGCTTTCGGCATGGGTATCGACAAACCCGATGTACGTATCGTAATCCACCTCGATTTGCCGGACTCTCCCGAAGCTTATTTCCAGGAAGCAGGACGTGCAGGACGTGACGGCAACAAAGCGTATGCCGTAATACTCTATGCCAAATCGGACAAAGTCACCCTTCATAAACGTATCCCGGACACCTTTCCGGAGAAAGACTACATCAAACAGGTGTATGAACATCTGCAATATTATTACCAGATGGCGATGGGAGACGGTTTGGGATGTGTCAGAGAGTTCAATCTGGAAGACTTTTGCCGGAAGTTCAAATACTTCCCTGTACCTGCCGACAGTGCATTGAAGATTCTGACGCAAGCAGGATATCTGGAATATACCGACGAACAGGACAATGCCTCCCGCCTTTACTTCACCGTCCGCCGTGATGAACTGTATAAATTACGCGAACTGGGAGAGGACATGGACAAACTTATTCAAATCGTTCTGCGCTCTTACACCGGAGTATTCACGGATTACACCTTTATCAACGAGAATTCACTTGCGGTACGTAGCGGATTAACGCGGCAACGGGTGTACGACTTGCTGATACGTCTATCCAAGATGCGTGTCATCGACTATATTCCACATAAAAAGACACCTTATATCATATACACACGCGAACGCGTAGACAGGCAACATCTGCAAATCTCCCGCAGTATATACGAGGAGCGTAAGGAACGTTATGAAGCCCGCATTCAGGCAATGGTAGATTATGTAACGACCGAAACCGTTTGCCGCAGCCGTATGCTTCTACGCTATTTCGGAGAGAAGAATGAACATAACTGTGGAATATGCGATGTCTGCCTCAGCCACCGTGCCGAGACTCCCGGGCTTTCCTCCCAACAAATAAAAGAAGAAATTAAAGAATTGCTTCGCAAGCAACCTCTGACACCTGCCGATATTGCCTCACAGATAGAAGCAGATAAAGAAATCATCTCTCAATGCATCCGCGAATTGCTGGAAGATGAAGATCTGAAAGCGGAGAACGGCATCATAAGCCTGAAGGCATAAGAAAGGGCGTACAGTGAATTGCACGCCCTTCTCCTTATTATATCAATAAGAATTATTCCGTTACTGCCGGCTTCTCAATACCTTCGCTGGTCGCACGTTCTTCCATACGCTGGATACGGGCATCCAAATCAGGATGAGTAGAGAACAGTTGATTCAGCTTACTGCTTTTCTGTGCACCGGCTTCTTCCTGCAATTTCTTCAGCTTTTGGAAAGACAAAGCCATTGCCCAGGGATTCTTACCATGACTTTTCAGGAATTCATATCCATAGTCATCAGCACTTCTCTCCTGCTTCTGTGAGTATGTAGAGTTTACCAGAGCCTCACCCAGGTCACCCAACTGAGAATCAGATAACTTAGCTGCCGTACCACCCTGTGAAGAAATACCATCCTTCAAAGCTGAAGTCAGTAATGCCGTACGGAACCCATTCTTAGAGTCCTTGTGTGCCACGTGACCTACTTCATGACCGATTACACCCAGCAATTCATCATCCGTCATGATATCCATCAAAGACGAGAAAATGCGCACACTACCGTCAGCACAAGCAAATGCATTGACATCTATCACATAATAAACTTTGAAGTTCAAAGGAATTCCCTCTACATCCGTCAAGCCTTCAGTCAACTTTTTCAGACGAATTGTATACTCATTATCGTCGGCACATACCTGATTATGTGTATCCATCCAGTCGATATACTCTTTTACATATTCTGCCATCTGAGCATCAGTCAGAGTAACAGCTTTAACAGCTTTAGCCGCACCTTTCAGTGCTTTTACATTAAACTGAGCCATTGCAGGCATTGTCACGGCCATACATAACATAAAGAAGGCCCACTTCATGAAAATCTTTTTCATTTTTGTGTTTTTAATTTAGAAACGATGATTAATTAATATAATTGGTAAATGTATCGCAAAAGAACAAATTTTAAATGATACCATCAATAATAACACGGATGTTTTTTCTTTTTAGACCGAGTTCTTGGTATGGAAACAAGATTTTTATGTAAGTTTGCAAAAAGAATAAAAACAAAACACCTAAGAAATACAGATTATGGGATTCTTTAAATCTTTCTTCTCCGGCAAACAAGAGAAACCGGAAACTGAGAAACAGAAAAACGATCAAAAGAACTTCGAGATATTCAAGTATGACGGTATGCGTGCACAACGCATGGGGCGTCCCGATTATGCAATCAAATGCTTCACGGAAGCCCTTGCCCTTCAGAAAGACTTTGAAACCATGAGCTATCTGAGCCAGGTTTACATTCAAACCAATGCCCTCAGCGAAGCGCATGAACTGCTGGAACGCATGGCAAAACAGGAACCGGACCACACCTCCACTTTCCTCACCCTTGCCAACGTATGCTACCTGCAAGAAGACTATCAGGCAATGGCAGACGCCGCACAAAAAGCTATTGAAATAGAAGAAGGAAATGCCATGGCATACTATCTTCTGGGCAGAGCCAAGCAAGGTATGGACGACGGTATCATGAGCATCGCCCATCTCACCAAAGCTATTGTACTGAAAGACGATTTCACCGAAGCCCGCTTGCTGCGTGCCGAAGCCTTAATCAAGATGCAGCAATACAAGGAAGCTACCGAAGATATCAACGCTATACTCTCCCAAGATCCCGATGAAGAAACTGCATTACTGCTCCGCGGTAAAGTGAAAGAAGCAGCGGGACAGCAGGAAGAAGCCGAAACTGATTATCGCTATGTAACAGAATTGAATCCATTCAACGAACAGGCTTTTCTTTGCCTGGGACAACTTTATATCGTCCAGAAGAAGTATCCCGAAGCTATCGCACTCTTTGACGAAGCCATCGAACTGAACCCTAATTTCGCACAAGCCTATCATGAACGCGGTCGCGCCAAGTTGCTGAATGGTGACACGGCAGGCTCTGCAGAAGATATGAAAAAAGGATTGGAGTTGAACCCCAAAGAAATCCAAGGAATCAGCGGACAATATGACAATCAGCCAAGACAAACGGACGTTTTAGGATTGTAGTGCCATGAAAAGCGGCCTCTTTATACTCATTGTATGCCTTCTTTTTCCTGCCTACGTCTGTGCGGACACTTCTAAACATGCTTTAGAAGAAAACAGGAAATTGCTTCACTCTTTAGATAGCCTGCTGGAACAGCAGGATCTATTTGTCAGAGTAAAAGAGGAGCGCATCAAGCAATTGAAAATGCAGTATAGCCGGGTCAAAGATGTAAAGGAACTCTATGCCATGAATAGAATGGTCTATTTGGAGTATCGGGTTTATGATGCGGATTCCGCCCTGCATTACATCAACAAGAACATACAACTGGCACAACAGACCAACAATCGTACCTGGGAAGTGGTCTCTTTGCTCGAACAATCATTTGTCCTCACCTCCTCTGGACTACTGACCGAAGCCTTGAAAGCCGTCAGTGACATTCAACCGGAAGAATTACCCCAAAATCTCCGTTCCGAGTATTTTGGCAGGTTATGTACACTCTATTCCCGCCTGCGGGATTACTCCAGTGAGAACTCCCAACTGTCGGAACATTACAATAATCTCCAAAAGGCTTTCCGAGACTCGGTATACCTCACAGCCACTCCCGACGAATTGCGCTACTGGAACTGCCGGGCATGGCTCTACCTGGGAACCCCGGAAATAGAACCCGTCAAACAGGCATTTGAGGAAAACAAGCAAACATTGTCTAACGACAGCCGCAAGTATTCCATAGCTACTTATAATCTCTCCGCCATTTACCGGAGTGAAAACAACGAGAGCAAATACCTGGAGAACCTCATTCTTTCTATGGCAGACATCCGGTCTGTCAACGGAGATATCGGCTCTTTGCAGGAAATAGCGGAATACCTATTTAAGCATGGAGAAATAGACCGCGCCTATAACTACATCCTCTATTGTTCCCAAAAAGCCATGCTTTTCCACAACCGGGTACGAATAGTCAAAATGTCTCATTTGCAAAATCAAATCTACAAAGCATATCAGGAACAGAGCCGCACACAACAAAAGCGCCTTCAAGCCTCCCTGATTGCCGTCAGTTTCTTATTCCTCGTACTGATCGGCGCCTTCCTGTTCATCCGCAAGCAAATGCGTCGGCTAAAAGAGGCCAACTTGAAGTTAGACAGTACAAACCAGAAGCTGTCCGTCAATATGGATGCCCTCTCTACAGCACATCAACGCCTGGAAGAAGTAAACATGCAACTGAAAGACTTGAATACGCAATTACAGGAAGTCAACGACCAGTTGCGGGAATCTAATTACGTAAAAGAAGAATATATCGGCTATGTATTCAACATCTGTTCCACCTACATCAGCAAGCTGGAAGAGTTTCGCAAGAACATCAACCGGAAACTGAAAGTAGGCCAGATAGAAGATGTAAAAGCAATGACGGACTCTTCCGCAACAGCCTCCAACGAACTGAAAGAGTTCTACCAGAATTTCGATACCATCTTCCTGCATCTCTATCCCGATTTTGTAAGTGACTTCAACGCCTTACTGCTACCCGAAGAGCGCATCGAACTGAAAGAAGGCGAACTACTTAATACCGAACTGCGCATACATGCCTTGATAAGACTCGGCATCACAGACAGCGTGAAGATAGCGGACTTCCTCCATTGTTCCGCACAAACGGTTTATAACAACCGGCTTCGCACCCGGAATAAATCCATTATCCCGAAAGAAGATTTTATAAATGCAGTGAAAAAGCTCGGAAAATACAAAGCGTAAGCCCTGCTCTCTACTACCGATTCCACTCAAAGAGTTTACTTCCGAGCCTCTCATTTTCAGAAAACAGCACTAATAATCAAACACTTATCAGTTTTAACAGTTTACTTCGCCTGTTTACCTCGCAGAGTAAGCGACCCTTATTGCGCATACCTTTGCCACAGAGATCCAAACTAAAAACTTATGTTAACTATTAAACGAATCATGAAGAACAAAAGAAAAGAAAAACGCTCATGCAGACTCATTCTTGCCTGCTGCGCTTTGTTACTGTTCATTTCGGTAAATGCATTTGCACAACAGCAAGTCACAGTCACCGGAAACGTGAAAGATGAAAAGGGAGAACCCATCATCGGAGCTAATGTCATTGTGAAAGGCACTGGTACAGGAAGTGTCAACAATGTAGAAGGAGACTTTTCATTGGCGAATGTACAGAATGGCGCCACTCTTGAAATCTCTTTTATCGGCTATCTGAACCAGGATGTGAAAGTCAACGGCACGAAACCCGTCAGCATTATCCTGAAGGAAGACACTAAGATGCTGGATGAGGTAGTAGTGGTAGGTTATGGTGTGCAGCGCAAGTCGGATATGACAGGTGCAGTTGCTTCCGTAAATACCAAAACACTGGAAAATCGCCCGCAGACCAACATCATCCAATCTTTGCAAGGTGCTGTACCGGGCCTGAATATCTCAGTGACCGGAACCAATGCGGAAGGCTCTTCCACCAAGACCCGCATCCGCGGCGAGAACTCCATCACGGCAGACAACAAACCACTGGTTATTCTGGACGGTATTCCCTTTGATGGTCCCTGGTCCGAAATCAATCCGAACGACATCGAATCCATTGAAGTATTGAAAGATGCTTCTTCGGCTGCCATCTATGGTGCCCGCGGTTCGAACGGTGTCATCCTCATCAGCTCCAAGAGAGGTGAAAAAGGCAAACTGACCGTATCCTACGACACCTACATCACCATTGACAATCCCATCAACTTCCCCAACCTCATGAATGGAGCTGAATTCTGGAAGTATAAGACGGAAGCATTGAAAGATGCCAATACCACCCCGCCCACTGAAAGCAATCCCGAACCGTGGATGGGATCTATGACCGCCACAGAATTGCGTATGCACGAAGCCGGCATGGATACCGACTGGCTGGATCTGGCAACCCGCACCGGTTTCAAGCAGCAGCACAATATTTCTTTCCGTGGTGGCGTCAACAAGACCAACTATTTTGTCTCACTGAACTATACCGATGTGAAAGGTACTGCCGTAGGCAACCAATTCAAACGCTACAACATCCGTTTCAACCTCGATCAGGAGTTCACTTCCTGGTTTAAGTTCTCTACCAGCACCCAGTTGGGACGCTACGACCGAAGTGGCAGCAGTGCTTCTTTCTCCAGAGCATTCCGCATGAATCCCCTGGCAGAAGCTTATGACGAAGAAGGCAACATCCGTTCCGCCGCCTGGGAAGATTCCAGCGAAGCTTTCTCTGTAAACCCTTTAAGTAGCCTCAACAACAAGAGCAACGACATACGCTCTAAAGTCATCACCAACAACGTGGTAGAAATAAAGTTGCCGTTCGTCCCCGGACTCAGCTATAAGCTCAATACCGGCTATACGTACCAAAACAGTAGTTGGAAACAGTATCAGGGAATGGATACTTACTACGGCGCACGCTCCAACGGTATTCTGAACACCGACGACTGGCATTCACAAGAGTGGATTCTGGAAAACATCATCACCTATACCCGTGAATTCGGCAAGCACCGCATCTTCTTCACCGGTCTGTATTCTGCACAAAGCTACGAGAAAGAAGGCAACGGAATGGAAGGCAAAGACTTTCCGAACGACGTGATGTACTATTACCAGATTTCCAAAGCCGCCACCATGTCCGGCAGTTCCAGCTATACCAAGCAAAACCATATCTCTCAGATGGCACGTCTGAACTACTCATACGACAGCCGTTACTTGTTGACACTGACTGCACGCCGTGACGGTTACTCCGCATTCGGCAGCCAATCCAAGTTCGGTGTATTCCCCTCCATGGCTATCGGTTGGAACATTTCCAATGAACATTTCTTCCAGGCAAGCCCGTTGGCAAAAGTGGTGAGCAACCTGAAATACCGTCTGTCATGGGGTAAGAACGGTAACGAAGCGGTAGGCGCCTACACTACATTGCCTGACCTTTCCACCTTCAATTACCTGAAAGACGACCATACCCCAAACTACGGTTTCTATCCTTCCAAGCTGGCTTCTCCTTCGCTGGGATGGGAAACTACGCAATCCATCAATACCGGTATCGACTTCCAACTGTGGAACGGACGTATTCAGGGAACATTCGACATGTACTGGTCGAAGACAAGCGACCTGTTGCTAAATCAACGGTACGGGAAACATTACCGAGAATATCGGTGAGACCAAGAACCGCGGTTTAGAGTTGCAGATTACTTCCAACAACATTGCCAAGAAAGATTTCGACTGGTCCACTACCTTCAACCTGTCGCACTACAAGACAAAGATCGTGAATGTAGGTCTCTACGATGCCAACGGCAACCCCATGGATGACATTGGTTCCAGATGGTTCATCGGCCAGCCCATCAGCGTGAACTATGACTACCGCTTCATCGGTATCTGGCAGATCACCGACCCGTCTAATCCGAACGGACAGCAAGACCCGAACTATCGCTACTCCATCCCCGGATATATGAAGTACCATGACAAGGATGGTGTGAACGACATCACCCCGGCAGACAAGGAAATCATCGGCTCGGCAATCCCTAAAGTAACAATGGGTATGACGAATACTTTCCGCTACAAGAATGTCAGTCTGAGCGTATTCCTCAATGCCCAACTGGGACAGACAGCCAATAATTGGCTTTACGACGTA
>ERZ825137.6374-NODE-6374-length-10340-cov-3.084686_pt1 | contig 10340 bp, 7 predicted proteins | sample MGYA00519873_ERZ825137 | MGnify/ENA primary metagenome ERZ825137 (study PRJEB31778, sample SAMEA3449190) | human gut metagenome | biome: human gut; feature: human-associated habitat; material: faeces | place: United Kingdom | collected 2010/2012 ... | reverse complement strand
TGTACAAGTTGGAAATAAATTCTTTTATTGACGAACGTCGTGATCCGGTAAAATCCACGGAAGCTGCCGTTTGTTTCTTGAAAGATTTGTATAAGATTTATGAAGACTGGATTCTGGTGATCGCAGCTTATAATTGCGGACCGGGTAACGTGAACAAGGCCATACGCCGGTCGGGAAGTAAAAAGAATTATTGGGATATTTATTTCCATTTGCCGAAGGAGACGCGTGGCTATGTGCCGGCTTTTATCGCTGCCATGTACACGTTCAATTACCATAAAGAGCATAATATTTTCCCGTTAGAGAATGAGTTACCCACGATGTGTGATACGATCATGATTTCCGATGCCTTGCACTTCGAGCAGGTGGCCAAATTGATGGATATATCCGTGGAACAAATTCGGGATCTGAATCCGCAATATCGTTCGGATATCGTGCCTGCCGGATTCGGAAAGAGTTATGCTTTACGAGTTCCTTATAATCATGTAGGAGAGTTTATTGATAAGCAGGATACGATCTTTGCTTATAATCGGAAGACTTATTTTAATGATAGTGATCGTACGGCTGATCCAAAGAATCGTTTCAAGAAATACGCTCATGCCCATGCTGTTCCTAGTAATAAGGCCAAATTGGTTTATACGGTGAAAAGCGGGGATGTGATCGGGAAGATTGCCGAGAAGTTTAACGTGCGTCTATCTGACTTGAAATATTGGAATGGTATGACGAGGGACCGTATTAATATCGGGCAGAAACTTACGGTTTACGTACCTCATAACAAGGTTGATCACTACAAGTCGAAGGTGAATGCCAGATATGCCGGGGTGGCCTCAAATGCCGAGGTGGAAGCAGAACCTTTGGTAGAAGGGGAATTCTTTTACTACACGATTAAGCAGGGTGAGAATTTATGGTCGATAGCCAAGAAATATCCGGGAGTGTCCAATCGGGATATCATGAAATGGAACGGTTTGACAGATCGATCTGCAAAGAATTTAAAGCCGGGACAAAAGTTAAAAATTAAGATATAATAATAGAAAGTGAGATAAAATCTCACTTTTTCTTTTATATTTGTGTTGGTGTAATCCAACATTGATTATTCATACTCGATAATTTGCATATAGAACGAGTTGCATAAGGAGATCCTGCAAATTTCAGATATAAAGAGACAATGGCAGAAATTGGACCGATTGACAAAAAAACGGAAACGTATCGGATGGAAAAATGGGGAGTTTATGCGGCGGGAGTTGCTTTGCTGCAATCTGTTGGTTTCTGGCTTGAAAATACAACAGGAAAAGGTGGAAGAGCCTGTTACGAGAATGGTCATAATTGAACCGGGTACGGCACAAACCTTTTTCGAGGTGGTTTCAGATTCTTTACCTCCTTTTGTTGTCCAAGGATATAGAGACCCGTGTATTAGGAACGTTTTTAATACTCAAGCCTATTCAGATGAATTGACAACAAAAACGACATTGCTTAGGGGACGAGTACTGGTGAGTGTGAATAATTTGTCATTGAAAAGAGTGTTGGAGCCAGTTTTGCAGGCAAGTTGGTCAACGGGAACAGATGAGATTATTGTGAAAAAGGTGAACATGGATATACAATTTGATAAATGATGTAACTTAAGATCAGTGATAAACAAAACTGGATTGTAAAAATCCAGTTTTGTTTATTATTTATTTTATCTACGATGTAGCAATACAATGTTTTCCACATGATGCGTGTGAGGGAACATATCCACGGCTTGTACGGCCATAACTTTGTAATCTGTATCCATAAGGGCTAAATCCCTAGCTTGGGTAGCAGAGTTGCAACTCACGTAAACAATACGATCGGGAGCGGCTTTTAATATGGTGTCCACGACGTCTTTGTGCATTCCGGCACGAGGAGGGTCCGTGATGATTACGTCGGGGTGACCGTGGCGACGGATAAACTCTTCGTTCAACACGTCTTTCATGTCTCCTGCGTAGAATACCGTGTTGTGGATATTGTTGAGAGCCGAATTGATTTTGGCATCTTCAATAGCTTCCGGGACGTATTCGATGCCTATGACTTTTTGGGCATTACGGGCCACGAAGTTGGCAATGGTTCCGGTTCCGGTGTAGAGATCGTACACGGTTTCATTTCCGGTTAATCCTGCCAATTCTCTTGTTTTCGCGTACAGGTTATAGGCCTGTTCGGAGTTGGTTTGGTAGAAGGATTTTGGACCTATTTTGAATTTTAAATCTTCCATTTGTTCGAATATGTGGTCGTTTCCGTGGAAACAGATCACTTCCTGATCCGTGATCGTATCGTTCATCTTTTCATTGATGACATACATTAAAGAGGTGATTTCGGGGAATTGTTGCACGAGGGCATTCAATAAATTTTCCCGAGCCTCTTTATTTTCTTCACCAAACGTAACGATGACCATGACTTCTCCCGTGGAAGACGTGCGGACGATCAGGGTGCGTAAAAATCCGGCTTGTTTTCGAATATCATAAAAACTTAATTCATGCTCGATGGCGTAGTCCCGGATAAAGTTACGCACGGCATTTGATGGTTCGGCTTGCAGATAGCATTTCTTTATGTCGATTACCTTATCGAATAAACCGGGGACGTGAAAACCCACGGCCGGGGTTCGGTCGATGTCTTGACCATTGGCAATTTCTTCCCGTGTTAGAAAGCGTTTGTTACAGAAGGTGTATTCCAGTTTGTTTCGGTAATAGGTTGTTTTGGGCGAGCCGATAATCGGGGACACATTTTGTAGTTCAACCTTACCGATTCGTTGCAGGTTATCAACGATTTCCTGCTGTTTGAATTCTGTCTGTAACTGATAAGGGAGGTTTTGCCATTTACATCCGCCACATACTCCAAAATGCGAACAAAAGGGTTCCGTGCGGATGTCGGAGTATTTTCGCACGTTAACGATAAACCCTTCTAGGAAACTTTTACGTTTCCGGGTGACTTGCACGTCAACAATGTCTCCGGGTACGGTGTTCGGTACGAATAAAACCTTTTCATCCACGTAAGCGATGGATTTGCCTTCTGCGGCTATTTTTTTTATTTCAATGTTTTCTAGTAAGGGCTTTTTACCACGAGCCATATTAATTTTAGATTTTAAATTTTAGATTCCAGCCACTTACGAATTTTAGAATTACGATTTATGATTTTAGATTCCTACCGCACGGGCGGACGTTTTTTGGCAATCGTAAATCGTAATTCATAAATCGTAAATTATTTGTTTTTCAGTTTTTCTTTCAGGATTTTCACGCCTTCGGAAGCTCCTTTTTCGATAAATTCAATCTTGCTGTTTTTGACGCTTTCTGGAATTTTTGGGTCGATCAGCAGGATCCGACAACCGGCAGGTGCGTAGTGTAACAGGCTGGCTGCCGGGTACACGGCTAGCGAGGTCCCGATGATCACGAGAATATCAGCTTGTTGAACGAGGTCTATGGCCGGTTCGATGTTAGGAACAGATTCTCCGAACCAAACAATGTGAGGACGCAGGATAGAACCGTCCTCGGCTTTTGTGCCTAGCTTTAATTCCCAACCGTCAAGGTCGTATATCAAGTCCGGGTTCCGGCTACTTCTGACTTTTTTGAGTTCTCCGTGCAGGTGTAATACTTTAGTACTTCCGGCACGTTCGTGTAAGTCGTCAATATTTTGCGTGATGATCCGGACGTCGAAATCTTTTTCGAGTTCGGCAAGCCCGTAATGCCCGGCGTTTGGTTGTGCCTCGTAGAGTTGTTTACGACGTTCGTTGTAGAAACGGTTTACTAATTCCGGGTCACGTTGCCATGCTTCCGGGGTACAAACGTCCATAACATTGTATTCTTCCCATAGGCCGTCGCTGTCTCTGAAGGTACGAATTCCACTTTCGGCACTCATACCGGCTCCTGTTAAAACGACTAACTTGTTCATAATCAGATTGTATTTTAATCATTGAATTCGATTGCAAGTTAGATAAAAAAACTCTATTTTCGTAACTTTCAATTTTCAATTTTGTATGGTATGACTTTTGGTATAGCGGATTTAAGTGTTATCCCCATGCGACGGGAAAAATCGGAACGGAGCGAAATGGTTTCTCAGTTGTTGTTCGGGGAGGTGTATGAGGTACTGGAGGAGGAGGATAAATGGCTTAATATTCGCTTGTTACATGATAATTGCTGTGGGTGGATCGATCGTAAAGCATACAAGGAGGTAGGTGGAGAGTTTGTGGAAAAATATCAATCATCCGATCAATTAATTATGAGCGAGGTTTTTAATCTGGTGGCTAAAAAGGGAGATTGGGAGAATAAGATGATCATGGCAGGGAGTGTACTGCCATTCTATGATGCCTATGCTAGAACGTTGATGATCGGGGATGAGGAGTATATCGTGAAGGGGTTCTTGCGGGAAGTGGGAATCGAAAGTCTGCGGGAGTTATTGATTCAATATGCGTTGATGTTCTATAATGCTCCTTATCGTTGGGGAGGACGAACTCCGAATGGTGTGGACGGTGCTGGATTGGTGCAAATGGTATATCGTCTGGCGGGAATTACGATCCCGCGGAAGATTGATCAACAAGCCGGGGCAGGGCAAGTCTTGTCTTTTCTGGAAGAAGCGCAGCCGGGGGATCTTGCTTTCTTTGGTGATTCTTCCGGTGCTGTTACTCATGTCGGTATCTTGTGGGAACAGGGACGAATTATCCATGCCTCGGGAAAAGTCCGGGTGGATAAAATTGATCACCACGGTATTTTCAATGAAGATTTGAAACGCTACACGCATACGCTGAAGGTGGTGAGGCAGATTTTTTAATTTGCTGAAGACGAATTAAAAAGTTGCAGCTTGCAAGTTTTGAGTTAAATCAAGAGAGTGAACTTCGTGGGTGGAAATCATAAATATCCGTGGCTTTCCGGTCCCATGTTGAATAATAGATCGAGAATGCTGAGATTGGGGGCGAAAGGGAATCTTTCAGCAAAGGTTTGATGGTAAGGTTTGGCAATGAACGGGTCTTCTATGCGGCGGCGGGAAGGTTTCGGGTGGATAACGTCTCGCAGGTCTGTGAGGGTATCGTATGTCGGGTAATAGTCTTCCGTGAGTTTGATAGGCCGTTGAAGTTGCAGGTTATCCATGAGTTCTTTTAGGATCTTGGTATTGAGATCTAACAAGAATTTTTCCTTCCGTTCGAAAAAGTGGATGAAGTTGTCGATATAATAATCGTAATAGGGAGAATTTTTGTAAGCGGACTCAATCCCTTTGAAATGGAGTTTCTGCCAGTTCGTGGAATAGTCAATCAGCACATCTTTGGTCAATATTTTTATGGATGAGCCTTTCACGACGGGTACGGACAAGGTCATAACTCCGTTGGCCGTCATGATGTCACACCGATTTCGATAGCTTTGTTTACCATAGCTTTCGTATTGTTCAATCCATATTTCGGTACAATTGTTTATTTTTGTAAAGTATTGAACAGGTGGGAAATATGCAGTGTTAATTAGTATGTTACTCATGATCCATTTATATTAACCGGACAAAGGTAAGAATTTTTCAATAAATTGAAAATCTGTAATATTTTGTATGATTAACAAATTTATACTCAAAAAGTATGATTTGTGGTGCAAAAGTTGTATATTGTAACAGGATAGAAAGTTGTCGTATTCGACTCAAACTACCGCAGATCGATTTAATAGAAAGGAGAGGATTTTTTAGACCTGCAATAGAACAAAAGCCGTAATTCTACGTAACTAATTAGTAATAGTATCACAACCGGAACGTAATATAAAAGTAGTTCATTTGAATGGGGATATTATTACATGAAAAATAGAAATAAAATTAATATATGATGCTAAAACTCGTAGAAGAAGATAAATTATTAAAGCCATTTGCGGGAATTATTGAAAAAAGACACCAGCAAGTATTGGCGATGGAACGAGAATTTACTTATCGGACGACTCGTTTGTCCGATTCGTGTAATTCTTATTTGTATTATGGGTTGCATCGAACGAATGAGGGGTGGGTGTTTCGAGAATGGGCGCCGAATGCCACGGCAATCTATTTGTTAGGCGAGTTTAACGATTGGAGAAAACATCCTGATTATGCCTTGACCAAGGTCGGAGATGGAAATTGGGAGATTAAACTGCCTCTGGGTGCGTTGGCTCACGAGATGCTTTATCGTTTACTCGTGGAGTGGAACGGGGGGAGCGGGGAGCGGTTGCCTTCTCATGTGCGACGAGTGATTCAAGATGAATACACGAAAATATACAGTGCGCAGGTATGGGACCCATTGAATCCCTACCAGATGCGTCATGAAAGACCAAAACGAACGGATTACCCGTTAATTTACGAGGCTCATATCGGGATGTCAACGGAGCATCGGAGAGTATCGACTTTTACTGAATTCCGTTTATTTGTGCTACCGCGTATTGTTGATCTAGGTTATAACACCATACAGTTGATGGCCGTGCAGGAACATCCTTATTATGGTTCATTCGGTTATCAAGTGGCGAATTTTTTTGCTGTGAGTTCCCGTTTCGGGACACCGGATGAGTTGAAAGCCTTGATTGACGCTGCTCATAGTATGGGGATCCGGGTGATTATGGATATTGTCCATTCGCATGCGGTGAATAACGAGGAAGAAGGATTGAGCCGCTTTGATGGTAGTTACGATCAATATTTTTACCCGGGCGAGAGAGGGTATCATCCTTTGTGGGGGTCTCGTTGTTTTGACTACGGAAAACATGAAGTGTTGAATTTCTTACTCTCGAATTGTAAATATTGGTTAGAGGAATTCCGCTTCGACGGTTATCGTTTTGACGGGATTACCAGTATGTTGTACTGGGATCATGGAATCAATAAGGATTTCACGGAGTATAGCTTGTATTATGATGGAAACCAGGACGAGAGTGCAATTACTTATCTGGCATTAGCTAACCGGGTGATTCATCAAGTCGATTCTGAGGCGATCACGATTGCCGAAGATATGAGTGGGATGCCGGGTGTTGCCAGTCCTTTGGAATATGGCGGTATGGGTTTTGACTACCGGATGAATATGGGAACTCCGGATTACTGGATAAAGCTATTGAAAGAGAAACGGGATGAAGAATGGCACGTCGGAGATCTTTTTTACGAGTTGACCAACAAGCGGGAAGAGGAACGTACAATTAGTTATGCGGAAAGCCATGACCAGGCGTTGGTGGGTGACAAGACTATATTTTTCCGGTTAGTGGATAAGGCAATATACACCTCAATGAGTGTGTTTGACAAGAGCGTGATTATTGATCGGGGAATGTCACTTCATAAAATGATTCGCTTGGTTACTATCGGAACTGCTGCTGATGGTTACTTGAATTTCATGGGAAATGAATGGGGACACCCGGAATGGATTGATTTTCCGAGAGAGGGTAACGGGTGGAGTTACGATCATGCCCGGCGTTTATGGAGTTTGGTAGATGATGAAAATCTTCGGTTTCGCTTTTTGAATGTGTTCGATAAGTCGATGATTCAGATGGTGAATGATACATGTGTTTTTCACTGGCATCCGGAACCGTTGGTGCGGGATAATGAGCGTCAGGTGCTGATTTTTACCCGCGGAGATTATTTGTTCGTGTTCAATTTTAACCCGGAAAAGTCATTCCCGGATTACGTTTTTGACGCACCTTCCGGAAAATACACGATGATATTGAACACGGATAACAGGAATTTTGACGGATTGGGACGAATTGATGAGAAGATTGAACACTTTACCCGATACGTTTCTCCGGGCAGAGGACAGTTAAGTTTGTATATACCCGCGAGGACGGGATTTGTATTAAAGCGTTCATAAATATATGGGATTTATGATTTACGATTTGGGTGTTGAGGTAATTGTTGAATCATAAATCTAAAATTTAAAATCTAAAATTAGATTATGAGTTATTTAAATTTCAACAAAGAAGAATTGGTAAATCTGGAATATTCTTTGAAGAGAGAAGTATTATCAACGAATAGAGCCGGGGGGTATTCTTCGACAACGGTCGTATGCTGTAACACGAGGAAGTATCATGGACTACTTGTATTGCCGATCTCGGAGTTCGGGGGAGAGAATCATGTATTACTTTCCTCTTTGGATGAAACGGTTGTTCAACACGGGCAATCTTTTAATTTGGGGATCCATAAATATCCCGGGGTATATGAACCGCAGGGACATAAATATATCGTGGATTTGGAATACGATCCGCTATTCACGTTGACTTACCGGGTGGGAGGCGTTGTGTTGAAGAAAGAGATTCTGATGGTGCATAATGAGGCTCAATTGATGATTCGTTATACATTGGAAGATGCTCATTCGGAAACGTACTTGCGGTTGAAACCCTTTCTGGCTTACCGGAACGTTCACGCTTTGAGCAAGGCGAACATGATGGCAAACACAAAATTCGATCACGTGGAAAATGGTATACGTTCGAAATTGTATGTCGGTTTTCCGGCTTTGAATATGCAGTTGAGCAAGGCGAACGAGTTTGTACCCGTGCCTGATTGGTATTATAATATAGAATACTTGGAGGAAAAGAACCGGGGATATGATTATAAGGAAGACTTGTTTGTTCCCGGTTATTTTGAGGTACCGATTAAAAAAGGGGAAAGTATTATATTTTCAGCCTCAACTGAAGAGGTAAAGCCTTCCACGCTGAAACGTAAATTCCAGCAGATGGAAAATAAACGGGAGCGTCGGGATGATTTCGAAAGTTGTTTAACTTATTCGGCGTCCCAGTTTATTGTTCATGAAGGCAAAGATACGGAGGTTGTTGCCGGTTATCCGTGGTTCGGGCGCTGGGGACGCGACACGTTTATTGCCCTTCCGGGTTTGACATTGGCAGCCGGGGGAGATTTGAGAAATTGTAAAGAAGTACTTGACACGATGGTTCGTCAGCTACACGATGGTTTGTTCCCGAACATCGGTAAAGGGGATAAGGCTGCTTACAATTCGATAGATGCCCCCATGTGGTTCTTTTGGGCCGTGCAGGAGTACGATAAAGCGTTAGGAGAGCCGGGGACGGTATGGAAAAATTATGGAAGTAAAATGAAATCAATCCTGACAGCTTTTCGAGAGGGTGTGAATCCCGGGTTGAGAATGGATGCGAATGGTTTGATCTGGGCCCGACAACCCGGAAAAGCACTGACATGGATGGATGCTGTTGTGCGGGGTGTTCCCGTGACCCCGAGAGCCGGTTATGCCGTGGAGATCAATGCTCTTTGGTACAATGCGGTTTGTTACATGCTGAAATTAGCTGAAGAGGCAAAAGATAATACTTTTATAAAGGAATGGAAGGATATGCCCGAATTGATTCGTACTTCATTCGTGGAAACATTCTGGAACGAGGAAACGGGATATTTAGCTGATTATGTGGATGAAAAAGGGCAGAATCTGGATGTGAGACCTAATCAGGTATTTGCTTGTTCCTTGACTTATTCCCCTATCACGGATGATATGAAGGAGAGGGTTCTGAAAGTGGTTACCCGTGAGTTATTGACCCCGAAAGGCTTACGAACTTTGTCTCCCAAAAATCCGAAATATCACGGGCATTATGAAGGCAATCAGGATGAGCGGGACAACGCTTATCATCAGGGAACCGTGTGGCCTTGGTTAATCGGTGCGTATATAGAGGCAAATCTTAAACTTTACGGGAAACAGTTCTTGCCGGAGGCAAAAGAATTGTTGGAAGGATTTGAAGAAGATATGGCACTTTACGGTTTGTGTTCGATTGCTGAAGTGTATGATGGCGATCCACCACATCATCCGAATGGAAGTATTTCCCAGGCATGGAGTGTCGGAGAGGTACTTAGAAGTATGAAATTGATAAGGAAATATGAAAATTAATCGAATTAGACCATTTCCGAATTTGCAAATTAATATATTATGAGCATAAGAGTATTGATGTTTGGGTGGGAATTTCCACCGCATATTGCAGGGGGCTTGGGAACGGCCAGTTACGGGTTGACGAAAGGCTTGGCGAAACATGGCGTCAAGGTGATGTTCGTCATGCCGAAGGCCGGAGGTGATGAGGATCAAAGCGTCGTGAAAATCATTAATGCGAGTGATGTCGAAATGATGAGTGAGTATTCAAACTTAGATGAATACTGGCAGAATGTAAACTTTATGGAGATCGGTTCGAATCTTGTTCCTTATCTGGACCCGGAAACTTTCGAAAGAACGGTAAAGGAGACCATCAAGACGGGCGAACATTCCGAGCATATCGTTTTCCGTAACAAGTTCCAATTTTCCGGTAAATACGGAACAAACCTGATGGAAGAAGTTGCCCGTTACGCCATGGTGGCAGGGACGATAGCGGCACAACAGGATTTTGATATTATCCACGCACATGACTGGCTGACCTATTCGGCCGGGATTG
>ERZ825137.6366-NODE-6366-length-10350-cov-2.977659_pt1 | contig 10350 bp, 7 predicted proteins | sample MGYA00519873_ERZ825137 | MGnify/ENA primary metagenome ERZ825137 (study PRJEB31778, sample SAMEA3449190) | human gut metagenome | biome: human gut; feature: human-associated habitat; material: faeces | place: United Kingdom | collected 2010/2012 ... | reverse complement strand
CGATAGCTGCTGCCAATATGGCGCTGGAGGCGATAGAAGAGGCCGGAGATACGGATGAATATTCTACAGCCAAGGGAGAGGCGTTGGTATGTAGGGCCTTTAATCATTTTATTCTGGTCAATTTGTTTGCTGAACATTATGATCCGAATAAAGCGGAAAATATGCTGGGTATTCCGTACAACACGAAACCGGAGACGCAGGCTATTGTTTACTATACCCGTGATAACTTGAAACGAGTGTACGAATTGATCGAGGAGGATCTGACAAAAGGGTTGCCTTTGTTGAAAGACGAAACTTACGAGGTTCCGAAGTATCATTTTACTAAAGCGGCAGCCTATGCTTTTGCAGCTCGTTTCTATCAATACAAAGGGGACTGGGATAAGGTGATCGAGTATACTTCTAATGTGTTGGGGGCTAATCCACAGAAGAAACTACGTGATTTGCGGCATATCAAGAATCGCTCAGACAAGGATGCTTATCAACAGGATTATTTCTACGGGGAACATGCCTCTACCTTATTGATGGTATCGGCTATAAGTTGGTGGGCTCGTGATAACTACTCTACAAGTTTGCGATTTGGAATGACGCGTGATATTTACACGGATTTGTATTACAACAAGAACATTTGTGGAACATCGGGTAGTTCGGCAACTTTCTATGTTACATCTACTTACACACCTTCAGATGCGGCACAGATGCGTAAGTTTAAAGAGTTGTTCAAGTATAATTCAGTGGGATCGACAACCGGTAAAGGCTATGCGGTGGGATGTTTGTTGAGTACAGAGGAAGCTTTGTTGAATCGGGCCGAGGCCTATATTATGAAGTATGAATTTGATTTGGCGTTGGAAGATATTAATTTGCTACTTTCGGAAAGAATATGGGTGAATAAAAATGACGTGGATGCAGACTTTACGGCTTACCGGGTGGATTTAGCAAAAGTTAAAGCATTCTATGATAATAATGATAAATACCTTGATTTGGCCCCGTTCTATGCATCGGAGATTGATGAGGACCAGATGTCGTTGCTAAAATGTGTCGTGGATTGGAGACGGCGGGAGTTTATGCAGGAAGGATTGCGTTGGTTTGACATTAAGCGTTTCCATTTACCGGTGGTTCATGAATTCAAGTTTACGGGCGATCCCGCAATAACCCTCACTGGTGATGATTTGCGCCGGGCGATTCAGATTCCGACAGAGGCACAAGGATTTGGTGTAGAACCTAATCCCCGTTAGTATTAACCGTAAATACTTTAGATTATGAAAAGATATATATTGAACTTGTTTTTGTTGGTTATGCTCTTTTCCGTGTCGGCCTGTTCTGACGATGATTTGGGACCGTCTATTTTTGATCCTTCAACGGAGGAGTTAACTGAGTTAGACTTGTGGATGCAGGCTAATTTCACAAAACCTTATAACATTGAGGTCCTGTATAAATGGTTGGATATCGAGTCGGATATGGCGGCGACACTCGTGCCCCCGACCGAGGATAATGCGGCGGGGTTGGCCGATGTACTGAAAAAAATCTGGTGCCTCCCTTACGTGAATATTGCCGGCAGTGATTTTTTCTGCAAATTGGCTCCCAAACAGTTGATGTTCATCGGTTCTTCCCGTTATAATTCGGATGGAACCGTCACGAAAGGGTCGGCTGAAGGAGGACGGAAGATCATTATTTATGAAGTGAATCAGTTTGACCGTACTAATGCAACCCGTTTGAAACGTTATATGAAGACGATTCACCATGAGTTTACGCATATTGCCAACCAGACGATAGAGTTCCCGAAGGAATACGAGTTAATTAGCCCGGATTACGTGGAACAATGGAAAAATATGTCTGATCAGCAGGCTTACGATGCTGGGTTTATCTCTCCCTACGCAATGAGTGAACCTTCGGAGGATTTTGCCGAGATGGTGGGAATTATGCTTTCCAATAGTCGTGCCGAATGGGAAAAATTACTGGATAAACCTGCTACTCAGGATGGAAAAGATAAGTTGCAGGAGAAATTGGAAATGGTGTTAAACTATTATCGGGATGTGTGGAGTGTCGACTTGTATGCTCTACAGGACGAATGTGAGAAAGCTATTTACGCGGTTGTTAATGATGTAAATCCTTGATACGTATGAAAAAGTTAATATATTTATGGTTGTTGGCGAGTGTACTATTGCCAGTGGCTTGTACGGATGATGACGATGTATTCTCGGAAGAATCGGGTGTACGTTTGCAGACGGTGATTGACGAGTGTAACACGACATTAAGGGGAGCCGAGAATGGTTGGAAAATGGTGTATTACCCGAAAGCGGACAGTTATGGCGGTTATACTTTCCTTTTCAAGTTCGGGGCGAAGAATCGGGTACAGATGATCAGTGATTTCGACACGAGTGAAGACACGGATTATTCATATAATTTTAATACATCGGAAAGTGTTGTTCTGACGTTTGATTCTTATAGTCCTTTACATCGTTTGGCCGACCCGCAGTACCCGGCTCCTGATTACTCGAATAAAAAAGGTTACGGAGTAGAGGGGGATTTCGAGTTCGTAGTGAAAAAAGTAACTGCCGATACATTATATCTGGTGGGGAAAAAGAATCGGGTAGAGATTCCTTTGACTAGGGCTTCTGCCGAGAGTTGGGAAGAACTGAGAAGTGCAGCTGCAATCGATTCTTATTTTTCGATCACAAATGATGAACTTTTGCAAATGTCTGTTGATGGAGTGAAAAAACTTGAAGCAATGGTCAGTATTAATGATGTTTATCGTATTTTTACTGTGACTTATGAAGAAAATGGGGAAGAGGTTGAGATTTTTTCACCGTATATCGTGACGGAAACAGGATGTGAGTTTACGAAGGAGTTAACGATTATGGGTGTGAAGTTTACCGGGTTGGATGTGGAGCAGAGTATACCGTTTGCTCAACGGACATTTATTTCGAATGATGCTGGAAATAGGATTGCTTTTAAGGTCAAATATAATGGTCCGTTGAATCTGACTCCGGAGGATATTCCGACTTATGAACCAGATCCGGATGTTTTGTCTGTTGAATTATTACGTTCATCTCATGAAAAATATGTCGTAACGGCGATGGGTACTAGGTTACAGATGATAGAGGATGCCTTACGGGAAGAGCTGCCGGATTTTGTTGGGTTCGGAATGTTTATTGATCGGGATGAGAAGAATCCGGGCGTGATGTCTTTCTCGGCAATGGATGATGGTACGGAGAAGTTTTATTATTATGGTTTTGATGAGTTCACGATGCTTAATGGTACTAATAATCAAGTCTATTTTGATAAGTCTGGTAAGTATGGTGCTGGAAATAAGTACACTAGTGGTTGGACTGGAAGAACGGCTTACACGGGGAATGCGAACATGACCAAAATGCGTACGGGGTTCTTCTTCTTGAAGACAGGGCATACTGTGATTTTTGATAGTAAGGATGTTTTTTGGATTAGGAGTAATGAGGATCCGAATGATTGGTGGAAGTTAGAAGCGGCGGATTAGTGAGTTAAATGAATGAATAGTAGAACCGGGACTGCTCTGAAAATTGAGCAGTCCCAGTTATTATCGGAATGATTGTAGAACATTGTTTATTAAAAATCAGAAGAAAGAATATGAAATGTAGACTGTGGAAATATTTGTATTATCTTGTTTTATTGGTTTTCGGAGGACAACTTTATGGGCAGGAAGCAGAATGCTTACTGGTGGACGGGCCTTACGTGTTATATGATGAGGCCGGAAATATACGGGTAATCCGAGTTGATGAACGAGGAATAATACAGGATAATACTTACGAGGAAACATCGGAAGGTTTTAAACTAGACGTGGTTTCGCAGAAAGGAGGTCATCGTTTCCAGGTGAAACTACATCCTGTGGAGCGTCCACTTTGGAAGTCCGGGCAACGGGAGAAAACATTGATTATTTCTGATCCTCACGGGGACTTGGAGTGTTTCGTTTCCGTGTTACGTAACAATGGTGTGATCGGAAAGAATTATAAATGGAAGTTCGGTAAGAATCAGGTGATTGTCATCGGTGATGTCTTTGACCGGGGAAAGGACGTGTTGCCCATTTTCTGGTTGATTTACAAGTTGGAACAGGAGGCGAAGGATGCAGGAGGGGTGATGACTTTTATGTTAGGGAATCACGAGGAAATGGTGTTGCGGGGTAACTTGAAATATACTCGGAGCAAGTATAAGGATTTAGCAACATCACTTGGGATGGAATATGTCGACTTGTGGCATGAGAAGAGCGAGTTGGGGCGTTGGTTGCGTTCTCGTAATCTGATTCAGGTCGTGGGAAAGAATTTGTTCGTCCATGCCGGACTGAGCAAGGAGTTTACCGGAATGGGAAATGCCGTGACAGAAGTAAACGAAGAGATGGCGAGATCTATTTTCTTGCCGAAGAAAGAACGGCAGGAGTTGTCGGCCTTGTCTGATTCCATTTATGGTAATCGGGGACCTTTTTGGTTCCGGGGGATGGTGAAAGATGAGGAGAAATATCGTCCTTCCACGCCGGAGGATGTGAATCATATCTTGGAACAATACGATGTAGACCGTATATTCGTGGGACACACGATATTTGATGACGTGACTTCCTTCTTTGACGGGAAAGTCGTAGCCGTGAACGTGAACAATCAAAAGAACCGGGAGGCTGGTAAAGGCCGGGGAATCTTGATGCAGGGAAATACCCTGTATGTTATATACGATAAGGGGAAGCCTCGTAAATTTTTATATCAATAACGGCTAGCCGTTATTGATATAAAAACCGTTTGATACTCTTTTTGGGTGTTTTTTCAAACTCTTCGTTGTATATCGTGACTTTTGCGATCTGGCTGTATGCCGGGAGAGTTTCGTTTATTTGTTTCCGATTTTCTTCCATGATGGCAGCGATAGCCTCGTCCGAGTTCTTGTTGTCGGCATTGATGGCCTCGAAGTCGGGATAAATAAGGGCGGTGAGTTTGCCTTCTTTCTCGACGACGATGGATTCGCATACATAGGGAAGGTTATTCAGATGATCCTCGATTTCTTCCGGGTAGATGTTTTGACCACTGGGACCGAGAATCATGTTTTTACTGCGTCCCTTGATGAAAAGATTGCCTTCCTCGTCAATCAATCCGAGGTCTCCCGTGCGTAGCCAGCCGTCGGGTGTGAAAGCGGCATGTGTGGCTGCCTCGTTCTTGTAGTACCCGATCATAAGGTTGTCTCCTTTGGCTAGGATTTCCCCGACGATATGTGCCGGATCGGGTGAATCTATTTTCAGTTGCATACGGGGTGCCGCTCTTCCGCAGGAACCTTTTTTGAAAGTTTCCCATCCGGCGTACGAGAGAATTGGGCCACATTCGGTCATACCGTAACCCACGGTATATGGAAAGTTTATCGAGTGTAGAAATTCTTCTACCTCTTTGTTAAGTGCTGCCCCGCCGACGATGAGTTCCTTGAAATTCCCGCCGAAGGCATCAATGACTTTCTGACGGATGGAGTTTTTCACTTTCTTGTCGAGTAACGGCAGGTTAAGCATGAGTTTTATCAATGGTTTTTCCAGTGCCGGGAATACCTTTTTCCGGATGATCTTTTCGATAATCAAGGGTACGGAAATAATCAGGTTGGGTCTTACCGTGGAGAAGGCGTCTGCGATGATCTTGGGGGACGGGGTTCTCGTCAGGAAAAATACGTGAGCCCCACTGGCAAACTCGTAGATAAACTCGAAAGCCAACCCGTACATATGTGCCATGGGGAGCATGGATATAACCTGTTCTCCGGGTAGTTTCCCGAATACCCCGAAGGCAAATGTGAGGTTTGACCAAAGGCTACGATAGGGGAGCATAACCCCTTTCGAGAAACTGGTGGTTCCCGACGTGTAGTTAATAATAGCAAGTTCTTCCGGTTTGTCATACGTGTAGGTCACGTCTTCCGGGCGGAAACGATCGGGGTATTTCTTCCCGAATAACTCGTTCAGTCGTTCCCGAGCGTGCGTTAACATTTGGCTACGTGATACGAGTATCGAGTTGTCTTCTAGGCTTAGAATACCTTCCAGCGCTTCCATCGAAGCCTCGTTCAATCCTTCCCACACGACACTACCCACGAAAAGCAGTCGAGCCTCGGAATGATTCACGATGTTATGTATGTTATCCGGTTTGAATTCGTTCAAGATGGGTACCACAACAGCCCCGTAAGTTAGCGTGGCGAGGAATGCAATTCCCCAATTTGTGGAATTTCTCCCACATAACGCGATCTTATCTCCTTTTTTAATGCCCGCATGTTCGAAAAGAATATGTAATTTTTCTATTTTCCGGGCCACGTCCTTGTAGTTACAATTTATTCCGTGATAGTCGGTCAGTGCCGGACGATCCCAGTTTTCCTTGATACTACTCTCGATATAATATATAAAACTTTCTTCCATTTGTCAGTATACTATCAAACAAATGTCAAAGTTACGAATATTTTTCGATATTTCGAGATGAAGGGGGTAAGTTCATGAAGTAGGGAGAGTTTGTAGGGTTTATAAACCTTACAAACTCTATGGATTTAGTTATATTCCCAGTGCTTTTCTCTTATCATCCGGAATTGGAGTAAGATCACCGCCATAGGAGATACTTGCCCGGTTGTTGCTGGTCACGTTGACACTGCATTTCCCGTTGCCGTAAACTTCCACGTAGAAGTTGAAGACATCGTTGCGGTTTCTCACGTTGAATTTGTATTCGATGTAATGTTTTTTGCGTTTATTGATCACCTTGAATGATTCGTTTTCGATCTTTGCTTTCTCGAATTCGATTCCGCCGCCTTGTCCGTATTCTGTGGAGTAGGCCCGTCCGAAGAATGGCAGGCGGCCCGAGGCTACGGTGTCAAGGATAAAGAGTTGTCCTTCGTTGGTTGCCAGCGAAACGTAGCCTTCGCCTCCAATGCGTTTCTGCCCGTATTTGGAGTTGATGGTGATGCTGCTGTTACCTGTTGGGAACGCTTGGTCAACCTCGATGTAGAATTCACGGTTTTTCATGAGTTGTTCGATTTTGGCGATACCTGCGGTGTCGCTCTTCTGTTTCTTTTCACCCATTGCGAAAAGGCAGGTAAAAAGAAGTATTCCTATTGGAATGATTGTTTTCAGCGTTTTCATGTTCTTGTTGTTTTTTGTAAATATAAATGTTGTTTTAATATATAGCAAATCATGTACCACGAGCCATGATTCGCTGATTGGATTCACAATATAGTAAAAATAAGGGACATTTGCAAATTTACATCCTCGCTACTGGTACAAGAACCGTTTTATGCTTCGTTTCGGGGTTTTCTCGAATTCCTCGTTGTGAATCTCTATCCGGGCAATCTGGCTGTATGCCGGGAGTTGCTGGTTGATCTGTTTGCGGGTCTCGTGAATGATTTTGAGAAGTGCGTCGCGGGATATTTTGTTTTGTTTCATGGCCTCGGCATCCGGATAGACAAGGGCCACAAGTTTACCTTCCCGTTCAATCACTAGTGACTCCGCGATATAAGGTTGGGCGTTGAGCAGGTCTTCGATCTCTTCGGGGTAAATGTTCTGTCCACTGGGGCCGAGAATGAGACTTTTGCTACGACCTTTGATGTAAAGATACCCGTCCGGGTCCAGTACGCCAAGATCCCCCGTGTGGAGCCATCCGTCGGGGGGAAGCACGGTATTGGATGCTTCCGGGTTGTTGTAGTACCCGTCCATGACATTCATGCCTTTGGTTAGAATTTCCCCGACTTGGTTGAACGGATCGGATGAGTCGATGCGGATTTCCATGCGGTCCACGGCTCTCCCGCAAGAGGTGGGACGGAACGTTTGCCAGTGGTCGAAAGCGATGGCGGGCCCGCACTCGGTCATACCGTAGCCCACGGTGTAGGGGAATTTCACTGAATGGAGGAAGGCCTCGACTTCTTTATTGAGGGCGGCTCCCCCGACTGCGAGTAGCTTGAATCGTCCCCCGAAAGCATCAAGAATCTGTCGTTTGATCTTGTGGCGGATTTTTCCCCCGATAATGGGCATTTTTAGCATCAACTTGATATGAAACTTTTCCAGTTGCGGAAGTACCCGGCTTTTGATAATCTTCTCGATAATTAAAGGCACGGCGACGATCAGGTGCGGGCGGATGTCGGCAAAGACTTCCCCCAGTATCTTGGGAGAGGGCATTTTTTGTAGGAAGTAGATATGTATTCCGCTGGCGAAGGGGTAAATGAACTCGAAGGCCAGCCCGTACATGTGGGCCATGGTAAGGATGGATACAAGTTTTTCACCCGGCGTGTAACCCATCTGGTCAAGGGCGTAGCGAAGGTTGGACCACATACTGCGGTAAGGGAGCATCACGCCTTTGGGAGAGCTGGTGGTACCGGACGTGTAGTTGATCATGGCCAGTTCTTCCGGTTCCTCCGTGCGGTAGTGTATATCCTCGATTCGCAGTTCCCCGGGGTGCCGGGCGGAAAACAGGGTTTCCAGCCGGGTGGCGGTTTCCAAAAGAACCGGGTTGCGGGAGGAGATCACGGAATAATCAGCCATGGCGATGATCCCGTCGAGCGCGGGCATACTCTCGTGGTCTATGTTATCCCACACGGATTTTCCGACGAAAAGGAGTCGGGCGCCGGAGTGGTTGATAATGTGGTGGATCGTATCGGGTTTAAACTCGTTAAGGATGGGTACGGCCACAGCCCCGTAAGTTAGCGTGGCGAAGAAGGCTATTCCCCAGTTGGACGTGTTGCGACTGCATAGCGCTACTTTATCCCCCGGTTGGATGCCGCTTTTCTCGAAGAGAATGTGTAGTTTCTCGATCCATCGTGCCACGTCTTTATAATTGTGCTCTGCCCCTTCGTAATCCGTTAGGGAAGGAAGGTGCCAGTGTTCTTTTATGCTGTGTTCTATAAGTTTCAAGAAGCTCGTTTCCATAACATTATATAATTAATATTCTCTTATTTATACTGAGAATTAACTTGAAATGTTTTTCTATCGGGTTTATTTTTATCCAGGAAGAGGTTTGTGTATATTTGCGTGAAACAAAAAATCAGGTCACGTGAAAAAAAGTAATAACGAGGTGAGAATTGTGCCGCCCGTCTTACGGGGCGTGGAAGCCGGGAGTGAGTTGTTCTGCGAGTTACTGGTGAATGATGACGAGGTGGATTGTCGCTCGTTCAGTCGGGAAGTGGTTGACGGGGTGGATTTGTTGGAGGTGAACGTGTCGTCCTGCGTGTTCGATCATGTCTCGTTTCCCGGTTGTCGTTTCCGGGAAGCCCGACTCACGGATGTGCTGTTCGAGAATTGTGATCTGTCGAACGTGGACCTATCGGGGAGCGTGTTGTTCCGGGTGGAATTCCGTGCGTGCAAGTTGATGGGAACGAACCTGTCGGACGGCGTGTTGAATAACGTGTTGTTCCGGCATTGTAACGCCCGTTACATGAATCTTTCGATGGGACGTCTGAAACAAGTACTTTTTGCCCACGGTGATATGCAGGGAAGTGCCTTGGAGAGTTGCCGGCTGGAGGCGGTGGCGTTCGACACGTGTAGTCTCGTGGAGGCTGAATTTTCCCGTACTTCATTGAAGGGCATAGATTTAACATCCTCGCGGTTGGAAGGCCTGCGGCTGGGTGTGGGGGATTTACGTGGCGTGATCGTGTCGCCCGTGCAGGCGTTGGATTTAACCCGCTATCTAGGACTGGTTGTCAAGGATGTGTAAGTGATGTCAGTAAAGTACAAGGGTTGTTAAATGTGACGGGAGGTTGAAACTTTCGTCCCGCGACATCGTAATTATTTACGAGTGTCTTGACAGACACGCCCTTTAAAAATTTTCTAAATAAACTAAACTAATTAAATTATGAAGACAGAAAATCCTATCACACCGGTTTTTGGGACGGATGAAGAGGCCCGGGTGGCACCGAAATACGAGATGCCGGAGGGTATGATGCCGGGCGAAGTTGCTTATCAAATCGTGCATGACGAGGCCATGTTGGATGGTAATTCACGTTTGAACCTGGCGACTTTCGTGACTACATGGATGGATGATTACGCTAGAAAAGTGATGACCGAGAACATGGATAAGAACATGATCGACAAGACGGAGTACCCGCAAACGGCGGAGATCGAACGTCGATGCGTGAATATCCTTGCCAAGTTGTGGAACTCGCCGGAGAAACCGTATTGCACGGGTACGAGTACGGTGGGTTCTTCCGAGGCTTGTATGCTGGGTGGTATCGCCGCCTTGAAACGCTGGCAGAAGAGACGTAAGGCAAAAGGTCTTCCTATCGATAAACCGAATTTCATCATCTCTACCTGTATGCAGGTGGTTTGGGAAAAATTCGCTATCTACTGGGATGTTGAGATGCGTATGATTCCCGTGACGGCGGCGAAGATCACGCTTGACCCGCAGGACG
>ERZ825137.6365-NODE-6365-length-10351-cov-4.881702_pt1 | contig 10351 bp, 10 predicted proteins | sample MGYA00519873_ERZ825137 | MGnify/ENA primary metagenome ERZ825137 (study PRJEB31778, sample SAMEA3449190) | human gut metagenome | biome: human gut; feature: human-associated habitat; material: faeces | place: United Kingdom | collected 2010/2012 ... | reverse complement strand
CCATGTTGATAGCCGCCACTTCGCTCTCGGCCTGCAGGAAGCAGCCGCCGATCTCAGGCATACGGGCGGACATATATTCGGGGATCTCCGTCTGCGGAGTAATGGGGTAACCGAAGAAGAACCGGGCGCCGGCACGAATAGCGGCTTCCGCGATCGCTTCGCTGCCCTTCATAAGAGTCAAAGCCATATTCTTTCAGCCTCCTTAGTCTTTTTCAATACGGATGACCACGTCGGGACAGGTACGGGCGCAGGACGTGCAGCCGATACACGCCTCCATGTTCGTAACTTCCGCGGGATGGTAGCCCTTTGCGTTGATATGGGTCTTGGACAGCTCGATGATGTGCTTGGGACAAGCTCTCACACACAGGCCGCAGCCCTTGCAAAGATTCTCGTCGATGGTAACTCTTACCACTCTCTTTACACCTCTTTTCTAATTTCCTTTCCGTGCTGTGTTTGTTTCTGCCTATTTCTACCCCCGGGAGAGGGAGGTATACGGGATCAATACATATCCTTGTGGGGATTTTTGGTGTTCAGCCCGTGCTCTATGTAGGAGTCCCAGTCGCGGTGCATATACACGTCGATGGCGATAGGCTTGCCCACATACTTCATGTCGGGCTTGCGGGACAGGAAGTCATCCAGGAATTCCTTTTTGCCGGTGGTGTAGGCTACCGGGATGCCGGTCAGGTCAGAGACCTCACGCAGCATCTCGTAGCCGTCCCACAGGTCATCAGGCCCGGTCATGGTGGCCAGGTTCGTGTTATTGATCATGCCGGTGATCTGAAGACGGGCGTGGGTCTGCATCCCCGCCTGGAGACGGAGAATCTTCTCCACCGAACCAGCCAGAGGACGGCGGATGTTGACCACATTCAGAACCTCCAGAGAGCCGGGCTCGAGATCTACAAAATCCTGATGATAGCGGCCCAGGGCTGTTGCGCCCACGTCGTCGCCGCCCACATCAAAGATGACGGTGTCCCAATCCAGAACGAAAGCAGACGACACCTCGGCAGGCAGGGAAAGGGTCTCGATGCCGGAGCAGGCGAAGTTCGGGGAGACAAGACGTATCTCCTTCTGCTCCACCAGCTTGCCCCGCTCCGTCAGGCGGAAGTAGGTGTTGACCATATCCAGGTCCAACAGCTCCGTCCGCTCGCCCCGGGCGGCGGCCTGCATGGCGAAGTTCAGCGCCAGCTCGCTCTTGCCGCTGCCATAGTTGCCGATCAGCACTTTAACGTCCTTCATAGGTAGGTAAACTCCTTAAAATATTGCGCTTACTTCAGGTTCTCGCGGATGGTGTCGCACAGGGCCTTGATACCCTGAACGATCTTCTCCTCGGGCATGCAGGAATAGTTCAGGCGCAGGGTGTTGTCGTGACCGCCGTTGGGGAAGAAGGAGCCGCCGGGAACAAACGCGACCTTCTTGGCCAGACACTTCATTTGCAGCTCCTTGGCGTCCATGTACTCAGGCAGGACCACCCAGGCGAACAGGCCGCCCTCGGGACGGGTGAAGGTGCAGGGCTCAGGCAGCTCGGTGGCCAGCGTCTCCAGCATCACGGCGCGGCGCTTGCGATAGCACTCGCGGATGGTGTTGACGTGGGCGTCCAGATCGAACATGTCGATCCACTTGGAGGTCTCCATCTGGCCGACGGTGGAAGCCTGCAGGGAGGCCGCCTGCTCCATGAAGTTGTACTTGGCCAGGATCTCGTCATCGGCGCAGACCCAACCCAGACGGTAGCCGGGCGCCAGGATCTTGGAGAAGGTGCCCAGATAGATGACCAGACCCTTGGTGTCCAGGCTCTTCAGCGCGGGCATATACTCGCCCTCGAAGCGCAGCTCACCGTAGGGGTTATCCTCGATGACGGGGATCTCATAGCGATTGATGATCTCCATGAACTTATGACGGCGATCCAGATCCCAGGTGCGGCCGGTGGGGTTCTGGAAATCGGGGATGACATAGATCATCTTCACGCGCTCGGTGGTGGCCAGGATCTTCTCCAGCTCCTCCATGATCATGCCGCCATCGTCGGTGGGGACTTCGATGAACGTGGGTTCGCAGGCCTTAAAGGCGTTGATAGCACCCAGATAAGAGGGGCTTTCCAGCAGCACCACGTCGCCGGGGTTCAGGAAAACGCGGGCGGCGAAGTCCAGACCCTGCTGAGAGCCGGAGGTGATCAGGATGTGATCCTTGTCGGTCTTGATATTGTTCTTGGCCAGCATACGCTCGGCGATCTGCTCACGCAGGCGGGGCAGACCCTCGGTGGTGGAATACTGGAGGGCGGCGCGGCCATTTTCCTTCAGAACGGCCATGGAGGCCTCCATCATCTGCTCCACGGGGAACAGCTCAGGGGCGGGCATACCGCCAGCGAAGGAGATGATGTCGGGCTGCGCAGTCAGCTTCAGCAGCTCACGGATCTCGGAACCCTTCAGCAGGTCCATTCTCTTTGCAAACTGTACCATAAATCGTTTTCCTCCTCATTGTTTTGTGGCATCTGTTCATGATGCCCGCAAACGTACACACTGTATTAAAGCACAATTCTGAAATAAAGTAAATAAAGGTGTGACGGTTCATGGGAGTAGTTTTTCATTTTTGGCAAACCAGACAAAAAAAGCGGCGTACACACCGTCATTTCCACAATAAGAAAGCTCCAAGACCTTGTAAAGAATGTGAAAGAAACCACAATTTATGGGGCAAAACGGTGTGAACAGCAGAATTACTTTACAGTTCGTTGAAAACGTGATAGACTGAATGCACAGCCGCGGCGCGGCCGGATATGGAAAGGGGCGCAGAAATGAAGAAAAAGGAATTGGCGGCCGGCTTGGCGCTGCTGAGTATCAGCTCGGCGCTGTGCCTGAAGCTCATGAAAAGGGTCGGCGAGAAGCTGAAAAAAGAGAAAATGAAGAAGCCGTCATAACATGATGCGAACAGCCCCCTTCGACACATTCGAAGGGGGCTGCTATTTCAAGGTCACACGCTGAACAGAATATCGGCGTAGGTGGGGAAGGGCCAAACGTCGGCGGGCATCAGCGCTTCCAACTGGCTGATCAGCTCGCCGGCCTGCTGCGTCCGGGTGGAGATATTCGTGCGATACCAGCGGGCGGCGTCGATGCCGCTGTCAGCGGCGGGGGCTTTGCTCAGCGCCGCTGTCAGAGCCTCGCAGGTGTCGAACAGCTTTTCGCTCAGCTCGGACAGGCGCAGCAGCGTCGTCTCCTCCATCTTTACGGAGATCGGCAGGCGGCTGTCCGCCTTCTTGTGGAATACGGCGACGGCCAGCTGGTCGGTGTACCGGCTGACGGCGGGGAGGATGCCGCGCTGTTTGCGTATATGGGGCATATCCTTCTGCGGAGCGGCGGTCGGGTGTACCTTGTGGACGAAACGGGAAAAATTACGGTTTCGGGTCTGGAGGATTACACGCCGGCGTATCTGCGCGATGCGTCGGGACGCCCGCTGTTTGAGGGCAAGAACGGCGGATATTATTACCTTTCCGATTCCGGACAGAGCATGATACGGGTGTCCATTGACACCGCGTTCGCGCCTGCCATCCGCTTCGATTCGCAAAAGGGTTATGGTACGCCGCACGGCGAACTGCACCTGTTTGCGCGCGGCGTGCAGATCACACGGTATGTGGATGCCGAGGGCAACGATATGTCCGAGACCATGAAGCCGTATCTGGAGCAGGTGGAGCAGGCGATCGAAGAGGATCGTCTGGAGCATCACCGCAAGCTTCTGGAACGGCTTGCGGCGGGCGAGATCAACATTCGCGAATTCTTTGAGCAGTACCGCTATCAGGCGCCCCCTCTGCGGGAAGCGGCTGAGCGCTTCGGCATCGAACTGCCCGACTTTATCGAGGTCACGGAGGGCGATTACCGCTACGGATACGCCGATGAAAACGGCAAGGTGATCATTGAGGCGGTGTATCCCTTCGCGTGCGAATTCAACGAAAACGGGCTTGCTGCCGTCGCAAATGAGGACGGCGTGGTCATGCTCATCAATACGCTGGGTGAGGTGGTCATCAACCCCTATGAGAGCGTGGTGTATCTCCCCAGCCGCGGCAGACGTCCCGCCTATGACGGCTACTATCTGCCCGATACCTTCGGGTATGAGAATCTGGGCATGTTTTACTTTGACTCGGGCATGATCCGCATGCGCCGCAGGATTGTGGACTATTACAACCGAAGCAAGCTGGTGCGGGAAGAGACCGTACTGGTGCGGGAGGACGGAAGCCTGTTCGACATTCCGGATAAATACAATCTTGTGGGCTATTCGGATGGCATTTTGCTGTTGGAGCGGGACGGAAAGTACGGATATTTCGACAAGTCCGAAAAATGGCTTAGGGATCCCGTTTTGCAGGAGGCTGAGCCGTTCTGCGAGGGACTTGCCGCCGTGCGCGGCGAAAACGGAAAAATGGGCGTGATCGACAGCCGCGGCAACGAGGTTCTGCCCATGATCTACGATCAGGTGCAGTGCAGTACGGACGGCGTGATCCTTGCCTATGAGCAGAACCACGGATGGACGGTATATTATAAGATGGAAATTGTGAAGTGATACCCTGAAAGGGCGGATATCTTCACAAAACAATGCACAAATAAAGCGATACGGCGTCCCGCAGAGATGCGGGACGTCAGCGATTATTGAAAAAAGAGCGATCCGCAAAAAGAGGATCGCGGGAAACGGACAAACGGACTATGGAACAGATCTATTCGGCAGGGACGGCGGACGTCGCCGTGATCGGCGCGGGACATGCGGGCATCGAAGCGGCGCTTGCATGCGCCCGCATGGGCTTGGAGACCCTGCTTTTCACCATTAATCTGGACGCGGTCGCCAACATGCCGTGCAATCCCGCCATCGGCGGTACGGCAAAGGGACATTTGGTTTACGAGATCGACGCGCTGGGCGGCGAAATGTCGGTGGCGGCGGATCGCGTGACCCTGCAAAGCCGCATCCTCAATCGCGGCAAGGGTCCTGCCGTCCACTCCAAGCGGGTGCAGGCGGATCGGGCGCGGTATAAGACCGAAATGAAGAAAACCTTGGAGAACACGCCCCGCCTGCGGCTCATACAGGCAGAGGTGGTGGACGTGGAATGCGAGGATCGGGACGGAGACGGGGACGGCACGGCAAAGCGCTGCGTCTGTGCCGTGGTCACGCGTCTGGGTGCGCGCTGGGAGGTGCGCGCCGCCGTCATCTGCACGGGGACATATCTGCAGGGCAGGGTGATCATCGGCGACGTGTCCTTTGAGTCGGGACCCGACGGGATGCTCCCCGCACGGGGCTTGGATGCCGCCCTGCGGCGCGAGGGTCTGCGCCTGATGCGCTTCAAGACCGGCACACCGCCCCGCATCCATCGGCGCTCCATCGATTTTTCGGCGCTTGAGGAACAGCCCGGGGACGATTACATCGTGCCGTATTCCGTCCTGACCGACGAGGCGGCGCTCAACGCCCGCACGCAGATTCCGTGCTACGTGGCGTATACCACCGAGGAGACTCACCGCATCATTCGGGACAATTTGTCCCGCTCTCCTTTGTACGGCGGGAAGATCCACGGCATCGGACCGCGCTACTGCCCGTCCATTGAGGATAAAATCGTGCGGTTCGCCGATAAGCCGCGCCATCAGCTCTTTGCCGAGCCGATGGGGCTGGATACCGAGGAAATATACTTACAGGGCTTCTCATCCTCCATGCCCGAGGAGGTGCAGAAGAAGATGCTTTGCTCCCTGCCGGGCTTTGCGCATGCGCAGATGATGCGTCCGGCATACGCCATTGAATATGACTGCATCGACCCCACGCAACTGCACCACACGTTGGAGTGCAAGACGGTGGCGGGGCTGTACGGGGCAGGGCAGTTCAACGGCACGTCGGGCTATGAGGAAGCCGCCGCGCAGGGTCTTGTGGCGGGCGTGAACGCCGCTCTGCGCATTTTGGAAAAAGAACCGCTCGTGCTCCCGCGCGACAGCTCTTATATCGGCACGCTCATCGACGATCTTGTGGTGAAGGGCACCAACGAGCCGTACCGCATGATGACCTCGCGCTCGGAATTCCGTCTCCTGCTCCGTCAGGACAACGCGGGCGAACGTCTTGCCGAATACGGCAGACGCGTGGGACTTCTGGACGATCGTCGGTATGAGATCTACTGCCGCCGTGCCGCACAGACCCACGCCGAGATCGAACGGGTGCAGTCCACGGTCGTCCCGCCGTCCGAGGAGGTCAACGCACTGCTTGCCTCCCTGCAAAGCACACCCATTACCACGGGCGTGCGTCTGGCGGAGCTGATGTGCCGCCCCGAGCTGAACTACGCATTGCTTGCCCCCATCGATCCGGAGCGCCCCGCATTGGAGCGCGCCGTGGCGGAGGAGGTGCAGATCGCGGTGCGGTATGACGGGTATATTCGCCGTCAGCAAGCGCAGGCGGCAAAAATGCACCGCAGTGAAGAGCGGATACTGCCGCCCGATATCGATTATGAAAGCATTGCGGGACTGCGGTTGGAGGCGCGGCAGAAGCTGAGCCGCATCCGCCCGCACAATCTCGGCGAGGCATCGCGGGTGAGCGGGGTCAGCCCTGCCGACATTTCGGTGCTCATGATCTGGCTGTCACAGCGCGGTACGCCGAAAAACGTGGCGCAGGACGGCACGGCGAAGGATACTATCGATACAAAAGACACAAAGGAGGACGGAGCGCATGGAGCGTGACGCATTTTTGCAGGATTTCGGCGATGTTCTTGCCCGAAGCGGTCTGGAACGGTATGCCGATCGCGGCGAGACCTTTTTCGCACTTGCCGCGCATCTGATCCGCTTCAACGGTGTCCATAACGTGACCGCCATTACCGAGCCGCACCAAATCATCCTCCGTCATTTTGCGGACTGCCTCACGGCGGCATCCTATCTGCCCGAGGGGGCGCGGGTCATCGATGTGGGATGCGGCGGCGGCTTCCCCTGCCTGCCGCTGGCGATCGCCCGTCCCGATCTGCAAATCACGGCGCTCGACAGCACGGCAAAGAAGCTGAAATTCGTGGAGAGCGCGTCGGCGGAGCTTGGGCTGAACGGCGTGACGGTGCTGTGCGCCCGCGCCGAGGAAGCGGTGCGCCGTTCCGACATGCGCGAGCGGTTCGACGTCGCTACGGCGCGCGCGGTGGCAAGGCTTCGGATACTTTCTGAGCTGTGCTTGCCCTTTGTACGGGTGGGCGGCACCTTCCTTTCGCTGAAGGGGGAAGCGGGCGCCGAGGAAGCGCGGGAAGCCGAACGCGGCATCGGCATTCTCGGCGGCAACCTCGAATGGGTGCGGGAAATCCCGATTACCGACGGCGGGGAAATCTTGCATCATGTCCTGATTCGGGTGAAAAAGGTCGCACATACGCCGGAAATCTACCCGCGCAATTACGCCGGAATCGTCAAAAAGCCACTGTAATATCAGAGAAAGTCCCATATGGGGCTTTTTCTTTTGGTTTCCCTGCAAAACAAATTTTTATTCGCGACCAAAATACAACGACATCGGCAGCCGATATCTGTTATGATGGTGTCACCCCGAAAAACAAAGGGATGCGGCGCTCGACCGAAAGCCGCAAATACGGACACACGCGGCACACGCCGCGCAAACGATATCAGAAAGGGACGGGAAAACACATCATGAATGCAGTACAGACAGGAACACGGGAAAGAACGGCGGGAACGGGTATCGGCGTCGGGAGTACGGCGGTGCAGGAGAGAGGGCAGGGAAGCGTGTGCGCCTCGGCGTTCGGGTCACAGCCCATGGCGGGCGGCTCGATTTTTGAGAGTCTGACGGGAAATGCGGGGGAATGCGACGCACGGCGGTATCGGAAAATGGAGCAGATCGGCAACGTGTGCCAGCTCCCCACGCAGTGCATCGTGCCCAATCCGGGACAGCCGCGCAAGCACTTCGACGATAACAGTCTCATCCGTCTGGCGGACAGCATCCGCCGCTACGGCATCCTACAGCCCCTCGCCGTGCGCATCGCGGGGGAGGGAGGCGCGTATTATGAGCTTGTGGCGGGCGAACGGCGCTTGCGGGCGGCGCGTCTGCTTCGCTTGGAGAAGGTGCCGTGCATCATCATCCACGCAGATAGTCAGCGCTCGGCGGAGCTTGCCATGATCGAGAACATTCAGCGGGAAAATCTGAACATGTTCGAGCAGGCGTCGGCAATTGCTTCCTTAATCGAAACCTATCACATGACGCAGGAACAGATCGCGCGCCGTCTGTCGTCCAGTCAGTCGTATGTGGCGAACAAGCTCCGTCTGCTCCGTCTGACCGACGACGAACGGGAGCTGATCCTGCGGTGCGGGCTGACCGAGCGGCATGCGCGCGCCGTTCTCAAGCTCCCGCGCGCCGAGGATCGCTTGGCGGCGCTCGAGCGCATTGCGTCGCGGCACATGAACGTGGCGTCCACCGAGGAATACATCGAGCGTCTGCTCTCCGAGATCAAGACCGAGCCTGTGCGGCGGCTTGAATACCGGCTTCTGCGGCAGGACATCCGTCTGTTCTACAACACGGTGGATCGGGCAGTGGACACGGTGCGCCGCGCGGGAATCGGCATTCGGAGCGCGCGGCGGGAGGTGGGGGACAGCGTGGAGCTGGTCATCTCCATCGACAACCCGTATCGGGATACGGGCAAGCTGACGGCGTAGGCTCCATTGTTTCACGTGAAACAATTGCGAACGGCGCGGTGCTTCCTGCCGAGGCTCATGCGAAAATGTTTCACGTGAAACATGTTGCTGTTCTGCCCGCTTTGCGCCCCGATGTTTCACGTGAAACATCGGGGCGTCCTTCTGTATCCGCGCCGACGCGGTTTTAATAAAAAATGTGTATCAATTTCAAAAATGTGCGTGATTTCGTTGACATTCCGCCTTGCATTTGCTATAATATTCTCGTGTAACCATCGCGGACGGACGCTCCACGCTTCGTCCGCTCGAAATTATTGTAGAAATGCGGTGAATGTATTTTGGCAAAGATTATCGCTCTCGCCAACCAAAAGGGCGGTGTGGGCAAAACCACCTCCGCCGTCAATATCGCCGCTGCCTTGGGCGCAAAGGGAAAACGCGTCCTGCTGATCGATTCCGACCCGCAGGGCAATTCCTCCAGCGGTGTGGGCATCAATAAGAAAAACATGAATCTCTCGACCTATGACGTGCTCATCAAGCGCGCCGGCGCGGATAACGTGATCGTTGAGACCGGATATCAGAACCTTTGGATCATGCCTGCCAATATTTCGCTTGCGGGCGCAGAGTTCGAGCTGGTCTCCGCCGACGGAAGAGAAAGCAGACTTCGCCATGCACTGGCTCCCATCCTGCCTCGGTTCGACTATATCTTAATTGACTGTCCTCCTTCCCTCGGAATTCTGACCATGAACGCCCTTGTGGCGGCGAACGGCGTCATTATTCCCATGCAGTGCGAATATTATGCGTTGGAGGGGCTGACCCAGCTCCTGATGACCATTAAGCAGATCAAGCGTTTGTACAACCACGATCTTGAGATCACGGGAATCCTCATTACCATGTATAACGGCCGCCTGAACCTTTCGCTTCAGGTGATGGACGAGCTGAAAAAGTATTACGCGGGCAAGCTCTTTTCCACAACCGTCGCACGCAGTGTGCGTCTCAGCGAGGCGCCCGGCTTTGGTATGCCCGCACTGTATTTCGATAAGTATTCCAAAGGCTCCCAGGCGTATCTGGAGGTTGCCGACGAAATTATGGAACGCATCTGACCGCGCCTTTTGCGCATGATCCGCGAAAAGCGGTCGGATGAACGGCAATGTGTGCCGCCTCGGGCGGCAGAATGGAGTATTCACATATGGCTAAACCTAAAAACACAGGGTTGGGACGCGGTCTCGACGCCATTTTCCTCGATAACGAAACCGAGATCAAAAGCAATGCCATGCTTCGTCTCTCCGATATCGAGCCGAGAAGCGATCAGCCCCGTAAGACCTTTGATCAGGAGTCGCTGGCACAGCTTGCGGAATCCATTGCCGCAAACGGACTGATCCAGCCCATTGTTGTGCGCACGGGAAACAACGGCTATTATCAGATCATCGCGGGCGAACGCCGCTGGCGCGCCGCTAAAATGGCGGGGCTGACCGAGGTTCCTGTGGTGATCACCGAAATGGACAACAAACAGGCGGCGCAGGCGGCGCTCATCGAAAATGTACAGCGCGAGGATCTCAATCCCATGGAAGAGGCGCTGGGATACAAAACCCTGATGGGAAATTACGGGCTGACCCAGGAGGAAGTCGCCAAGGTGGTCAACAAATCCCGACCGGCCGTGGCAAACGCCCTCAGGCTTTTGAATCTTCCGTCCCGGATTGCCTAAATGGTTTCAGAAGGAAGGATATCGGCCGGACATGCGAGAGCCATCCTTT
>ERZ825137.6364-NODE-6364-length-10353-cov-5.753350_pt1 | contig 10353 bp, 8 predicted proteins | sample MGYA00519873_ERZ825137 | MGnify/ENA primary metagenome ERZ825137 (study PRJEB31778, sample SAMEA3449190) | human gut metagenome | biome: human gut; feature: human-associated habitat; material: faeces | place: United Kingdom | collected 2010/2012 ... | reverse complement strand
AGGTGCTCAAAAAATTTTTTCTCTGATTTTGTTGCACTTGACTTGACAATCTATCGCTCTCACCCCGCAAACAGTATTGACCGCAAAAGGAAAAGCTTACATAGAAACTACTTTTTAAATGGCTGCCTTTCTATGATGGTAGTCAAGGCAAATCCAAACAACAATAGGGTCGAGATCACCCAAGACATGATACATCTCAACACAAAAACTCGGATTTGGCTGGAGTACGGTGAGGTTATTAAAAATGACACTACAAACAAGATCTATTTTTGTCATGATGTTGAACTTGATTGCAGCGGTGATACCTTCGAAGAAGCAATCATCAATCTGGCAAATAATGTGAAAAACAGCAAACGCTACCGTGACAAGGAGCCAAATTACGAGGACGATATATGAAAGGAATAACACTATGTCAGTATATATAACAGGTGATACACACGGATTCTATCAGCCACTTATGGACAGACTTGCAGGGAATAACTGTCATCTCACCAAGAATGATATTCTTATTGTAACCGGAGATTTTGGATTTGTATTTAGCTTTGCGGAGAATATAAAAGCATTTAGCAAGTTAGCTGACGAGCCTTTTACAATTGCCTTCATCGACGGAAATCACGAGGAATTTCCGATGATAAACGATTTCCCCGTTTCTAAATGGAACGGAGGGAATGTACATAGAATTGGAACATCAGAGAATATCATTCATCTTATGCGTGGTCAGTGTTTCAATATTGAAGGTATGTCGTTTTTCACAATGGGCGGAGCATATTCAACCGATAAGGATACACGCCCCAGAACAGAGGGTGTGGATTGGTTTCCGGAGGAGCTTCCAAACAACGAAGAATACAGAACTGCGTATGACACTCTTGAAAAGCATAACTATAAATTTGAGTATATATTAACTCATACTGTTCCTGATGAAGCACTGTGTGAATTAGGATTCGGATCTGATAATCATGATGCAGAACTGACAGGATTCTTGCAATGGGTATATACTCATTCAGAATTCACGAAATGGTTTGCGGGACATTTCCACGATGACAGAGAGCTTCTCAGCGGAAATCTCAGAATACTTTACAACGATGTAATAAAGCTTAATTGATGTTATAATGAGGGTTAGCTATGTGCAGATATATTTTTGCTTCTTTGGGCTTTAGAAATGAGATCATTCGTGAACAGCTTCGAGAAAAACTTGACACTTCAAAACGGGTACTTATCATACCTTGTGCAGCATCAAATGAGGAGCTTACTGCAAAAATTGAAAAAGAGGCTCTTTGTAAAGCAGAGTTTGAACAGAGCAAGGTATATGCTTTTGATACAGCAAAACCAAACAAGTATTCCGGCATCTTTTTTGATTACATATATGTTCCCGGAGGTAATCAGTATAAGCTGCTGTCGAAAATCCGAGAGTATGAAATTGATAAGAAGATCATTATTCCATGTCTTGAAAAAGGTGCAGCATATATTGGTATATCCGCAGGTGCGTATGTCGCTGCCCAAGATATGCGTTACTGCCTTCTGTTAGAGCCAAACGATAATTATCCTCTTGATGATTATACCGCACTTGGACTTGTTGATTTTAATGTTATACCAACCTCTATTGCAATATATCCGAATATGTGATATAATGTAATAGGGTGATCAAAATGTCAAAGGTTCCAATTAAAATAGAACTAAGCGCAAAAGAAGATGCAATCATATATTATGAAAAAACAATGGGCTCAAATATAACTATTCAAAAAAGAGCTACAGTGCTTTACTATGCATCAAAAGGCGCAGAAAGCATAACAGAACTTCATAAAAGCTGTGGCTATACCCGAGTATTTATCAGAGCAACTTTGAATGGATATTGGGAAAAAGGAATCGAATATATTTACGAATGCAGCCGTGGCATTAAGCAAAGTGCGTTGGATTCAATTGAAAACGAACTGTTGGAAGAATTTGAAAAGAACCCGCCTTCTTCAATACCCGAAGCTGTTTCTCGAATAAAGGAAAAATTCGGGATTGCACTGACAGATACACCGGTAAGATACTGGCTTAGAAAAAAGGGCTTCGTTACCTCAAATCAAAACCGATACCGACAAAAGCAAACCTGAAAGCACAGTTATATTTTCTGAATAATATTCTGCTGCCACTGCTTGATATGGCTGTAAATCGTCTTGTCAAGGTGTATTTTTGCGATGGTGTCCATTTGACTTATGGATATGAAGGCGGAAAATATTGGTGCAGAAAGAGAGTATGTGTGAAGTCAGCATATGGCAGAAAACGTGTAAATTGTCTTGGCTTTTTGGATGCTGTTTCTCACAAGCTTGAATCCGTTATGAACGACTCTTATCTGAACGCAGACAGTGTATGTGAAGGCTTAAGAAAAATAAGGCGAAATGTTCCTGACGAGTTACTGTATGTTATTCTTGACAATGCTGCTTACCAACACTGCAGAAAGGTAAAGGATTGTGCAGCCGAATTGAACATTAATCTGATTTATCTGCCGCCTTACTCTCCAAATCTCAATCTGATTGAACGGCTTTGGAAATTTCTCAGAAGTAAAATCCTTGCCAATAAATACTATGATTCTTTCAAGCAATTTTTTGATAATGTGCATGATTTTCTCGATTCTTTACATATCGTTTTTTCTGATTCTCTTGATTCTTTGTTTTCATTTAACTTTCAGTGCCTTGATTCTAATTGCTGTTTAAATTGATATAGAGGTTAGTATATATGCCATTACAATAAGTATGGTAGTGAGATATACGATCAGGTAAAAGAAACATCGGGTGGAAAAAACATTATCACCATTAATGATGATACAGTAATTGAGTTCTGAAAACTGATTATTTTGCAGCACATCAAGAAAAAGACACTGGAGGGCTTCAAATGAATAATAATACCGATAAATCAGACGCATATATACATGAAACTCTCACCCTTGATGAAATATGCAAGGCTGTTGATGGAAAAGCTTACGGAACAGCCTACTGTGGGGCAACAACCGTTTATGCCGATGAAATTTCTTCCGATACCCGTTCTATCGTAAGAGATGCACTTTTCATCGGTATTAAGGGAGATAATTTCAATGGCAATGACTTTGCAGAAGCAGCTGTAAAAGAGTATGGTGCTGTCTGTGCAGTTACAGACAGAATTCTTAACGATGTACCCTGTATAGTTGTTAAGGACACAAGAAAAGCACTTCTTGATCTTGCTTCATTTTTCAGGAGTAAATTCAATGTTCTTGTAACCGGTGTTACGGGCAGCGTTGGAAAGACCATAACTAAAGAAATGGTTTTTCTTGCTATGTCCTCAAAGCATATCTGCATGAAGACATTGGAAAACAAGAATAACGAAATAGGTCTTCCTTTCACACTTTTGAATGGGCTTGACCGCACCAAAACCATGGCTGTTATTGAAATGGGGATGTCTGATTTCGGAGAGATCTCAAGGCTATCACACACATCAAAGCCTGATATTTGTATCATTACAAATATCGGCTATTCTCATATAGGAAATCTTGGTTCTTGTGAAGGTATCCTCAAAGCAAAGCTTGAAATTCTTGATGGTGCTTCCCCTGACGCACCTCTCATTGTAAACGGTGATGACGATATGCTTAGGAATGTGTCAGAAAAAAGCAATGGCCACAGAGTTGTTCTCTGCGGCATTTCCAACACTAACGCAGATTACAGAGCCGAGAATATAGTCGTCACAGCGGAATCCACATCGTTTGGAATCATATGCAAAGGGAATGTCTGTGCTAAATGCACTTTACCGATGGCAGGAATGCATTTTGTCATTGATGCACTTCTTGCCATTGCTGCAGCCTGTGAAGCAGGATGTGAAATACAGTCAGCTGCTGATATGCTAAAAGAACTCTGCCCAACAGGTCTACGGCAGCATATTGAAAAGCGCGGCGAACAAACGCTGCTAGTAGATTGTTACAATGCCGCTCCCGATTCCGTAATGGCGGCAATTGACGTTCTTGTGGATACGATCCCCGAGGAGGACGGCAGAAAAATATGTGTTCTTGGTGATATGCTTGAACTTGGGACAATGTCCGAACAGCTGCATCGGGAAGTGGGCGAATATATGGCAAAAAGCGGTGTGGATATGGCTGTCTGCGTAGGCGATCATGCAAGGATTATTGCCGATAGTGCCAATAAAATCGGTATGAACTGCAAATATGCCGCGACAAAGGCAGAAGCTGTGGAATATCTCCGCAGTACCATGCGTAAGGGTGATATTCTGCTCTTCAAAGGAAGTCGTGGAATGAAAGTGGAAAAGATCATAGAATCTCTGTACGGCTAAAAATCACAAAGGAATGATAGAAATGAATAAACAAAAACTTATACCGATATTATCGGTACTGCTGCTCGCTTCGTGTGCTGATTCAGAAAACACAACCGTTGATACAAACCAAACAACCATTATTGAAACAACAGCTGCTCAAACTGATCTGTCCGAAACATCGAACTGCACAACTGAGCCTGCCGAAACTATGCCTGTTACAATAAAAGTCAATGAGGATGCAAGCCTTACAGAACAAGTTGCAGACACGCTATATTTTTTGGCGTCAACAGATGGCAATAAGCTTCACGATGGATATTATTCATCAATAAGTCTTATGGATATTAACTTTGATGGCATACCTGAAATCCAGCTTTATGACAGTGCAGGCTCTGCGGGTAATTTTAGTTACTTTTATGATCTCAATGGCTCATATATAGGTGGCTTTGGGGTACCATCAATGGACATCAGCTATGACTGCGTTGATAATAACGGCAGAAAGCTGTTTATGATGTCCGGAAAAAGTTTGAATTATCATCCTCAGAACGATGAAGAAGGACCTACGGAATATCATATAATCACAATTATGGATTTTGATACCGGAGAAGAACATCGTTACAGCTCAACGATCATTTATGAAAATGATACACTTGAATATATTCTTTCAGCAACAGTTCGTACTGATGATATTGATATTGAAGGCACGGCTACAACTGACGAAGTGGAGAAGTATTATAATAGTTTTATGTCGGATTATAATGTAGTTGTCCCGGTTGAATCTATACAGTTGATTATTTCTGATTAAGAGCTTTCTTCAAGGGAAATGATTCTTGGAAAAATTGCAGAACAGATTCGGAAATTTGAGATGAATATGTAGATGTGGAATTATTGGAAGGAAGTACAATTTACCCTGCTTCCATATTATAAATTGCTTTGTGCTGCTTATTTTTCTGTGTGGACTTGTCTTTGCAGATCATCTAAAAGACTCCGCATTAATTCAAATTCCTCATCAGTTTCAATGGGATTCAGCACATAAATACCATCTTCATTGATATCGTATATTGAGGCATATACGTTTAAGTTACCCTCTTCGTTTTTGGAATGATCCGAATACAATATATATTTTTTTTCCGTTTCATTGTGCATGACCTTTACAATAGATTCAATTTCATGTTCTATCCCATTACTGTCAATAGCTTTTATAATATTATTATTTTCCATACTATAACTCCTCGTATAATAAAGTTATCCCCAACAAAAGTTGAGAGATATAAAGCCACGCTCGGTAGGGTGTGGCAAAATGTTGAAACGTAATGAGCGTAGCGAATGGAGTTTCAACATTTTGCGGCGAAAAAATTCGCCGTGCTACTTGAAAAACCTCTTTGTTTTTGAGATAATATTCTCGTACAGACAAAGGCTTCTCGGAATTCTCCTTGCAGTATTCTCTGCGTTAAAAAGAGTGAGAGCCTTATCCATACAGGATTTCATGAATTAGCTGGATGTCGCACTGTTAGCTTCGGTGTCTTCGTATTTCAAACGAGGTTATGACCTGTACGGAATGAGATTTCGCCTTTTCTGATCTGACTTTGAAAGGTTGCGCTTTTATGTTTATCGTTGGTATTGATATTGCCAAGCACACTCATCAGGCTTCCGTTATGAATACAGATGGTTCTCTTGTCGGCAAATCTATTAAGATTCCCAACACTTCTGTCGGATTCGATTCTTTCATTTCAAAGCTGAAAGAGATCGACAGGGACATCTCACATTTTGAATTCGGAATGGAAGCCACAGATCACTACTGGCTTAACATTTATACTCACCTCGCTGATCTGGGCTGCATTGTTCACGTTATCAATCCTGTTCAGTCCGACGCTCTCAGGGGTCTTTACATACGTCAGACCAAGAATGATATCAAGGATTCTGAGATCATTGCCGATGTTATCCGTATTGGCATATACTGTGAAACCTCTGTATCCGACGATAAGATGCTTGCTCTGCGTGATCTGACACGCCAGCGTTTTTACCTTGTGGATATGGTTTCCGATCTGAAACGCAAGTCACTTACGCTTATCGACAGAATTTTCCCCGAGTATCCAACATTGTTTTCCGATACATTCGGCACAACATCTCTGGAACTGCTTGCAAACTGCAACACGCCCGAAGATATTCTTGCCATTGAGACCGACAAGCTTGTTGAAATGTTAAGCTCCGCAAGCAAAGGACGTTTCAAGCAGGATAAAGCTGAAAAGATCAAGGAAACCGCAAGAAATTCTTTTGGTGCTCTGCTTTGCACCGACAGTGCTTCTTTTATGCTCAGGCAGTTTGTGGAGCAGATCAGATTTCTTGAAAATCAGATCGATGAGCTTGATGAAATGATTTCCGAAAGTCTTACTGAACTCGATTCGCTCATCACAACGATCACAGGTATCGGTGATACTTTAGGTGCCGCTATTCTCAGTGAGATCGGTGATATTGAGCGTTTTGAATCTGCGGACAAGCTTGCTGCCTTTGCAGGTATTGATCCCTCTGTCTCCCAGTCGGGAAATTTTCTGGGTACAAGGAACAGAATGTCAAAGCGTGGTTCCCCGTACCTCAGACGTGCCATCTGGCTTGCTGCTACCGCAGCCATTCTTCACGATCCCGCTATCAAAGCGTTTTACGACCGTAAAAAGGCTCAGGGCAAGCACCACTATGTCTGCGTTGGCTACATCTGCCGTAAGCTCGTCAACATCATTTTCTCCGTCCTCAAATCCGGTCAGCCTTATCAGCCTGTTTTTCCTAAAAACTTGGATTAGGGTATTGACTTTTTATAGCTGGTCTTTTTTCTGACGTGCTTTAAAATTTTTATAAGCGAAAAATCATATACTACCAAATTAGAAAAATTTTTTCTATTGTAGTACATCAGACTATATTTGTCAAGAGTTGATATTACAGCACCATAGTATATGTACAAGCTAAATAGTCAGTAATAATCATTTTTGTAAAATATAACAAAATTAGAACCACATATGATTTTTTTTATTGTTGTTATTGCAACAAACTTTATATTGTGATACAATATAATTAAGTGGAATTTGTGGAATTTTAGGAGAATGTGGAAAATTTTGCTGAATTACAGATTATAATTCAATTGATAAAGGGGTAATCATGGCATGAACAGCATGGAGCTTGTTATCAAGTTTAAAAATCTTTTATATGCTTCATATGATAGGCATGTAAAGATAAACGAAGAAATGTATTCCAGAAATTCTGAATTGAAAAATTTAACCAAGGCACATTTGAATGAAATTGAAAGCCTTGAATCCGATATTGTTAGTGTGGAAGTATCCCTTCAGAACGAAATAGAACGCACTCGCAATGAGTATAACGAAAATGAAAGAGCATATAACGAACGTAAGGCATATTATGAAAAATGCAAAAAAGAGTATGAATCACTGAACTCAGACCAGTCCCTTTCTTTGGATAAATATCAGCGTATTCTCAAAAAAACCAAGGCTGCTGTTGAACTTATCGTAAGCTATGCAAACGAGCCAAGCGAGCATGATCTAATAAAAGAATCAAAGGGACTGGTTTCTCATGAAATTATTGCTTCTCTTGAAGTATTACGAAAAAATTACCCAAAAGATTGTGTCAAGAAAATAAACATATCTTCTCCAACAAATTACGGCAGACCAATGCTTAAATCAAACGATACCTTGGAGAAATTGGTGGATTTATTTGGACATCAGTACAATCATATTTATTATAAGATATTGGATTATGGGTATTCTCCTTTGATTTTCAGATCTCAAAAATTAAAAGAGGTTTTTATTGAGTTCAGAGTTCTTTTTGACATCGCTGCTGATATAGAATATTGTATTGATGAGCTTGTCCAGATCGGTAAAATGAAGGTAAGCCGTCTGCTTGATGAGAAAAGAGAAAAGATGGTAGCTGCCTATGATAAGATAGGGTTAAGTCCTGAAAGCTTTGCTGTTGTTGAAGCAGCCCTCAGAAGAGAAGCAAATGCTAAAATATCAGACATAGAAAAACGAATTAATATTCTTCAAAATAAAAAAGATGATGAACAAACTTTGGAATTGAAATCTGCTATTATCAATGAAAATAAGCAGCTACATAATGAGGAGGCTACCAATCTTTTTGAACTGCTCGAAGAAGAACTGCGCCCTGATGAAATAAAGAAGTATCTTTCAATGACTTCTTTTATCGAATCTTGCGAATCATATTCCGATTATAGATGTCCTGAGGAATTTGCGGAAAATGTTGTGCTCGGCAATATATCTTTTGATTATTATAACGATCCGAAAATCAGTCAGTTTAATAATATTACTGATGTTGTTGATGAGTTTATCGAAAAAAATAATCTGAAGCTAAAAAAAGTTGACGGCCATTATATTTTTGAGATACCATTCGTCATCGACTGGAGTGATTTTAAAGGGATAAGCTTTATATATGATCAGTTCGATTATGATAAGATAAAAAGTGCGTATCAGTCGGTTTTGTTTCATCTGTTTGCTGATATACGTCCGAAATCTACTATTTTCACGATGATCGACGGTATCCTTCCTGCCGGCACATTTGCATCGTTCCCAAGTTTTGTAAAGGTTGGTGAAGCTAAATTCATCAATCAGAAGATATATAATAATTTCGACGAGATAGAAGAGCTTTTCTCCGATATGAGAACTCAGGTCGAACAGGCAACGGCAGGCTTTCGCTATGACAGTATCGTTGACGCAAACCGCACTCTTGTTAATAAGAAGTTGATGAATATTATTGCTTTGGCTGCCGTAGAAAACGGAGTTATTAGTGATGATGCGGCAGAAATACTATCTGACATTGTTTCAGGCGGTAAAAATGTCGGATATTACTGCATTTCCCTTTCTGACAGTTGCGAGCTTATTGATCGGATATACAAGGACAGATACTGTGGTATAACTGTGAGAACGGATGAAGAGGGTTTCTATGCAGAATATGAAAACGAAACCTTCGCCCTTGACCTTTTCATGAATCCCGGTTGCGACGAATACAGCGTTATTTCGGAACGTGTTGCAGAATGTTATGAATCTGCAACAAAATTCGGAAGCTTCTCGTTTATAGACAGCAAGGTTTTTGAACCTCTGGGACAAAATACAAAGGCGATTTCAAATATTTCCGTAAAAATAGCCATAGATATTGACGACCAAATATGCAATTTTATTTTGGATAATCAGAATATCAATTATTTCATACTCGGTTTGCCGAGAATGGGTAAATCAAGATTTATCCATGAAGTTATTACAAATATTATCAGAAAATATTCACCCGAGGATGTTAATTTGTATGTAATGAGCTATAAGGCTATCGGAACAGAGATGCGTATCTTCTCAAAATTCGATATTCCGCATTTTAAAATGATAAACCTCAGCAGGAGTGGGTATGCATTTTTAAATTTTTTCTTATGGTTAAGAAAAGAACAGAACCGCAGAGATGATATTTTCAATAATAATCCCTCTAATAAATCCTTTGATAATTATATTGATTATATGAAGTTTTATTGCTCCGGCAGTCCATTTGCTGATCAAATGGAGTATTTGCCAAGAATCGTTGTTATTGTCGATGAGATACAAGAGGTCCTTAGCGATGAAACTATCCTAAAGGAATTCTCCACTGTATATAATTCAATTGTCGCAACTGCAAGCGGTTTCGGAATACACATGATTTTTACAACACAAATGTTAAATAATATTACCGGAGAAAGCAAAATTAAAATTGATACTCTTCAAAGCTTCAGCAAAGTTATCTTTAATTGTCTGCCGGGAGATCTCAACGCTCTTGTTTCTTCTTCCAATAATGTCCAATCCTTGATGGATGATACTCCCGGACATGCTTTTATGATAGGCGGTTCGCGAAATATGATGAAGGAGATATATGTACCGCTTTACAACTTTGATGATCAGGAGTATGCAGAAATCAAAAATATTTGTACATATTATGAAGGAAAAAAATGCGATACTCTGGTAGTCAAGGAAAATATGTTTGACGGTATCAATAATATTTATTCTCAATTTATTGATGATCCGACAGAAATAGTTCTCGACAATG
>ERZ825137.6363-NODE-6363-length-10354-cov-10.072046_pt1 | contig 10354 bp, 7 predicted proteins | sample MGYA00519873_ERZ825137 | MGnify/ENA primary metagenome ERZ825137 (study PRJEB31778, sample SAMEA3449190) | human gut metagenome | biome: human gut; feature: human-associated habitat; material: faeces | place: United Kingdom | collected 2010/2012 ... | reverse complement strand
TCTTGGGATCCACGCCGCCCTGACCCCAGCCGATCAGCTTGGCCATGGGCTTCAGACCGTACTTCTTCACAGCCTCGCCGGAGGCCAGCACCATAGCGGCAGCGCCGTCGTTGATGCCGGAGGCGTTGGCGGCGGTGACGCGCTGCGTGCCCTTGTCAGCGGCGTCCTGATAGCCGGTGGGCTCAAAGGTGTTCACCACAACGGGGTTGGGGGACTCGGCGCTCAGGGGGAACGCACCCTTCAGCTTGGCGATGCTCTCCGCGGTCACGCCGGCCTTGGGATACTCGTCCTTGGCGAAGGGCACCATGTCCTTCTTCACCTTGACCATCACGGGGACGATCTCATCGTCGAAGCGGCCGGCGGCCTGGGCGGCCTCAGCCTTCTGCTGGGAAGCGGCGGCAAAAGCGTCCTGCTCGGCACGGGTGATGCCCCACAGGTCGTTGATGTTCTCGGCGGTGGTGCCCATGTGGTAGTTGTTGTACGCATCCCACAGGCCGTCCTTGATCATGGTGTCCACAAGCTTCTTGTCGCCCATGCGGGCGCCCCAGCGGGCGTCCATGGAGGCGAAGGGAGCGGCGCTCATGTTCTCCGTGCCGCCGCAGACGACGATGTCGCTGTCACCGGCCAGAATGGAACGGGCGGCCTCGATGAGGGACTTCATGCCGGAGCCGCAGACCATACCCACGGTGTAGGCGGGGGTGGAGTAGGGAATACCGGCCTTTACGGAGACCTGGCGGGCCACGTTCTGGCCCTGAGCCGCGGTCAGGATGCAGCCGAACATCAGCTCGTCCACGTTCTCAGGCGCGACATTGGCGCGCTTCAGCGCCTCCTTGACCACCACAGCGCCCAGGTCGGCGGCGGGGGTGTTCTTCAGAGAGCCGCCAAAAGAGCCGATGGCGGTACGGCAGCAGTTGACAAGATACAGGTCCTTCATGAAAGTTACCTCCTATAAAATGTTGAAATGATTATACACCATACGGGGAAGTCTGTCTATCGCCATGATAGTCAATTTTTTAACAATAGTCAACCGTGTTTTTTGTCACCGCGTAAAAATCGTGAAAATTGTCAGACCTCTCCGCCGCTTTTCAGTCATTTTGACGAAGCTCAACCGGCGGTATCGCCGCTCTCCGCCTCCAGCACCGCCCGGAGCTGGGTCAGCTTTTCATAGAACGCGCCGGTGTCGATGGTGTCATACAGCTTGGTGTTCACCACCACCACGGCATCCCGCACCCGCTGCTCCCACAGCACGTCAAAATACGTCTGGGCCACGGCGCTCATGTCCGTCTCCGTCCGCATCACCACATAGCACGTCCCGTCCTCATAGGGATCGATCACGGCGTCCATGCCGCCCTCCTCCAGCGCCGCGATGGCATCGCTGAGGGGATCGTCCTCCACGGCGGCCAGCGTCACGGCGGAGCCGACCTCCTGGCCCAGTTCCTCGCAGATGGCGGCGTACTCGCTTTCCTTGTCCTCCGCCGCCTGCCAGCGCGCCAGCAGGTCGGCGGCCACGCCCTCGGCATCATCGTCGTCGGTGACGGTCACCGCGTACACGCTCATGTAGCCCTGGGCCGCGGCGTAGTCCGCCAGCGATGCCTCGTCGGGATACAGCCCGCTGCCCGGGGTACAGAACGCTTCATACAGGTTGCGGTACAGATACTGCCCCGTCTGGATCATGTCCCAGGCCGCTTCGCTGACGCCCATCACCGCCAGCCGCTGCAGAAATGACTCCTCGCTTCCGTAGTACGTCACATACTGCTGCCGCTGGGCCTCCAGCTCCGCCTTGTCCGCGTCGGTCAGCCCGATCCCGGCCTCTTCGGCCCAGGCCCGCACCACCGCGTGCTGCTTCACCGCCTCCATGGCGTCCGCCTTGGCGTATGCGCCGAAGGTCATGTCCTCCGTCACGGCGGCATCCCAGTCCAGACCCTCCACCTGTCCGGACAGATAGTCGCAGTCCTGGGCCAGCCAGTACAGATACTCCTCCGCCGTCACGGTCTGCCCGTCGATGAGCAGCAGCTCCCCGTCCGGGTGCAGTCCGCTGGCCTGATACAGCAACCCATCGGTGCGCTTGCCGTTTTTCATGCCGCCGGTGAGGGCGAACGCGCCCACCAGCACCGCGGACGCGATCACGCCCGCCAAAAATCTGATCCAGTTACTTTTCATGTGTCGTCTCCTCTGTCCGGGCCGCGGCCCTGTTCTCTTCCTGCTGCAAACGCAGCGCCTCCACCAGCCCTCCGGCGGCGGCCAGCGCCTCCTCCTTGGGCTGCATATACAGCGTCAGCTTCGGCACAGCTCCGGCGGACAGCTGCGCGCGGCTTCGGTAGCCCGCCATGGTGCACACCGCCAGCAGCGATGCCGCGTCCATGTGCGGGTCGAAGCTGAACACCAGCTGCCGCCCCTTCTGTGTAATATCGGTGACGCCCGCTGCCATGGCCGCCGCCCGCAGCAGCGCCACCTGCAGAAGCGCCGTCACCGGCCCGGGCACGTCGCCGTACCGGTCCAGCAGCTCGTCGGTCAGCTCGCTCTCGTCCTCCGCCGTCCGCAGCGCGGCGATACGCCGGTACAGGTCCATCCGCTGCTCCGGCGCGGGCACATAGCTCTCCGGGATATAGGCCGCCACCGTCAGGTCCGCCGAGCACTCCACCCGGGCGGGCACGGTCTTGCCCTGCTGCTCCAGCACCGCGTCGTTCAGCAGCTTCAGATACATGTCGTAGCCCACGGACATCATATATCCCGACTGCTCCGGCCCAAGCAGGTTGCCCGCGCCCCGTATCTCCAGGTCGCGCATGGCGATCTTGAACCCGGAGCCGAACTCCACATATTCCCGTATGGCCGTCAGCCGCTTGGCCGCCACCTCTGTCAGCACCTTTCCGGTACGGTACGTCAGATAGGCGTAGGCCCGCCGTGCGCTGCGCCCGATACGTCCCCGTATCTGGTGCAGCTGGCTCAGCCCCATGTTGTCCGCGTCCTCGATGATGAGCGTGTTCACGTTGGGGATGTCGATGCCCGTCTCGATGATGGTGGTGCACACCAGCACGTCGATGTCGCCCTCGGCCATCCGTCCCATGACCCGGCTCAGCTCGCCCTCGGACATCTTTCCGTGGGCCGTCTCCACCACCGCGCCGTCGCCCAGCAGCTCCCGCAGCCGCCGGGCCGTGGTGTCGATGGTCTCCACCCGGTTGTGCAGGTAGTAGGCCTGCCCGCCCCGGTCCAGCTCCCGCCGCAGCGCCTCCGCCACGATGCCCCAGTCGTGCTCCAGCACGTAGGTCTGCACCGGCTGCCGGTCCTGTGGCGGCTGCTCGATGGTGCTCATGTCGCGGATACCGCTCAGGGCCATGTTCAGCGTCCGGGGGATGGGCGTGGCGCTGAGGGTCAGCGTGTCCACCTGCTTTGTCCGCTCCCGGAGCTTTTCCTTGTGGGTCACGCCGAAGCGCTGCTCCTCGTCGATGATCAGCAGCCCCAGATCCTTGAACTCCACATTCTTGTTCAGCAGCTTGTGTGTGCCGATGAGCAGGTCCACCCGGCCCTCCTTCACCCGCTGCAATATCTCCTTCACCTGCTTGGGACTGCGGAAGCGTGACAGCACCTCCACCGTCACCGGGAACGCCCGAAACCGCGCCGCCGCCGTGGCGTAGTGCTGCTGTGCCAGCACGGTGGTGGGCACGAGGATCGCCGCCTGCTTGCCGTCCAGAATACACTTCATGGCCGCCCGCAGGGCCACCTCCGTCTTGCCGTAGCCCACGTCGCCGCACAGCAGGCGGTCCATAGGCACAGGCTTCTCCATATCCCTCTTTATATCCCGTACAGCCGCAAGCTGATCCTCCGTCTCCGTGTAGTCGAAGGCGTCCTCAAACTCCTGCTGCCACGGGCTGTCCGGGGAGAAGGCGTGTCCTCCCAGCCGCTGCCGCTGGGCATACAGCCGGATCAGCCCCTCCGCCAGGTCCTTGGCCGCGGCCTTGGCCCGGCGGGTGGTCTTGGCCCACTGGTCGCCGGACAGCTTGTTCAGCCGTGCTTTCTCCGCCTCCTCGCCGCCGCCGATGTACTTGCTCACCAGGTCCAGCGACGTAGCGGGGACGTACAGGCAGTCACTTCCCGCGTAGTTGATCTTGATGTAGTCCTTCTCCACGCCGTCCACCGGCAGCCGGATCATCCCGGCGAACCGTCCGATGCCGTGGTGTACGTGTACCACCAGGTCGCCCACCGACAGGTCGGCGTAGCTCATCAGCCTTTGCCTGCTGTCGCTCCTGGCCGCTTTGGGCTTCGTCTTTTTGCCGGAGAGACTGCGGGTCAGCTGGCCCTCCGTCAGCACCGCCAGCTTCAGCGCCGGCCACTCGCTGCCGGCGCTCAGCGCCCCCAGCGCAATGATGACCTCCCCGGGCCGGGGCGTCCGCTGTCCGTCCAGCGCCAGGGCTGCCGGGATGTCCCGCTGCTGCAGCAGCTCCTGCATATTGCGGCAGCGCACCTCGCCGCCGCACAGCACCAGCACGCCGCAGCCGCTGCTTCGGTAATGCTCAATGTCCCCGGCGGCGGTGTCCAGACTGCCGCCGTAGCCTGCCAGCTGCTTGGCCGCGATGTCCAGCAGCAGCCTGGGCGGCAGCAGATACCGGCTGGTGGGCAGGCTCTCCAGCTGGCACACCGGGAAGCGGCCCAGCGCCGATTCCAGCTCGCCCTCCGTCATCATCAGGTCGCCGAAGGCCGCGGCCATCACGCCGCCCTCCGCGGCGGCGGTCACGTCCTGCCGCAGCTGCCACAGCGATGCCCGCAGCGATTCCTGCACCCGGCCCGCCTCGCTGACGCACACGATGGCGTCCGGCGGGAGATAGTCAAAGGCCGTGGCCTTTTCCGGGTACACCGCCGCCATATAGCGGTCACCGCCGGGGGGCGTCACACCCTGCCGCAGCAGCGCCGCGTCGCTCCCCAGCCGCTGGCGCAGCGCACCGTGCTCCTTCTTCAGCCGCTTGGCCGCCTCCTCGATGCGCTCCGCCGCCTGGGCGGCGCTGTCCGCCGTCCGGCAGGGCAGCAGCTCCGACGCGGGCAGCACCGTCAGCGCATGGCGGTTCTTCACCCGCCGCTGGGTGTTCACGGCAAAGTCGCCCATGCTGTCCAGCTCGTCGTCAAAGAACTCGCATCGCACCGGCTGCTCCGCGTCCGGCGGGAATACGTCCAGTATGCCGCCCCGCACCGCGAACTGCCCCGGGCCTTCCACCTGGTCGCACCGGCTGTACCCGGCGGCGGCGAGATGCCCGGCCAGCGCCGTCACATCGTACTGTCCGCCCACCTCCAGCGTAAAGGCGGCGTTCTCCAGCACCTCTTGTGGGATGCACCGCTGCACCATGCCGTCTACGGCGGCCACCACGATGGCCGCGCCGCCCGCCATGCGGTGCAGCGCCGCCAGCCGGCTGTTTTCCCACTGGCGGCTGTACGCGCCGGGCCGCAGCTGCAATTCCCGGGCGGGCAGCATCACCGGCGTCTGCCCCGTCAGGGCCTCCAGGTCCGCCGCCTGCCGCCGGGCCTCCTTCTCGTCGGCGCACAGCACCAACACCGGCCGCCCGGCCTCCGCCAGCACCGCCGCCGTCACCATGGCCCGGTGAACGGGGGCGAGCCCCGTCACGGCGGCGCACCGCTCCCGCCCCGTCAGGGCCTGTGTCAGCTCCCGCAGCTGGGGCAGTGACCGTATCTCCTCCACCAATCCGCGCAAGGGCTCACCTCCTTCCGTGTCCTTCAGGTTCATTCCAAAAATTTTACAGCTTCGGGCTTTGAAATTTCCAAACCCCTTTCAAGCTCCTTCAAGAAATTTCAACGTTCAGTTGTAGCGGTTCATCGCCTTTTCCGCACCGTTATCAACCAAATACAGTGCAGCCTCCGCCGCCCGGTCCAGCGCCTCCCGCAGCACTTTGGCCTCCTGCCCCGTGGGCTTGCCAATGACCCAGTCGATCATCTCGTGGTCGGGATGCTCCGGCATCCCCACGCCCACCTTGATCCGGGGAAAAGCGTCTGTACCAAGGTGCTGGATGATGTTCTTCAGCCCGTTGTGCCCTCCGGCCGACCCGCTCTTGCGGATACGCAGCTTGCCCACCGGCAGCGACACGTCGTCGGAGATGACCAGCACATGGTCTGCCGGCACCTTGTAGAACCGGGCCGCCTCGCCCACGGACTCGCCGGACAGGTTCATGTACGTCTGGGGCTTCATCACCAATATCTTATTCCCGTTTTTCTCCAAAATGCCCGTCCAAGCCTTAAATCTCAGCTTGGAAAGTTTGAAATTCTCCATCTCCATCAGGCTGTCCAGCGCCAGCCAACCCATGTTGTGCCGGGTGCTCTCGTACTGCTTGCCCGGGTTTCCCAGGCCCACCAGTATCCAGCTCACGCCGCCGGAATTGCTTCTGTTAAAAAACAAGGCCCTCGCCTCCTCCTGCCGAAATAAAAGGGGACTGCAAACGCAGTCCCCTCAGTATACCACATTCTTCTCCGTTTGGAAAGGCTCAGTTGAACAGCTTGGCGATGGAGATCTCCTGATAGATGCGCTCAATGGCCTCGGCGAACATGGGCGCAACAGACAGATACTTGATCTTTTCACAGCCCTCACCCATGGACTCGGGAATGGTGTTCAGCAGGGCCACCTCCTTGATGACGCTGCTGCTCAGGCGCTCCAGTGCCGGGCCGGACAGCACGCCGTGGCTGGCGCAGGCGTACACGCTCTTCGCGCCGCCCACCTCCACGATGGCCTTGGCCGCGTTGCAGATAGAGCCGGCGGTGTCGATCATGTCATCAAACAGGATGCAGTCCTTGCCCTCCACGTCGCCGATCACGTTCATGACCTCGCACTGGTTGGCCTTCTGGCGGCGCTTGTCCACAATGGCCAGACTCATGTGCAGCTTCTGGGCGAAGGTGCGGGCACGGGCCACGCTGCCCACGTCGGGGGACACCACCACCATGTCATCACACCTCTCGCCGAACTTCTTGGCATAGTAGTCCACGAACACCGGGTTGCCCAGCAGGTTGTCCACGGGGATGTCAAAGAAGCCCTGGATCTGGCTGGCGTGGAGATCCATGGTCAGCACCCGGTCAGCACCGGAGGCGGTGAGCATATTGGCCACCAGCTTGGCGGAGATGGGATCGCGGCTCTTGGCCTTGCGGTCCTGACGGGCGTAGCCGAAATAGGGGATCACGGCGGTGACACGGCCGGCGCTGGCGCGCTTGCAGGCGTCGATCATAATGAGCAGCTCCATCAGGCTGTCATTGACGGGCTTGCAGGTGGAGTTGATGAGGAACACGTCGCTGCCGCGGACGCTCTCATACAGGGATACGGAGGCCTCGCCGTCGGCGAAGCTCTTGACCTCCGCCTCGCCCAGCTTGATCCCGATGATCTTGCAGATCTCCTGGGCCAGCGCGGGGTTGGCATTGCCGGTGAAGATCTTCATGTCCTTGCCGTGAGAAATCATGGTCGTACTCTCGCTTTCTATCCGTTTTTGGTTTGTGGATGATATATATGGAAACAGACGGCTGTTTCACGCGAAGGGGAAGACGGATCGTTAAAAAGAAAACAAAAAACCGTCCCGCTGCACCGGCGCATCAGAGCGCGGCGGACAGCGCGGACGGCAGCGATCCCCCGGATACGAGGGCGCGGTCACGGACGATATGCACCTTGCTGCGGCTGACAATGCCCATCGGCACGCACCCCCTTTCCTGTACTGCCCCCTATTATAGCAGGTTTACTGAGAAAATCCAGTATTTTTCCCGTTTTTTTCGGCAATAATTTTTTCGCCGCCCTTTTCCACAGCTGCTTCCACAGTTTGCCCGGCAAATTGCTGGCATTTTTCATGTTTCTGATAAATATAGGGCATTTTTCCTATTTTATAGTTGCATTTTCCTTTTCACTGCATTACAATAGGCAGGTATCTGGAAAAGGAGTTGGGCCGCGTATGCTGCATATCGTGCTGGTAGAACCTGAAATACCCCAGAATTGCGGCAACATCGCCCGCACCTGCGCCGCCACCGGCAGCAGCCTTCACCTGATCCGCCCCCTGGGCTTCGACATCTCCGACCGGGCCGTCAAGCGGGCCGGGCTGGACTACTGGCATCTGGTGGACGTGTACGACTACGACGGGCTGGACGATTTTTTCCGCCGCAATCCCCAGGCGTCGGAGAATATGTGGTTGGCCACCACCAAAGCGCCCCGGGACTACACCCGGGCTGCCTTTTCGCCGGATTGCTGGCTGGTGTTCGGCAAGGAGACGGCGGGCCTGCCGGAGGACTTCCGCATGGCCCACTATGACCGCTGCCTCCGTCTGCCCATGCGCCCGGAGGCCCGCAGTCTGAATTTGAGCAATTCCGTGGCCATCCTCACCTACGAGGCCCTGCGTCAAAGCGGCTTTCCCGGTTTGTCCGGCGCAGGCGAGATGGCGGAACATACACCATAAACCGTGATTTTTATGCGAGAGGAGCGTTTCGTATGAATTACAACAAAAAGACCATCCGCGACGTGGACGTCGCCGGCAAGAAGATCCTGCTGCGCTGCGATTTCAACGTGCCCCAGGACAAGGAGACCGGCGCCATCACCAGCGACAAGCGCATCGTGGCGGCGCTGCCCACCATCCGGTATCTGCTGGAGCGGAACGCGGCAGTCATCGCCTGCTCCCACCTGGGCAAGCCCAAGGGTGAGTGGAAGAGCAAGCTGACCCTCGCCCCCGTGGCGGAGCGTCTCAGCCAGCTGCTGGGCCGGGAGGTCATCTTTGCCAAGGACATCGTGGGCGAGGACGCCAAGGCCAAGGCCGCGGCGCTGCAGGGCGGCCAGATCATGCTGCTGGAGAACCTGCGCTTTGACCCCCGCGAGGAGAAGAACGACCCCTCCTTCGCCAAGGAGTTGGCCTCCATGGCGGAGCTGTACGTGTCCGACGCCTTCGGCACGGTCCACCGCGCCCACGCCTCCACCGCCGGCGTAGCGGCCTACCTGCCCGCCGTGTCCGGCCTGCTGGTGGCCAAGGAGCTGGAGGTCATGGGCGGCGCGCTCAACGATCCCAAGCGCCCCTTCGTGGCGGTGCTGGGCGGCGCCAAGGTCAGTGACAAGATCGGCGTTATCAACAATCTGCTGGACAAGGCCGACACCATTATCATCGGCGGCGGCATGGCCTATACCTTCGCCAAGGCGCAGGGCGGCTCCATCGGCAAGAGCCTGTGCGAGGACGACAAGCTGGACTACGCCCTTGAGATGATCGAAAAGGCCAAGAAGAACGGCGTAAAGCTGCTGCTGCCCACCGATACCGTGGCGGCGGACGACTTCTCCAACGACGCCCGGCGTCAGGTGGTCAGCACCATGGCCATCCCCGACGGCTGGGAGGGCATGGACATCGGCCCCGACACCATCAAGGTGTTCTGCGGCGCCGTGAAGGGCGCGGGCACCGTGGTGTGGAACGGCCCCATGGGCGTGTTTGAGTTCGAAAACTTTGCCGCCGGCACCCGGGCCATGGCGCAGGCGCTGGCCGACAGCGGCGCCATCACCATCGTGGGCGGCGGCGACAGCGCCGCAGCGGTGGAGCAGATGGGCTTTGCCGACAAGATCACCCACATCAGCACCGGCGGCGGCGCGTCTCTGGAGTTCCTGGAGGGTCTGGAGCTGCCCGGCGTGGCCTGCCTGCTGGACAAGTAAGCGCCCTTGCCGGGGGAGGCGCTCCCCCCTTACATTCGATCGTATCAAAGTAAAATTTGCAGCGATATATTTAGTTTTTTGAAAGACAGAGGAGTAAACGAGTTATGAATCGCAGATACCGTAAGACCATTATCGCCGGCAACTGGAAAATGAACAAGACCGCCAGCGAGACGAAGAAGTTTGCCGAGGAGCTGAAGGCCCTGCTGCCCAAGGCCAAGTGGTGCGACGTGGTGGTGTGCGTCCCCGCCGTGAACATCTCCACCGCCATCAAGGCCTTCAAGGACGCCCGCGTGTCCGTAGGCGCGCAGAACGTGTTCTTTGAGAAGTCCGGCGCCTACACCGGCGAGGTGTCCGCCGACATGCTGAAGGACCTGGGCGTGAAGTACGTCATCATCGGCCACTCCGAGCGCCGCCAGTACTTCGGCGAGACGGATCTCATCGTCAACAAGAAGGTGCTGGCCGCGCTGGAGGCCGGTCTGCACCCCATCATCTGCGTGGGCGAGACGCTGGAGCAGCGCGAGCTGGGCATCACCATGGAGCTCATTGCCCTGCAGGTGAAGTCCGCGCTGGCCGGCGTGCCTGCCGAGAAGCTGCGCAAGTGCGTCATCGCCTATGAGCCCGTGTGGGCCATCGGCACCGGCAAGACCGCCACCGCCGAGCAGGCCGCCGAGGTCTGCACCTTCATCCGCACCACCGTGCGCCACCTGTACG
>ERZ825137.6361-NODE-6361-length-10355-cov-3.154951_pt1 | contig 10355 bp, 9 predicted proteins | sample MGYA00519873_ERZ825137 | MGnify/ENA primary metagenome ERZ825137 (study PRJEB31778, sample SAMEA3449190) | human gut metagenome | biome: human gut; feature: human-associated habitat; material: faeces | place: United Kingdom | collected 2010/2012 ... | reverse complement strand
CGGACTCGTCATAATCGTCTTCTTCTTCAACCACGTCCGGTTCAAAATTATCGGCGTCCGATTCCGAAATGATGCTGATGCCCATATCGGAAATTTCCGACATGATGTCTTCAATCTGCTCCGAAGATTCCTTCTCCGGCGGCAGAGCCTTGTTAAGTTCCTCAACAGTAATATAGCCGCGGACTTTACCTTTGTCGATAAGTCTTTTGACGGCACTGCCCAATGAATCAATCAGCGGCGCATCGGCGGCGCTGCCTTCATAAAAGTCTTGATTATCTGTATCTGACATGTCGTTCCTTAAAATCGATTTATAAATTTCGAGCCTGAAAACAGACGGAAAGGCTCCGAAAATTGCTAGCTGGCACTGTTTTTAATTATTTTAAAGCTTTTTGTCAACACCTGCTTTAAAACAAAAAATGCGCCGATTCGGTTTCTGTTCCCGCTCCGCCTTGCTTTCCGGCGTTTATTGTATGTTGCATTAATTAAAATTTTGTGTATCCAGCAGCGCTTCTTTCTCTTTTTTCAAAGATTCGTACCTTTTATACACTTCATCCGGGAACGACTCGGAGGTTTGAATAATCCTCAGGCATTCCCTGATTTCGTTTTCCAGCTGCCGGAGCTGCACTTCAATAATTTTGGTGTCAATTTCCGCTCTGATTTTCGGCAGATACGGATTCTGCTGCTTAAACATATCCAGTTCCCACAAGCTTGCCAGATCTTTGTCAAAGCCGCATTCGGCCAGTTTTTTATACATGTCCGCAAATGTGGTCTGCTCGTTTTCGGCGCAGATATCGACCATCTTGTCAAACATAGTGTGCATTCGCTGATTATTAAAGTCAAAGAACGACATTTTTTCCTCATATTCGGGAATCAGTTCCGGATAATAGACAAAGGCCGCCAGCACAAACTTCAAAACCAGTTCGTCCAAACTCGGTTTCGGCCGTATCTGCACCGGCTTTTTGGCCGCCGCCGGCGCTTTCCGCCGGCTATCGCCGCCGCGACGGTCTTTCCAGGCTCCGCGGCCGAATTCTTCGTAAATCCGGTTTTTCATCTCCTGAATATAATAGCCGCGGACTTTTTCGTCGGCAATTTTGCCGACTTCCTCCATAATGTTCTTCTCAATCAGCGCCTTTTGTTCCGGCGTCGACAGGTCTTTGCTCTGAATGTTCTTGCGCCAGACCAGTTCGGCTAACGGCACCGTGTCGCCGATGATTTTCAGAAATTCGTCACGGCCTTTGGCCTTCAGATATTCGTCCGGATCCATCTTGTCCGGCAAAAAAGCATAACGGGTCGAATAACCGGCTTTTAAAATCGGCAGCGCCCGGTCGACCGAACGCACCGCGGCACGAATACCGGCACTGTCGCCGTCAAAACAGAGGGTCGGCATCGGACAGACGCGCCAGGCCTCCTGAATCTGATCTTCGGTCAAAGCCGTTCCCAGCGGCGCCACGGCATATTCAATACCGTACTTGTCCATCGCGATGACGTCCATATAGCCTTCGCAGATAATGATATTGCGGGCTTCAAAGGCTTTGTCGCGCGCATAGTTCAGATTGTAGAGAACCCGGCGCTTGTTAAAAACCGGGGTTTCCGGCGAGTTCAGATACTTCGGCTGTCCGTCGCCCATAATGCGGCCGCCGAAAGCGATTACCCGTCCCCGCTTGTCCATAATCGGAATAATTACCCGGTCGCGGAAAAAATCGTGCGAACGGCGGTTTTTGTCTTCCGGAACGGCTATCAGCCCCAGTTCCTGCATCTCCGCTTCACTGATGCCTTTCGAAGCCAACAACGCTTTAAGCCCGTTGTTGTTCGGCGCATAACCGAGACGAAATTTGGCAATCGTATCGTCACCGAAACCGCGGTTGGCAAGATAATCCATCGCCCGTATGCCCTCCGGCAGCCGCAGACATTTTTCAAAAAATTTGGCCGCCATTTCCATAATGTCATACTGAGAGGCGCGTTTTTCGATTTCTTCGCGGTTTTCATGGCTCAGCTGCGGCACCCGCAGCCCGGCCTTGTCCGCCAGCTTGTGCACGGCATCCATAAACGGCAGGTTGTTGGCTTCCATTTCAAATTTGATGATGTCGCCATGCGCGCCGCAGCCGAAACAATGATAAAACCCCTTGGCTTCGTTAACCGTAAACGACGGCGTTTTTTCATTGTGAAACGGACAGCACGCCTGATATTCCCGTCCCTTGCGGACAAGTTTGACCTTCGCGCCCACCACATCGACAATCGATATGCGGGCGCGCAGTTCATCCAAAAATTTCTGCAAATCCGCCGAAGCCATTCAAAACGCCTTAGCCAAGCAGATTCTTAATCATTCCGCTGGCTTTCCCAAAATCCAGCTGTCCGGCATATTTGGCTTTCAGGGCTCCCATAACCTTGCCCATATCCTTCATGGAAGCGGCACCGGTTTCGGCAATAACGCCCTTGATGGCAGCTTCGATTTCCGCATCGCTCATCTGTTTGGGCAAAAAGCGCTCGATAATACTGATTTCCTTGCACTCTTTGGCGGCCAGGTCTTCACGCTTGCCGTCAACATACATTTTTATTGAATCGTTGCGCTGTTTAATCATGCTCTGCATCATCGACATCAAATCGGCGTCGCTTGCCTCTTTCAGGCCCTTGCCGCGCGCATCAACGTCTTTTTCCTTCATTCCGGCAATAATCAGGCGCACGGCGCTGACCGTATCCGTATCCTTGTTCAGCATTGATTCTTTCAAAGCCTTCTGCAATTCTTCTCTCAACATTGTCATTCTCCTTTGAAAATATTACGATTGCCAAGAGGATACTAGCTTGCCGGCAAAAAATCAACGGTTAAAATTTGCTTTGCGCTCTGTAAATTTTGAATTAAAGTGCTATATTGAAGAAAAACTGCCACGGGAGGAAAAAATGAAACACAGTTTGGCCTTCGCCCTGTCCTTAATGCTTGTTTCCGGTACGGCACTCGCCGACGACCGGCTGATCGGCGCCGATGTTGAAAAGGCTCTGGAGCAAAGCAGTGCACAAATGAACAAATCCGTAGAGCAGATGAACGCCGCTTTCGAAAAGGTTATGCCCGAACTCGCCCGCAGCATGGCACAGACCATGTCACAGCTGCTGGAATCGATTACGCCGGTAATGCAGGCCATGGAAAACAATCGAACTTTTTCCAAGGCTTCCGAACAGTTGTCCAAAGACGTCGCCCGTTCGGTCGATGAACTGAATCTGCCCAACACCAAGGTTGAACAGGGCGAATTTCTGACCGTCAAAGGCTCCAAAACCGTCAACGACAATTCCCTGCAGTTTGACGTCAACCAAAATCCGACCCTTGTCAACAATACCGCCGAATTTATCCGCATTATCAAAGCCGGCGAAAAAATACCGGAACTTTCATTGGTTGCCCTCAACGACTGCATAATGAGCCTTAAAGACTTCAGCGTGCTGGACATCGACGGCAGCAGTTACCTGGTTTTTGACGGCAAAGACAAGGATCACGATTTCAGCTACATTACCGGCAACATTGCCCCCGGATTGAACCTGCAGGTACAGACCAGCGGCCCGGGGCACGAAAAAGCCGCCCGCGATTTTGTCAAATCGCTGCGCGCCCGCCAGTTGGCAAAGAAATAAAACTCAAAAATAAAAGCGCAGCGAAGTCATAAACTCGTCAATATCATGTCCGTAATTAACCTGATATTTGTAATTGACCGCCAATGCGGTATTGCGTGTCATGCTTACGGCTGCCTCCGCCGAATATTTCACGCTCTCGGCAAAATGCGAAGTTGCAAATACCTTCTCGGCTTCCGCCAAGAGCCGCCAGCGTCCGAAATCGGCATAAACGCCGCCGGCAAAACCAATTCCAGCCCATTGGTCATGAGGCAGAAAGCCGCCGTAACTCCCGTATAAGCTGTTCATGGCATAAACCCAGACCCCGTCGGTCAGCGCATAGGTCAGACCACCGCCGACTTTCAGGTTGAAAGCATAGCCTTCTTTCTCCGTCTGCGGATCATAGACCCGCTCTATATCAGCCATAATCGTATACGAAGTCGGCAGAAACATCAAATCGGCCGGAGAAAGCGACTTAATCCCGACCAAATCCAGTTTCTGCAAAACCGTCTTGTCACGGTTGTCATAATGTCGCAGCGTTGCGTTCAAAAAATTGATTTCCGCCCCGCGCAGAAAACCGTAATTGTCATCGGTCAGCGAATGATAGGCCGGTCGATATTGAATCTCCTGAAAAGCCTCCCCGTTGCGGCCGCCGGTTCCGATGACGGCCCGCATTGAATCATGCCCGGTTTCCGGCGGCCTGCCCGCGTCATGCTCCGCAAAATGCGGCGCCCGACTGATTTTGCTTCTGGCTTTCAGACTCTGAAAACTGCGCCGACGATATTCTTTCAGTTCCAAATCTTTAGCTACATACTGATACTGAACGTACTGATAGGCCGTCTCCAGCACGTCGGCCTTTTCATCTTCCTCAAGCCCGGCCAACGCCCAGTTCTGCCGCCGTATCGCCTCATAATAGGCTTGTTTCTGCGCTTTGTTCATCTGTTTGAAACGATAGCTGATTTTCGACTGGCGCGACGGCCTGTAATTAACGCTTTTGACCAATCCCGGACGGCTTTTTACCGCCTTGACCGTATCCAGGGGAATGGCCTGTACAGGAAAATCGTCAGCAAGTTTCAGCGACGGACGCACCGCATCCAGAACTTCCATCAGCATATAGGAGCAGTTTTCGGTAAAAAAATAATAACGGGTTTGCGTCTGACCAACCTCCCACAAATGCGCCACGAACATATCCAGCTCTTCCGGCGTCAAATTGAGGTTGTATTCCCAAATGTCACGGTTTTCCAAGTTATTGTAGGTATTGATGATATCATAATACGGCTTGACCGTAAATCCACCGTAGAATCCGCCGGTAAGACCCCATACCGCAAAAAGCACCGAATTTTCATGCCCGGCCGTAAACGCACCGTAGTTGACGCCGTGCGCCAGCAGCTGCGTTCCCTTGCGCGAGGTGTCTATACGCATCAGCGTATGACCGAACAGCGACGACGGATTGTTCATATAGGCATCCGTAAACAAAAGCGTCACGCCCGCCGGACGCAGATCCCGGCGAAATTCCTCATATTCTTTGCATTCCGGAAATTTTGTTTTCGTCAGCCCCTGTGCTTTTAAAAACTTATAACGAGCCGGAAAAACGCACATTTTATCAATATCCCGGCCTTCGTTGAACAAAGCGGCGGTTGCCTCAAGTTCCGCCCTCGGATTGTTCTTGCCGTCCGGCGCCAGAAAAAAGTTCGGCGTGTCAATCGTGCTTTCCGGGCTGCCGAACAACTGCGGGCGATAATGTCCGAGAGCCAGCCACTGCGGATCGGCCTCAACGCCGGCTTGGGCTGACGCAGACCACATCCCCGCCGCCAGCAGCGCGCTCGCAAATTTTTTTATTCTGCCCTTTTGCATAAACATAAGACGAAAAAAGCCGCCCTCCCTTCCGGCAGAGCGGCTCCGTATCCGGAAACTAAGCGTTCATAACCTTGAACAGGTTCAAAGTAGCTTCAACCGCATCAACATTGTCGTTCGGAAAAATGAAGGCGAAATTGTCGTGAACCTTGGCCGCCAGCTCGCTCTTGTCGACTTCCATAATGCCGGCCAGCGTATCAAGGGTTTCGCCCTCGCCGCGGGAAGCGTCAAGCGCATACTGCTCCATATTGTTTTCCAAAAAGTTCAGAACCATTCTCTGCGTTCCGCCGGTAATGCGGCCGTTCTGATCACAGCCCGAAGTGCCGGAAGAAATGCCGAAAGTCTGGGTACCGAAAGAACCGTTGGTCGTAACCGCCAAAATCTGCGGCGCCGTACCGCTCTGTCCTCTCCAAGCCATCGAACCGAGTCCGCAGCCGGTGCTGTCAATGGCCATGGCGTTGGAAGACAACGTCAAAACAGTGGCCAGGGCTGAAGCAAGATAAAGTTTTTTCACGAATTTTCTCCTTTAAAGTCAAAGCATTTAGCTTTTTTCTTATACCACACCCTAAACTTTTGTACAGACTTTTTGACCGTCGGTAACAAAAAAATAAAAGGCTTGAAGTATTTTATTTCTGTGCTATATTAGCCGGCAAATAAGCAACAAAAGGCTGTGACAGATTCCAACCCGGTTTGTCGCAGCTTGATTTTTCTAACTTTTTTCAAGGTACTGACCCGACAAAGAAATTTGCGGGCAATAATTTTTTTAGGAGTAATAAAATGGATAAGTTTCCTTTGACTAAAGACGGTTTTGTGGCTCTGGAAGCCGAATTGAAGCACCTGAAAGGCGTTGACCGCCCCAACATCATCGCCGCCATTGCCGAAGCGCGTTCGCACGGCGACCTCTCGGAAAACGCCGAATACTCCGCCGCTAAGGAAAAGCAGAGCTTCATCGAAGGACGCATTCAGGAACTTGAAGCCGTCATCAGCCGCGCTCAGGTTATCGATCCGTCCCAGAATACCGGAAACGTCATCCGTTTCGGTGCCACGGTCGTTGTCGTCGACGAAGACACCGATGCCGAAAAATCGTACCAGATTGTCGGCGACTATGAAGCCAACATCGAAAAGAACAAAATTTCCCTGTCTTCGCCGCTGGCCAAAGCGCTCATCGGCAAAGAAGTCGGCGACGTTGCCGAATACGTCGCGCCCGGCGGCAGAAAATCTTTCGAAATTCTCGAGGTCATTTACAAATAGACAGCCTTTAAAATTTGTCTGTCAATAAATATATTGAAGCCGGTTATGCACAACCGGCTTTAATTTTTTTTGCAGGAGAAGAAAATGGCTGACAACAAGGACTGCACCTACGAATACGACTATGCGGACAAATGCGACTGCAGCGAAGACGACAAATGCGGCTGCTCCTATCCCAACAATATGCCGCATGACTTCGGCTGCACCTGTTCGGAAGACGACGAAAACGAAAACACGCTGAACTGCGATTGTTTCGAAAACGGCGAATATGCCGTCAACACTCTGCTCTGCAACCGCCTGATCGTCCATGAGCAAGACGATGACGAAGACGGCTGCTGCGGCAATTCGGTTCTGGTTCGCGAATACGCGCCGGACTTCATCGCCCCCGCCGTTATGCCCGACAACGCCATCGACGACGAGTTTCACCTTTCCGAATACATACGCGGCGCATACGGCCTGCTTTTCTTTTACCCTGCCGACTTTACGTTCATCTGCCCGTCGGAAATCATCGCCCACAACAACCGGCTGGCAGAATTTAACAAGCGCGGCGTCAAAGTGATAGGCGTCAGCGTTGATTCAAAACATTCGCATCTGGCCTGGAAGAAAATGCCGGTTAATGCCGGCGGCATCGGCGACATCAAATTTCCGCTGATCTCCGATATTACCAAGGAAATCTCTCACGATTACGGCGTCCTTGACGAAGACGGCGCCGCGCTCCGCGCTTCGTTTCTGATTGACAAAACCGGTATCATCCGCCATCAGATAGTCAACGACCTGTCCATCGGCCGTGACGTCGACGAAACGCTGCGGGTCATTGACGCTCTGCAATTCATTGAAGAACACGGCGAAGTCTGCCCTGCCGGATGGCATCAGGGGGACAAAGGGATGCGCCCGACGCCGCAAGGCGTTGCCGATTTTCTCAAGGAAAACAGCATCAAGTTGTAAAAAGCGCAGAAAAAGCCTTAATTTTTTCAAAGCGGACAAATTATCCGCTTTGCTTTTTAATTGCTTGAAAGATAAAAATGCCGGCTTTATATTAAGGACATTCAAAATAACGGAGAATAAGAATGGCTGAATATAAATCAAAAGTCCTCATCATCGGTTCCGGCCCCGCCGGATACACCGCCGGCATTTACGCGGCCCGCGCCGGCCTCAAACCGGTTCTGGTTTCCGGAACGCAGGTCGGCGGTCAATTGACCATTACGACCGAAGTTGAGAACTTTCCGGGTTTTCCCGAACCGATTCAGGGCGGCGAACTGATGCAGCGCATGCGCGATCAGGCGCAAAATGTCGGCGTGCAAATGATTGACGACACGATTACCGAAATCGATTTTGAACATCGGCCGTTTGTCTGTTCTTCCGAAAACGCCAATTCTTTCGTCGGCGATTCTCTGATTATTGCCACCGGAGCTTCCGCACGCTGGCTCGGTCTGCCCAGCGAAGAAAAATTCCGCGGCTTTGGCGTCTCGGCCTGCGCGACCTGCGACGGTTTTTTCTACCGCAAAAAGGATGTCATCGTAGTCGGCGGCGGCGATACCGCCTGTGAAGAGGCGACCTATCTGGCGACGCTGTGCAACAAAGTGTATATGGTGGTACGCAAAGACTACCTGCGTGCTTCGAAGGCGATGCAGGAACGCGTGATGAAGACTCCCAATATCGAAGTGTTGTTCGGCTATACGACCGTCGAGGTACTCGGCGACGAGAACGGGGTGACCGGCGCGTTGGTGCGCCACACCGGCGGTGAAGAGAAGGTGATCGATGCATTCGGTTTCTTTCTCGGTATCGGGCACCATCCCAATACGCAGCTCTTCGAAGGCCAACTGGAACTGGACAAAGAGGGATATATCAAGACGGTTCCGGGTAGTTCCCAGACCAGCGTAAAGGGGGTTTTCGCAGCCGGAGACGTGCAGGATCCGCGGTATCGCCAGGCCATTACGGCTGCGGGATCGGGATGTATGGCGGCGCTCGACTGCGAACGTTATCTGCTGGACATTCAGTGCCTGCAATAGAATCTGTGTCGCAACAGAACGGATGGTGAAATAGCATCATAAAAAAGAGTGAGGGCTCCGCACATTTTTATGCCTGTTTGTATAATATTGCTGTTTGACCGGATACCCTGCTGACCCATTGCCATGTTTGATACGCGTAAGATATTTTCCATCGCCTCTGGTGCGGACTTCGATCAGGCCGCACTGGAGGTGTTTCGTTTTCAGGCCGAGGCCTGTACACCCTATCGGGACTATCTCGAACTTTTGGGTATCGACCCTGCCGGAGTGGAAACTGTGGAGCAGATTCCGTTCCTGCCGATCGAACTGTTCAAGAGCCATCGGGTATACAGTGGTTCTTTGCCTCCACAGCAGGTGTTCACGAGCAGCAGTACGACCGGGCAAATTCCTTCACGGCATTATGTCGCCGACCTCGCTATTTATGAAGAGGCGTTTACCCGCGCCTTCGAACTGTTTTACGGCCCGGCCCAGAATACGGCGGTCTTCGCGTTACTGCCGAATTATCTGGAGCGTGAAGGTTCATCGCTGGTCTACATGGTCGATGCGTTGATCCGCAAAGGTGGGGGTGGTTTCTATCTTCATGACCACGAGGAACTGTTACGGGATATGGCGGCGCATTCCGGTCCGAAAATCCTGCTTGGTGTCAGTTATGCGTTGTGGGATCTGGCCGAAGAACGGCCGGGACCGTTGCACGGCACGATTGTCATGGAGACCGGGGGAATGAAGGGACACCGGGAGGAGTTGCCGCGTGAAGAGTTCCATCGCCTGCTGTGCGATGCGTTCAGCGTGCCTTCGGTGCATTCCGAATACGGAATGGCAGAACTGATGTCGCAAGCCTATTCGTCCGGGGAGGGGCTTTTTCGCACGCCGCCGTGGATGAAGGTGATCGTGCGGGACCTGCACGATCCGTTCGGGCGCCTGCCTGTCGGGTCTACGGGCGGTGTGAACCTGATCGACCTGGCAAACCTCTATTCCTGCAGCTTTGTGCAGACGCAGGATCTGGGGACACTTTATACGGATGGTAGTTTTCGTATTCAGGGGCGCATATCGGGTAGCGAAATTCGGGGATGTAACCTTTTGGTGCAGGAGTGACCGAGTAAACCGCACAGCCGGGGAGACGATCGGGATAGCCTTTGTTTCTGCAGCCGGTTTGTGCGGCATAATATGATGAACAGTCGAGTAAAATGATCCAGATCAAACGACCCGAGGAGTGTTGCGGCTGCACGGCCTGCGCGGAAAAATGTCCGAAACGGTGTATTTCGATGCAGCCCGATGCCGAAGGGTTTCTCTATCCGGTAGTGGATGCAAGCCTCTGCATCGAGTGCGGCTTATGCGAGAAGGTATGTCCGGTGCTGCACCGTTACGGCGCACCCGAACCGGCTTCTGTGCGGGCCTATGCCTGTTGCAACAGGGATGAACCGGTGCGGATGGCCAGCTCGTCGGGCGGAGTGTTTTCGCTGTTGTCCGGGGAGGTGCTCGACAAAGGCGGTGTCGTGTTCGGCGCCCGGTTCGACCATGATTTTTCAGTGGTACACGATAGTGTCGAAGAGATTGCCGGGCTCGGGACCTTACGCGGATCGAAATATACGCAGAGCCGGATCGAAGGCAGTTTTCGCCGGGCGGAATCGCTGCTTAAAGCGGGACGGGAGGTGCTGTTCG
>ERZ825137.6358-NODE-6358-length-10356-cov-19.885351_pt1 | contig 10356 bp, 9 predicted proteins | sample MGYA00519873_ERZ825137 | MGnify/ENA primary metagenome ERZ825137 (study PRJEB31778, sample SAMEA3449190) | human gut metagenome | biome: human gut; feature: human-associated habitat; material: faeces | place: United Kingdom | collected 2010/2012 ... | reverse complement strand
AAACAATCCCGACCAAATACCCAACCGCAAAGCGGCGGATATTGTGGAAAACAGCGGTCTGGATTACACGATACTTCGTCCGGGATATTTACGGGACGGGGATAAGGATGATTACACATTGACTTTCAAAGGCGAACAGGCGAAAGGATATGTTTCGACCATCCCCTCCGTTGTCGGGCTTGCCGTTCGTCTTATACATGATGACACGCTCTATGTCCGTCAAAGCGTGAGTATTACCCGTGATATGTCTGATACGGAAAAACTTTGATTCACGATGGAAATACGTTTTAAAAATAAAGTGGCATTTATTACGGGTGCGGCTGGCGGTATCGGTTATGCCGCCGCACGGATGTTTGCCGAAGCCGGTGCGTCGGTTGTCATGGCCGATTTGGATAGTCGGGTAACAGACCGTGCCAAGGAACTGGAAGCGAAAGGACACAACGCCATCGGTATCAGGTGCGACGTATCGGACGAGGCACAAGTGAAAGCGGCTGTCGAAAAGGCGGTCGCTGTTTTCGGCAAGTTGGATATAGCCTATAATAACGTGGGCATACATGCCGCCGTGCGGGAAGATCTGGCGGAAACCGAAGGCTGGGATTTCGACCGGGTAATTTCGGTCAATCTGCGTGGCGTGTGGAACTGTATGAAGTACGAACTTGTCGAGATGAAAAAGCACGGCAAGGGAGCCATCGTGAACTGCTCGTCGCAGGGTGGTCTGGTAGGCATCCCCTGCATCGGGGCTTACAACGCCTCGAAGCACGGTGTACTGGGACTGACCAAATCGGCGGCGTTGGAGTATGCCCGGCAGGGAATCCGCATCAACGCTATCTGCCCCGGCACCTGCGAGACACCGATGGTACGTCAGGCCATCGAGCAGTCGCCCGACCACATGGCACGTGTCATCGACGCCATCCCGTTGGGGCGTGTCGGCAAGGCGGAAGAAATCGCTTCGATGGTGCTGCTCCTTTGCAGCGACTATGCCGGCTTTGCCATCGGACAGACTTGGGCGATGGACGGAGGATATACGGCGATGTGATAAACAATAAATAGAATGAGAAACAGATTGAAAACAATCCTTGCCATTACCCTTGTATGGGGGATGGCAATTCAAACAAACGCACAGGAAATGAATAAAGTACCAACTGTAAAACTGAACAACGGCATGGAAATGCCGCAATTGGGAATCGGCACGTTCTTGGTCAAGGATGATGCCGCAGAAAGAGTATGCCATGCAATCAAGGTCGGGTTCCGCCTGATCGACACGGCGCAGGGTTACGGAAACGAAAAAGAGGTGGGCGAAGGCATACGCCGGAGTGGAATAGACCGCCGAGAGCTGTTCATTACCACGAAAGTGAACACTACGGAAATGCGAGGCGGCACCGTGCGGCAGTCGCTCGACAAAAGTCTTGCCGACCTCGGGACGGACTACATCGACCTTGTACTCATCCACTGGCCCGTGCAAGGACATATCAAGGAGACTTGGCAGATATTGGAGGAATACGTGGACAAGGGGAAAATCCGCAGTATCGGCGTGAGCAACTTCAACCCGCACCATCTCGACGAGTTGCTGGAGTATGCACGCATACGTCCCGTCGTCAATCAAATCGAGATCGAGCCGTACATGACCCAGCACGATGTCGTGGGCTATACGTTCCGCAAGGGCATTCAGGTGGAAGCATGGGGACCGTTGGGACAGGGCGTTACCGGCGTGCTCGATGACCCTGCAATCGGCGAGATTGCCGCCCGGCACGGTAAATCTGCCGCACAGGTCATCCTGCGTTGGCACATGCAGCGCGGGCTGGTCACCATTCCCCGCTGCGACAACGATGCGTACACGGACGAGAATATCCGCATCTTCGACTTCGAGCTTTCGCCTTCCGAAATGGAGATTATTACCGGTTTGAACCGCAACCAACGCGCGTATGAACAGAACGACCCGGATAATTTCCCGTGGTAACCGATAAATCGTATCGGGGTATCAGTTGGCGGAAACAGAACTATGCGTCACACGCATTTCCTGTTGCCTGACTTGAATAATATCAGAAGTGGCAGACCATCTATCAAAGTGGTTAAATGAAAAAAGTTGAACTGATACGGACAGAAGATAATTCATAAAGACTGTCGGTGCAGCAGCCGGAGCAACCCTGCTTTCCGGAGTCGGGATAGCGAAGGCAGCCGAATTGTTGAACGATAAAACGGATAAGAAAATGAAAATAGTAGTATTGACAGGAAGTCCGCGTCGGAACGGGAATACCAACCATTTGGTCGGGCAATTCATCAAGGGAGCAAAAGAAGCCGGACACGAGGTGTACCGTTTCGATTGCGCCCAACGCAAGGTCTCGCCTTGCATCGCCTGCAACCGTTGCGGCATGAACGGGCAGTGTATATTCAGTGACGATTTCGAGGAACTGCGTCCTCATCTCATGGCTGCCGACATGGTGGTATTCGCCACGCCAATGTATTACTTCGGATTCTCTTCGCAGCTCAAAGCCGTGATAGACCGCTTCTATGCGCTCAACGGGCAGATCAAGGGAAGCGAGAAACGGTCGGCCTTGCTGATGGCATACGCTGATACAGCTGCGGAGGAAGCCGAACCGATGCTTTCGCATTACCATACGTTGCTCAGATATTTAGGCTGGAAAGACAGTGGAACGGTCGTGGCGGCGGGAATGTGGCCAGCGGGTGCGGTGAATGACACCGAATACAGTCGGCAGGCTTATGAATTAGGATGTAAATGTTTTGGGTAATCGTGTTGTGTATTTACGTAATGATGCAATACGTTGGTTATAGGAACAAGTATATTATATTAAAACAAAACCATTATGATGACACCATTATTTATCGGCGGTCTGGGTATGCAGGAAGTGCTGCTGATCGCATTGGTCGTGCTGCTGTTCTTCGGTGGCAAGAAGATTCCCGAACTGATGAAAGGTCTCGGCAAGGGAGTACGTTCGTTCAAGGAAGGGATGAACAATATGGAGAAAGAAATCGAGGAAGAACCGGTGAAAAAAGAATAAGCGGATGGCGGCTGATACGGACAAACAATCTTTCTGGGAGCACCTCGACGTGCTGCGTGCAGCCATCGTGAACAGCCTGCTAGTAGCCGTAGTGTTCGGCGTGGCGGCGTTCTGTTTCAAGGAGGAATTGTTCGCCGTTATCCTTGCTCCCAAAGATGCCGACTTCATCACTTACCGCCTGCTCTATTCGCTTAGCGGACTGGTAACGGAGGCTGATGCGCCGGATTTTCTCGTGAAGCTCATCAACACGGGATTGGCCGAGCAGTTCATCATTCACATGAAAACCGCATTATGTTCCGGTATCCTGTGTGCATCGCCATATATCCTCTACCAGTTGTTCCGGTTCGTGTCACCTGCCTTGTACGTCAATGAGCGGAAGTATGTGATGCGGGTGGTCGGAGGCGGCTATGCAATGTTCGCCTTGGGTGTGGCCGTCAGCTACTATCTGATTTTCCCGCTGACGTTCCGTTTCTTGGGAACCTATCAAGTCAGCAGTGAGGTGGAGAACATGATTGCACTGCAATCCTACATTTCAACGCTGATGACCATGTCGCTGGCAATGGGACTTGTTTTCGAGATACCGATTCTCTCATGGCTGTTCGCTAAATTGGGATTGCTCTCTGCCTGTTTCATGCGCAAATACCGCAAACACGCCATTGTGGTCATTCTTGTGATGGCTGCCGTTATCACACCGACCTCTGATGTCTTCACGCTGTTGCTGATTGCATTGCCGATGTGGTTGCTGTATGAGATAAGTATATGGATCGTTAAAAATTCAAGAAGAAAGAATGAAGTTATTATTGCAGCATAAGATAGTTGCCGGATATTTATTATTGATGGCGGTCATCGGTTGTATGGTCGCCATTGTCTTACATGAACGCAACCGTGTAAGAAAGATAGAGAATGAATCAATTGCGATTTTTCAGACCCAGCACCATATCAATACCGCCCACCGTTATGTAACCACGTTGGCAACTTATGGTGAATCCGTTATTGTGTGGAACAAGGAGGACTCATTGTCTTATCGGGACCGTCGTATGCGAACGGATTCCCTGCTGCAAATCCTAAGTATACGCTGCAGGGATTTTATACATCCCGACCAGATAGATTCTCTCCGTACATTGCTGGTTGCTAAAGAAGAACATTTATTCCAGATAATGGGTGCGTTTCAACAACAAAAGAAAATGGACAGTCTTTTATTTAGCCGACAGCATGTCGTTACATTGCAAGTCAGCCCACCTCGCACCATTACCCGCAAGAAAAAAGGGATAGCAGGATTTTTTGGTGGCAAGGAAACCGTGCAACTGCCATCCGTTACAACCGGACAGAATACACTAAACAAAGAATTGATTTCTTTGAAGAATGAACGGCAAAGAGACATTGAGGCTTATACGGACAGCCTGCGGTTACACAATAAGGAACTCAACGTGAAACTACGCATGTTGATTACAAGTCTGGACGAGCAGACATCGATTGCGTTTCAAAACAAAGAAGAACGACTTAAAGCCTCCTACGAACATTCCTCTCTTGTCATTACCGGTTTGATTGCATTCTCCATAATCCTGTTATTTGTTTTGTATCTTATCATACAACGGGATATCAATAAGGCAAGGAACAGGAAACGCCTGGAAGAAACAATAGAACAGAACAATGCGTTGCTGGAAATGCGTAAGAATATTATCCTGACCATTTCCCATGACATTCGCGCCCCGCTGAACATCATCAGCGGGAGTGCCGAACTGGCTACGGACACTCGTGAAAAGAAACGCAGGAACAATCACCTGGACAACATCCGAATTGTCTGTAAACACGTGGTACACTTGCTTAACAACCTGTTGGACGTGTACCGTCTGAACGAGGCCAAAGAAATCCGCAACGATGTGCCGTTCAGCCTTAAAGACTTGTTGGAACGTACCGTTTTCGGCTTCTCCCACGTGATCAATAACAAGGGAGTTCTGTTCTGTCACGATTTTAAGGATACCGATGTCAAACTTTATGGCGATGTGGACCGCATTGAGCAGATTATAGACAACCTGTTCAGCAATGCCGTCAAGTTTACAGAAGTAGGTACAATCAGTTTTAATGCCTGTTATCATGAAGGAGAGCTGCTGTTAGAAGTCAAAGATACCGGTATCGGCATGAGTGCGGAGACGCTCTCCCGTATCTTCCGTCCATTCGAACGTTTGAGTTCATTGGCTAACGTCCAAGGATTCGGATTGGGTCTGCCAATTACGAAAGGACTTGTCAACCTGCTTGGCGGAACCATCAATGTGACAAGTAGCATAGACCAAGGCAGCACCTTCTGCGTGACACTTCCCATGAAAATAACGGACGAACCGATAGAAAGCGAGAACCGGATAATCCCGCACCCGGTACACCTGCCCCAAAATGTACTTGTCATCGATGATGACACCATGTTGCTGGATGTGATAAAGGAGATGCTGGAGCGGAACGGAATGAACTGTACAACCTGTGCCACTTCCAAAGAGGTCGTAAAGGCAATGCGGGGCAAGGATTATGATTTGCTGCTGTCAGACATTCAAATGCCAGGAACCAACGGCTTCGATCTGCTGACTCTGTTGCGAAACTCAAATATCGGGAACTCCCGTTCCATACCCGTTGTGGCCATGACTGCACGCGGTGACAGGGACAAGGAGGCATTCCTCCATGCCGGATTTACAGACTATATCTACAAGCCTTTCTCTTCTTCCGAGTTGCTCAGCCTGCTTTCAATGATAAGAAAAACCGGCAGGAAGACAACCATAGCGTCGATTTCAGTCTGATACTCTCTGAAGTCAGCGACAAGTCGAAAACGCTTCTTTCCTTTATATCCCAGTCGAAAAAAGACCGGGAGGAACTCGGTACGGCAATGAAAAACGGTGACAGGCAGAAATTGCGTGAAATCACCCACCGGATGCAACCGATGTGGGAATTGCTGCAAATGGAAGAAGCCTTGTCGGCTTATCGCACTTTACTGAAAAATGAGACTATAAACGATAAGATATTGGATGAACATACCCGGCAGATTATGGATTACGCCGCCATCCTCATTAAAGTGGCGGAAGCCGAGATAAAAAGAGTGACGAATGAAACGGAAGATACTGATAGTTGAGGACAACGTCGGTTTGTCACAGATGCAGAAAGACTGGCTCTCACAGGCCGGTTATGATGCCGTGACGGCCATGAACGAGACGATAGCACGCTCGTTGATACGCAGAACGCAGTTTGACCTGATATTGTCGGATGTGCGGTTACCGGAGGGGAACGGCATTTCCCTTCTGGAATGGCTGCGCAAGGAAAGGAAGGACATCCCGTTCATCCTAACCACGGAATATGTTTCCGTTTCGGATGTGGTGCGCACCATCAAACTCGGAGCCAGGGATTACCTGCCCAAACCGGTACACCAGGAGCATCTGCTGGAGTTGGCGGAAGATGTGTTCCGTCCAGTGGCTACGGTGCGCAGGAAAGAGAAGGTGCTGTTTCACCGTACAAGCCCCAGGATTCTGCAAGCAGAAAAGTTTGCCAGGCTGGTTGCTCCGTCCGATATGTCGGTAATGATTCTCGGTGCCAACGGAACCGGCAAAGAGTCGATAGCACAAACCATCCATAACAACAGCGAACGATGGAATATGCCGTTCGTCGCGGTAAACTGCGGGGCGTTACCGCGTGAATTAGCCGCCTCGCTCTTCTTCGGGCACGAGAAAGGGTCGTTTACCGGTGCCGACAGCGCCAAAATCGGATATTTCGACATGGCGAAAGGCGGCACGCTGTTTCTGGACGAAATAGGGACGATGTCCTACGAGATACAGTCCTTGCCACTACGGGTATTGCAGGAGAATACCTATGCTCCGGTAGGCGGCAGGGAGCGGATAGCCGATGTGCGGATAATTGCCGCCACGAACGAGGATATGCAACTGGCCATTCGGGAGGGGCGCTTCAGGGAAGATCTCTACCACCGGCTAAACAAGTTCGAGATTCGGCAGCCGTCGTTGGCGGAGTGTCCGGAAGACATCCTGCCGTTGGCCGAATTTTTCCGTGAACGTCATTCCAAAGAACTGAAACGGGAAACGCAGGGCTTTACGGACGATGCCAGGCGCAGGATGCTTACCTATCACTGGCCGAGCAATGTGCGGGAGTTGCAGAACCGGATCAAACGTGCCGTGCTGGTCACGGAAACTCCTTTGTTGGAACTTCCGGACCTCAATACCGGCGGTTAAACAGAGTTTGTGAATAAGGAGATTGCCCCTGTCATATTACCATTGAAAGACGAGAATACAGAGAAGGAATCCATCATCAAAGCCCTGCAAATATGCAACGGACACCGCGAACAAGCCGCACGGTTGCTGAAAATAAATCCCGCGACACTATACCGAAAGATGAAAAAATACGATTTACGATAGATTGAAAACATGGATAAATAGCATTCATGTTTTCAGCAGTGCCCATTTCTTGAAAGCAGATCTGTATATTACAGCGTTCATTTTCCCGTTTTTTGTTCCTGTTTTTCCGCTTTCAGGCACAACGACTTTGGAGTGGAACCCGTCCCGAGCCTTCAGGCGAGCGGCAAGTTGTTTTGGATGCCCGAAATCATTTCGGGTGCCTTAGAAAACAAGGAGTGTAAAAGGAGAAAAGGAGAAAATTAGGGTAATTAATTGATAGATAGAAATGTATGTCTTTTAGTGTTTTTGGATGCCGAGTAGCGAAAATGCAGGAAAAAGCGGATTAGAGCAAACTTTCCGTTTCTAAACCGTTACCCGTTCCGAGAGGCGAAAAATACGGCAAACCGATGACGTTGAACGTCTGGTTATAGCATTGTTTGTCTGCGGTTTACATTGTTCGGATAACTCACAAAGAAAGTAATTTTACGAACTAAAAATGTGAGCGTTATGAACAACGAACTAAAGGTGTCCTTCTATCTCAAACGAGAGGGGAACACGGAGAGAACAGAAACAAATCCCGATGCCATTTTTCCGATTGTCGGAAAAATTATCATCGGCAACACTATCGCACAATTCGGCTCAAAGCTAAAAATCGAAGAACGGCTTTGGAGTGTAAAGTCAGGTCGGGCAATCGGCAAAAGCCGTGCTGCCGTTGAACTCAACAGAGAGATTAATAAAATTAATCTCTCCATACACACGCACTACAAGGACATTTTAAAGCGAACCGGAAAAGTAACCGCTATCGAAGTGAAGAACGCCTTTCAAGGAATTGCCACAACACAAAAAACGCTCCTTGTCCTGTTCGGTGAAATGATGGAAGATTTCAAAGGAAGAATAGGCATCGACAGGGCACAATCCACCTACAAGCAGTATGAAGTCCTTTACAAACAGCTTAAACAATTTCTTCGGGAAGAATACCATGTAGAGGATATTCCCCTTGCCGAGTTAGATTTGCCTTTTATCGAAGCATTGAATTTCTTTTTCCGTGTAAAACGCAAGATAAAGCCGAGAACCGTTAAGGCTCGGATTGTCTTGCTAAACAAGGTCATACGTTTGGCATTGCATCGAAGAATTATCACCCGTCCGCCTTTTGACGGTTTTGAATTGGAAAAGACGGAACTTAAAAACAAGTCGCTCACCAATGACGAATTGGATTTACTAATGAAAACTCCCCTTAAATCAGGCACACAACGGTTTATCCGTGATATGTTCCTGTTTTCGACCTTTACCGGTTTGGCTTATGCAGACGTGCATAAACTGTCTTGGAAAGATATTATTACCGAAGATGACGGTAGCTTGTGGATTTCAGCCAACAGGCAAAAGTCGCATACGGAGTTTAATGTAAAACTATTGAACATCCCTATCCACATCATGGAGTATTACAAGGGGCTTGCTCCCGATGGCAAAGTATTTCCTCACATGAGTTTGGGACAGGTGAATGTAGGTTTAAAACGTATTGCAAGAAACTGCGGTATCAACCGGATATTATCCTATCACATGGCGAGATATACGTTCGCTTCTCAAATCTGCCTTTCACAAGGCGTTCCGATTGAGAGTGTAAGCCGGATGTTAGGACACAAGCATATTGAAACAACCCAACGCTACGCACGTCTTAACAATGAGAAGATAGGCAACGATATGCAGCAGCTATCTGCACGTCTTGCCACTAAATTCAACTTTTAACAATCCAAAATGTAGATATTATGCAAAACAATAGAAGCACTTTCGCTATACTCTTTTACTTAAATACCAGCAAAAAGAAAAAATCAGGTAATTGCCCTGTCATGGGGCGTATCAGTGTGGACGGTAAAAGCTCGGCTTTCAGTACGGGCTTAGAGCTATCTCCTGAAAAATGGGATGCCAAACAGGGAATAGCCATAGGTAAATCAAAGGAAGAAACAAACATCAATAAACGAATAGAAAACTATCGGGCTGAACTTGTCCGCCACTATAAAACCTTACTGGAAAACAAAAGCTACATTACGGCTGAAATCCTGAAAAACGCTATTAAAGGAATTGGCATTAAACAAAACAGCTTAATACAGGAATTTGCAGCCTTGATTGAAGAGAAACGGCAGTCTGTCGGCATTTTGATAGTAAAAACCACTTATACACATCTTTATCGTGCTTATCTACATTTGAAAGAGTTTTTGGGGTACAAATACGGGGTAACGGATATTCCGTTTGCCCAAGTCGATTTTGATTTTATAGAATCGTATGTTTACTATCTAAAAGTCATTTTGCAATTAAGCGCAAGCACAACCAACAATACGATAAAACCATTGCGCAGGGTTGTAATGAGAGCCTTAAACAAAGGTTTGATGTATCAAGACCCGTTCTTTGGTTATCGTCCGCAGCGGATAACCATTACACGGAAATGGCTCTCAATGGATGAGATACAGCGGTTGATGCAGATAGACATGAAATATGAGAGTGCTAATTTTATTCGTGATATGTTTCTGTTTTCGACATTCACGGGGCTTGCCTATGTGGACTTAAAGAACTTACGGCATGATAATATTGTACGGCAAGAAGATGGCAAACAATGGATTGTCTTAAATCGTCAAAAAACTGGAACGACTTCCTACATTCCCCTGCTTGATATTCCATTGCGTCTTATCGAGAAATACCGGAATACGGCTTTTGCGGGGCTTGACGGAAAGGTCTTTAGGTTATGTACAATAGAAAATGCTGATATTCAGTTGAAAAAGATAGCCAAAGCAGCCAATATTGATAAACGTTTGACCTATCACCTTGCAAGGCATAGCTATGCAGCCCTTTGTCTTTCAATGGGTGTTCCAATAGAAACGATTAGCCAGACATTGGGACATCGAAGCATTTCCACTACTCAAATATATGCAGAAATAACCCGTACCAAAATCAATGAGGATATGACAAAT
>ERZ825137.6353-NODE-6353-length-10365-cov-3.403783_pt1 | contig 10365 bp, 8 predicted proteins | sample MGYA00519873_ERZ825137 | MGnify/ENA primary metagenome ERZ825137 (study PRJEB31778, sample SAMEA3449190) | human gut metagenome | biome: human gut; feature: human-associated habitat; material: faeces | place: United Kingdom | collected 2010/2012 ... | reverse complement strand
TATCAAGCAAAACTTCGGCAGCGAATTCTGCCCGGCCAAGGCCAACCATTACAGCACCAAAAAGAACGCTCAGGACGCGCATGAGGCGATTCGTCCGACCAGCGTCATGCGTACCCCGTCCGAGATGCAGGAGTACCTCACCAATGACCAGCTCAAACTGTATACTCTCATCTGGAACCGCGTTGTTGCCAGTCAGATGACGGACGCTGTTTATGACGTTACCACCCTGACGATTGATGCTGCCGACTACCAGCTGCGCGCAACAGGCTCCGTACTGAAATTCCCGGGCTTCTTGCAGCTGCACAGCAAATATGACGATAAAGAAAAGGACTCCAAGGTTCCTTACGTCGAACCGGGCACTAAGCTGCTGCTTTACAAGCTCATGCCGGCAGAGCAGCACTTCACTGAGCCGCCTGCACACTTCACCGAAGCAACGCTCATCAAGGAGCTGGAGGAGAAGGGCATCGGCCGCCCCAGCACCTTTGCACCTACCATCGTTACACTGCTTACCCGCGGTTACGTTGTCAAAGAGGCCAAAAAGCTGCTCGTTACCGAGCTTGGCATTATGACCGTGGATATGCTTACCGAATATTTTAAGGGACTCATCAACATCGGCTTCACGGCCCAGATGGAGGAAAAGCTGGATGAGGTTGCTGAGAAGAAGCACACCAAGGACGAAGTTCTCAGCGAATTCTATGGTCCCTTCAAAAAGGATTTGGACCACGCAGGCGTGGCAATTCCTATCGTCGAAATCCCGCTCGAGGTATCAGACGTTCCCTGCGACAAGTGCAACGACGGCACCATGATGGTTATCCGCGAAGGACGCTTCGGCAAGTTTCTGGCTTGCCCCAACTTCCCCAAATGCCGCAATACCAAACCCATTCTGCACCCGATTGGTGTAAAATGTCCTAAGTGCGGCGCCGATATCCTTGAACGCAAAAGCAAGACCGGCAAGGTATTCTATGGCTGCGAAAAGTATCCTGAGTGCGATTACACCACCTGGGACAAGCCGCTTAACGAAACCTGCCCGGACTGCGGCGCTATGATGGTAGAGCACGTGGAACGTAACGGCAGCAAGCGCAAGTTCTGCAGCAATCCGGAATGCTCCAAGGCAAGACCGGTATATGCTTCTAAAACCGCTGCAGCAAAGACTACGGAAGCTAAAACAACCGCAACCAAAACCACCGCAGCCAAGAAAACTACGGCGGCAAAAAAGACCGCCGCTACCAAAACTGCTGCGAAGAAAACCATTGCAGCAAAAAAGACTACTGCAAAGAAAACAACCGCAACGAAAAAAACTACTACAACTAAGAAAGGCAGCAACGAATAAATGACTATCTCTCCTGTACACGTAATCGGTGCGGGCCTGGCAGGCTGCGAAGCCATTACTCAGCTCACGCGCCACGGTATCCCTGTAATCCTGCACGAAATGCGTCCTGTAAAAAGTGACGAAGCACATAAAACCGCATATTTTGCCGAGCTTGTCTGCAGCAACTCCCTGCGCGCAGGCAACATTGAAAACGCTGTCGGCCTGCTGAAGGAAGAAATGCGCCGTTTAGGCTCTCTCATCATGCAAAAGGCTGACGAGCATCAGGTGCCTGCCGGCGGCGCTCTGGCTGTTGACCGCGACGGCTTTGCCGCTGCCGTAACTGAAGCAGTAAAGGCTAATCCACTTGTTACCGTTATCCACGAAGAGGTGACCGACCTGGAAAGCCTTGAAGGCACTGTCATCGTAGCCAGCGGCCCGCTGACCAGCGACGCACTTTTCGCCGATATCAAAAAGCTCTTGAAGTCTGATTATCTGCACTTCTTTGATGCCGCAGCACCGATTGTTACCGCCGATTCCATGGACTATGACAAGGTTTACCGTGCCTCCCGCTACGACAAGGGCGGCGCCGACTACCTCAACTGCCCCTTCTACACGAAGGAGGAATACGTTGCCTTCTGGGAAGCTCTCTGCAATGCGGAAAGCGCTCCCGTTAAGGATTTTGAACATGATGTATTTGAAGCCTGCATGCCTATCGAGGAAATGGCAGCAAGAGGCGAGGACACCATGCGCTTCGGCCCGCTGAAGCCTGTAGGCCTCATTGACCCGCGTAACGGCAAAGAAGCCTACGCAGTAGTGCAGCTGCGTCAGGATAACGCCGCTGCCTCCCTTTATAATCTGGTAGGCTTCCAGACACATCTCAAATGGCCGGAGCAAAGACGTGTTTTCGGCATGATTCCCGGTCTGGAGAACGCAGAGTTCGTCCGTTTCGGCGTTATGCACAAAAACACCTACCTGAATTCGCCGCAGCTGCTGGATAAGCACTTCAACCTGCGCAGCAACAAGCGCTTCTACTTTGCCGGACAGATGACAGGCGTAGAAGGCTACGTCGAGTCGGCAGCCTCCGGACTGATGGCCGGTTTAGCTGCTGCAAGAGCGGTATTGGAGCTGCCTGAGGTAGAATTCCCCGAAGTAACTGCGCACGGAGCACTGGCCAACTACATCAGCAATCCGACGATTGAAAACTTCCAGCCGATGAACATCAACTTCGGCCTCATTCCGCCGCTCACTGTACGCATCCGCAAGAAGAGAGAAAAGAACGCTCAGATTGCAGCACGCGCTTTGGAAGCACTGGACGGCTTTCTGCCCACGCTTAAAACTGAACAGGCGTAATTTTTAGCCTGTTATCTCTAAAATAAATAAAAAAGCCAAAAATATTTTTAGAGAAAGACAATATGTGTCCTCCTGCTATGGTAAAATTTGCTTATAGCCGGTGGCAAAACGTTTGCTTAAGAGAATGATTGTGCTATAATAAGCTTAAAGAGATTTTCTTACATCAGCCGCTTTGCAAATTTCATGGCAGGGAGGAACTAATAATGACAGATTTACGCATCGCAAAGGATCGTTTGCTCTATATGTATTCGCGCCTGGTAGACGGCAAAATGCTCTACAAGAAGGAGGAGGCCCAACGCTTCGGCTGCTCCTTACGCTCTATTCAGCGCGACATAGAAGACCTGCGGTCCTTTTTACATGAGCAGAACGAAGCATCAGGCCTGGTGCAGGATTTGGTCTACAACCAGAAGCTCGGTGCTTACCAGCTTGTACCGCCCTCACGCAATCTGCTGTCCAACGAGGAGGTTTTCGCCACGCTCAAGATACTGCTGGAGAGCAGGGCCTTCACCAAAAATGAGCTTTACCCGATTATCGATAAGCTGATTGACTGCTGTATCCCCAAAACAGAGCAGCAGCGTGTGAGCGAGCTTATAGGCAACGAAAAGCTGCTTTATGTAGAACCGTAGCACAAGGATAAGTTCCTGAAGAAAATGTGGGAGCTTAGCGGCGCTGTGCATGAGCATCTGGAAATAATCATCAACTACCGCCGTACCGACGGTGTGCTAGTGCAGCGCAGACTACAGCCCGTAGGCATCATGTTCTCCGAATTCTACTTTTATCTGGCAGGCTTCATTGTGCCCAAGGAAAAGGAGGAGCTCAAATTCGAGATAGAAAACGATCCCTTCCCGACTATCTACCGCATCGACAGAATCAACAGCTTTAGCGTCACCGAAACGCATTTTGCCGTTCCGTATTCCAAACGCTTTGAGGAGGGCGAGTTCCGCAAGCGCATCCAGTTTATGTACGGCGGCCATCTGCAGCGCCTGCGCTTCCTGTTTAAGGGTGGCAGCTACGAGTACATCCTTGACCGCCTGCCTACTGCCAAGGTAGTAGAGGAGAGCGAAAACGGCACACTTATCGAAGCGGAGGTTTTTGGCAAGGGCATTGATATCTGGCTTAAAAGCCAAGGCGAGCTGATTGAGGTTATTTCCAGACAGGAAATACCGGTAAATTAAGTGCAAAATTCATTTTCGCAAAAAATATCTAAAAGTTTCTCAAAAAATTTTTTAGGATAGCCAATCTCTGGCTATCCTATTTTTTATAATAAGATTATGCTAAGACATAACGAAAAAGTAACACTGATTGCCAGCACGTTTTTCATGAATGTGCCTGCATTTACTTTGGCAAGCAGTATCAAGGCAGGCTTCGCACCTTTTTTTACATGAAGAAATGCCGGAAATACTGTAAGCTATAATCAGCAAGAAGCAGAGGAGTGGATGATATATGTATTGCGAAAAGTATGTAGAAATGGGCAGGAAAATACGTTATTACAGAATCATGCAGGAGCTTGGCCAGGGGACGCTCGCAGAACAAATTGGCATTACTCCGCAGTATTTGAGCAAAATCGAGCACGGCAGCGCGCGCCCGAGTATGGACCTGGTATTCCGCATCGCCGATAAGCTGCAGGTGAAGGTGTCGCACCTGCTGGAGGCCTGCTGATACTTTAAGCCGGGCATGGATTTTTCCTCCTTTTTGTGGTACAATACCCATGTAATTGCTTCTGCTCGAGGCAATTAACAGCGTGACTGCCAAAAAGGCAGCATACATGTAAGGAGGAAAACTTAATATGAATGAGCAAAACACTGTTTTAAACATCATTGGCAAGGTAAGCGGATTGTTATCCAAGTACATCGCCGTCGTGATTTTAATCACCTCTGCGATTGCCTTTACCCATCCGCAGAAATTCATGTGGATTCCGCAGTATACCGCTCTCTTCCTGGGCACGGCAATGTTCGGCATGGGCCTGACCATCAAGCGCGAGGACTTCCAAATCGTCTTTTCCCGACCTAAGGAGGTTATTTCCGGCTGTATCCTGCAATATACCATTATGCCTTTGGCAGCCTATCTGTTGGCTGTAGTGATGAATCTTGATACTGATATCGCTCTGGGCGTTATTCTCGTAGGCTGCTGCCCCGGCGGTACTGCCAGCAATGTTATTGCCTACATCGCTAAGGGTGACGTTCCCTTATCCGTGGGCATGACCATCACTTCGACTCTGATTGCACCGCTGGTAACACCTGTGCTGGTGTACCTGCTGGCAGGCTCCTGGGTTGAGGTAAGCTTTATGGCTATGGTGCTTTCCGTAGTGAAAATTGTGCTGCTGCCTGTGCTTGCAGGTATCATATTAAACAGCCTTTTCCACGAAACCATCGTCAAGCTGGGCGGTATTCTGCCGCTGGTTTCCGTTGTGCCGATTGTAACCATTATCGATGGTATCGTTGCTGTCAACGCTGCTAAGCTGATGAGCTGCGGTCTGATCGTAATGCTGGCAGTTGTCCTGCACAACGGCATCGGTATGGCACTGGGCTTGGGCATGGCGCGTCTGATGAAGGTATCCTACGCTAAGGAAACTTCTATTGCTATCGAAGTTGCAATGCAAAACAGCGGTCTGGCGCTTGCTCTGGCGACCGCAAACTTCGCCGCTAATCCGCTGGCCACGCTTCCGGGCGCTATCTTCAGCGTATGGCATAACGTTTCCGGTTCTATTTTCGCCAGCTGCCGCATCAAAGAGGTAGAAGAAAAGCAAAAGCTGGAGCTGAAGGAGCACGCAATAGCAAAATAAGCATAAACACTAAAGGCACTACTGTGAGCGCAGTAGTGCCTTAATTATTTGTATAGCGTAGGGCAGGGGAGCCTACATATTATTTTTTGCTTTTATTATCCAAACCGAAGAGCATTTCCATAGGCTGCTCCGGCGCTTCCTTAACCGTCGCACCTGTGCTGAAGCCGGGCATTTCTGCCTTGGTCAGCTCAATTTTGCCGTATTGGCGCTCATAATCATCAATAACCCATTTCAAAATCTGTTCGATTTCCTTATTGACCGAACGGCCATTTATCTTTGCCAAATGCTTCATCTTATTCATGATAATAGGATGAATGCGCAGTGTAAAGCGTGCTTCTTCCATGAATACTCCCTCCAGATTCTGACTATTCTACTAATTATTATAGGCAAGAACAGCGCTTTTGGCAAGGAGATAATCTTTTTTAGCAACAGCTAACTGTTTTTACAAGAATTTCAGACAATAGATATGCAAATATGTTATAATAAATACCATAGTGTAAATTTTTAGGAGGCAACAATGACTTTAGCAATAAATGCCGTATACCACGGCTTTAAGGTTTTACAAGCACAATTTGTAGATGAAATCAGCTCCCAGGCATATATCATGGAGCATATCAAGAGCGGCGCACGCCTTTTGTACCTTGCTAACGATGACGATAACAAGGTTTTTTCTATTTCCTTCAGAACTCCGCCTGCAGATGATACAGGTGTGGCACATATTTTGGAGCATTCCTCTCTCTGCGGCTCCCGCAAATATCCCTTAAAGGAGCCCTTCGTGGATTTGGTCAAGGGTTCTCTGAACACCTTTTTGAACGCTATGACTTTCCCGGATAAGACCATGTATCCCGTTGCCAGCCGCAACGATAAGGACTTCCATAACCTTATGGACGTATATCTGGACGCTGTGTTCTATCCTTCCTTCTACCAGAACAAATACACCCTGCGTCAGGAGGGCTGGCACTATAATCTGGACAGCCTTGACGGCGAGCTGAGCTACAACGGCGTTGTTTATAACGAAATGAAGGGTGTATATTCTTCGCCGGACGCATATCTGGAAAACGAAGCAATGAAGGCTCTGTTCCCCGACAACTGCTACCGCTTTGAATCCGGCGGCTATCCGGACGCTATTCCGCAGCTGACTCAGGAAAAATTCGAGCAGTTCCACAAAACCTATTACAGCCCGGAAAACAGCTATATCTATTTATACGGCGATATGGATATCGACGCTACTCTGGAATATCTCGACAGCGAATATCTGAGCAGCTTCGAAAAGACGGGCACTGTTGATTCCGCCATCGCAGAGCAGCAGCCCTTGCTGCGTACTGCGGATATTGAAGCCTTTTATCCGGTTGGAGCAGAGGAGGACTGCACCGCCAAAACATATCACGAGCTTTCCATCGTAACAGGCAAGGCAACCGACCTGCAGACCAGCATGGCTCTGAGCCTGCTGAAAAGCACATTGCTGGACAGCGAATCCTCCGCACTGCGCCGTGCGCTGATGGATGCAGGCGTAGGCCAGATTATCAACGGCGGCTATACCTCCAGCATGTATCAGCCGGTATTCTCTATCCGTGCCAGCGGCAGTGAGAATGAGCTGCGCGATAAATTTATTAGCGTTATTTATAAAACATTGCAGGACATCACCATCAACGGCATTGATAAAAAACTGCTGGAGGCTAACATCAACTCCATGGAATTCAAGCTGCGTGAAGCAGATTTCGGCGGCTATCCCAAGGGACTGATTCTGGGCATCGGCGTTATGGATAACTGGCTGTATGACGGCAATCCAATCGAGGGCCTCTGTTACAACAAATATCTGGCAGCTCTGCGCGAGGGCCTGAAAACCAACTATTACGAAAGCATTATTGAAAACTATCTGCTGGACAACACCCATAAGGTGCTGGTAACCCTGCTGCCGCAGCCCGGCAAGGAGGAGGCAGACCAGGAGGCCGCTGCTGCCAAAATGAGCGCTATCAAAGCACAGATGAGCCAGGAGGAGCTGCAGCAGCATATCGACGAATGCGCCGAGCTGCACCGTCTGCAGGCTACTCCCGACAGTGAGGAAGCACGCGCAACCATCCCTGTACTGAAGCGCAGCGACATCAGGCAGGAGGTAGAGAAGATTGAAACGCAGGAGGAAGAGCTAGGCGCAAGCCATTTACTGTATCTTCCGCGCAACACCAATAAAATCGCTTATACCAGCTTCTATTTTGATATTACCGATATGGAAGCCGAAAAGCTGCCTCTGTGCTATCTGCTCACAGATATCATGGGCAAGTTCAATACCGAGCGCTACAGCTATCAGGAGCTGGCAACCAACGCCATCATGTATACCGGTGGCATTGCGTTCGCTGTACGCGCCTTCACCGAAGCAGAATCTACGGATGATTATAAAATTTACTTCTCCACCAAAGGCAAATGCCTCACCGATAACCTGCCGAAAATGCTGGATATCCTGCAGGCCATTGCTTTGGAAAGCAAGATGGACGATCTGGAGCGCTTCCGCGAGCTGGTATCCGAGCTGAAAACCGATTGGGATGACAATTTCTTCAACCGCGGTCAGACCGTTGCTATCACCAGACTGTTCTCCTATTGCTCTGCCGGCGCACGCGTCAACGAGCAGGATGAATTTAGCTATTACCAGTTCCTCAAAAAGCTGACCGATAACTTCGACGAGCTGGCACCGCAGGTACTGGAGCAGTTGCGCCTGTTAATCAAACGCTTCTTCCAGAAGAACCGTTTCCTGCTCAGCTATAGCTGTGACGTAAAAGAGCAGGCAACAGTAAGACAACAGTGCCTTGATTTCATCAGCAAGCTGTCTGAGGCAGAAGCAGGGGAGAAGGCTGAGGTTCTGCCCGTAGGCACCGTTAACGAGGCTATTGCTACCGCAGGTAAGGTACAATACGTTGCTGCAGGCGGCAACTTTGCTAAGCACGGTCACAAATACGTGGGCGCGATGGCTGTACTGGAAACCATTCTGAGCTATGAATATCTCTGGACCAAAATCCGTATTCAGGGCGGCGCTTACGGTGTTACCGCACGCTTTGAGCTGAACGGCGTAGGCGTGTTTGCATCCTACCGCGACCCGCAGCTGCCGAAAACTCTGGAGGCTTACCAAGGTCTGGCAGAATGGCTGAGAAACGAAGAATTCCCCGAACGCGAGCTGAACAAGTATGTTATCGGTACCATCAGCACGATGGATAAGCCCCTGACCAACAGCATGCGTCTTGACAAGGCTACAGCACAATACCTGAAGCACGTTCCCGTTGAGCTGCGCCAGCGCATCCGCAGCGAAATCCTCAATGTAAGCAATGCAGACCTGCAGGCACTGGCTAAGGTAGTAGAGGACATGCTCAGCGATGGCCTGATCTGCGTAGTCGGCGGCAAGCAGCCTATCGAAGCCAATAAATCTTTGTTCAACAATATCATCAATGCGTAAATCTGTACGCTAGTAAATTTACGCTAAGGTTAATAAAAACCCGCGACGTCCGAAGGGAGTCACGGGTTTTGTTATACGGAAAAACATTATTTACTTAGTCCAGCTCGCCGTTCTGCGCCTTTTTAACAAGCTCCTGATAAGCGTTATAAACGCCGCTGTTGAAGCAGGTAAGCACAACGCTCATGCCATAATCAGCGTTGGCGTTAATCCATTCGGTGCAGGTCAAGAGGGCGATACGGGCAGCCTCGTCCACAGGATAAGCATAAGCACCGGTAGAAATCGCCGGGAAAGCGATGCTGTGCAGATGATGCTTGCGCGCCAGGTCTAGGCTGTTCTTGTAGCAGTCGGCCAGCTCCAGTCTTTGTTCAACCTTACCGTTATAAATAGGGCCTACGGTATGAATAATGTAGCTTGCAGGCAGATTATAGCCATAGGTAATCTTGGCAGCACCAGTTTGGCAGCCGCCTAAGGTTTTGCATTCTTCCAGAAGCTGCGGTCCTGCAGCGCGATGGATAGCACCATCAACACCACCGCCGCCTAAAAGCGTGCTGTTGGCAGCATTGACAATAGCGTCGCAGTCCAGCGTAGTAATATCACCGCGCCAAACGGAAATAGCGTTCTGCTGCTTGTTCTTCTTGGCATCAGCCAACAGCTCCTTGAGCATCCGGTTTTGAATATTGAAGGGAGCAGGGGAAGAAGGGTTGAAGATAATACCCGCAATGCCATCCATTTGGAGGATAGCTTCAAAGTAATTGACCAGCGGACGGCTGATAACGTTGCAGGGCTTGCCCTGCTCGTAGGCCTCTTTGCTGCTGTAAGCCGTCATGTATTCCAGGCCACTTTCGGTAGTCTGCGTCTGCAGCAGCAGCTGTCCCTCCGGAGCATCGGCAGCAGTAGGAATGAGCACCTCTGAACCTTCCTGCAGCATTACGCTGACTGCATGCAACAGCTTCACCAGATTAGCTTCGCTCTGGTCCGCAGCAAAGAATTGCTTGGCGTTCATGATAATATCAGTAGACGGATGTAACATATGCGTCATCTCCTTGTAAAAATCGTTTACACACATTCATAACTATAATATATAACAAAAAAACAGCTCTGTAAAGAGCTGTTTTTTGTATTTGACGCTAAAGTGACATCATTTTACATGCATTTTACAGTCAGGTTATTAGAGCATACGGAATACAGAAATAACCTTACCAAGCACCTTAATGTTGTCAGAACCTACAATAGGCTCGTACTTATCGTTTTCCGGCTGCAGGCGCACACTGCGCAGCTCGCGGAAGTAACGCTTAACGGTAGTTTCCTCGCCGTCAATCAGGGCAACAACAATATCGCCGTTATTAGCAAAATTCTGCTTACGTGCAATAATGTAGTCATGATCCAGAATACCTGCGTTAATCATGCTGTCACCGCATACGGAAAGCATGAAAACATCATCGTCGCAGCCAATCAGGTCACGAGGAATAGGATAGGTCTCTTCGA
>ERZ825137.6350-NODE-6350-length-10367-cov-2.777444_pt1 | contig 10367 bp, 4 predicted proteins | sample MGYA00519873_ERZ825137 | MGnify/ENA primary metagenome ERZ825137 (study PRJEB31778, sample SAMEA3449190) | human gut metagenome | biome: human gut; feature: human-associated habitat; material: faeces | place: United Kingdom | collected 2010/2012 ... | reverse complement strand
TTCGTCCAGGCGGGTTTTATTCGGGCAGCACATTGCGTTTCGATCCCTTTCTGCGCCCTCCTTGGGCCGCAGAGAAGGGAAAGGCTTCCCGGCTTAGCCGCCGGGCTTTGTGTGCTTAAACTGGTAGGCTGCACCAAGGGCGGCCAGTGCAAGGCCCGCCGCCAGCCACGCCGCGCCCAAAGCGATTTCCGGCAAAAACGCGTCTGCTATCTCCGCCAGCGCGCGCGCCGCCGAAAGGCCGCCGCCCAGCGCCGTGGCCAAGATCAGCACCGGCCTGGCAAATTTGATTCCCAACACTCCCAGCGTCAGACCGGCAGCCACACATACCAGGGCGCCCCACCCTCCGTACAATTTGAGAAACGGCAGGGTGATGACCCAGCCCAGCATAAAGCACAGCACAAAAATGCCGCCCAGATACAGCTTAAAAGAAAGGCAGGCGAACACTACGCCCAGCAGCAAGGCCACGCCCGTCCAAGCCAGCGGATTTCCCTGAAACAGCAGCGCCCCCAAACCGGCCCCAAGCGCGCCGCCCAGCGCAAAACACCCCAGGGCGATCCACACCTTTTTAATTGATAGCCAAAAAAACAATTGAGTAAGGCAAGCGCGATGCCAAAGGTTCCCCCCGCCGCCGCGCCCAGAATGGGCGAGGCCTGCCCAAAACCGCTCATGGCTCGCTCTCCCTTTTTTGCGGGCGGGCCGCTTCTTCCCGCTGCGCCTCATACGCCAGCCGCTTTTGAATGTAAACCTTGTCCGCATAGGCCTGGGCCACCCGCACCACCAGCAGCGCACCCTCGTCCTGCGGGGCCTGCTGGGCGGGCGCGCCCTCAATGGCCAGGCGCAGTGCGCGCTCCAGCTGCTCGCAAAAATAGTCGTAGGCCTGCTCCACCGGGCAGTGGTCGATCTGGCTGCGGATCAGCTGCGCGATCTCGGGGATGCTGAATACCTGCTTGAGCGCGCAGATCGCCACCAGATACGCCACATGTGCCTTGCTGTACTTTTTATTCAGAGGCGGGCCCATCACCCGCTGCTTCACATAATTGTTCACCATTGCCTTGGTGAGCATCTTTTCCTGCGGGTCGGGGCACAGGGGGGCAAATATCTCGTTGATATAGCCCGTCACCTGGTCCATATACAGTTCAATGCCGGGCAGCTGCGCCCAGCGGGGGCAGCGAAATGCAAGCACCTGCCGGGCCTGCTCGCTGTTTTGAAAGCCTTGTTTCATCGTATATCGTACCTCAGCGGTTGGTTTTGCACATTGGATGCCGTAATTGTACCACGTTTTCCTTTTTATTTCAAATTCCTTGACTGCCCTTTCCCGCGTGCTATAATGCTATACGTGTGTTCACGAAAACTTCATATTTAAGGGGTGCAATCTGCTTTGACCGAGTATCGGAACAAAATACGGCAAAACTTTGCCGAGGCGCTGTTTCCCTACAGCGAAACATTTTTGCGCTGGGTCGTCTGCTCCAGCCTGATGGGCTTTTTGTGCGGCCTGGTGGGGGCGGTGTTTTTCCACATGGTGCGCTGGGCCACGAACATGCGCCTGGCCCACCCCTGGCTTTTATACCTGCTGCCGGTGGGCGGGCTTGTGATCGTTTTTGTATACGAGATCTGCCGCATGAGCACCGACCGGGGCACCAACGCCGTGATCGAGAGCGCCCGCGAGGGCAAGCGCGCCCCGCTGCGCCTGACCCCTCTCATTATTATGGCCACCTTTATCACCCATCTGTTGGGCGGCAGTGCAGGCCGCGAGGGCGCGGCCCTTCAGATCGGGGGCAGCATGGGCGGCTGGCTGGGCGAAAAGCTGCGGCTCAACCAGGCAAGCCAGCACTTCATGGTGCTGGCGGGCATGAGCGGCGTGTTCAGCGCGCTGTTCGGCACCCCGCTCACCGCCTCCATCTTCAGCATCGAGGTCATCTGCGTGGGGGTGATCTATCATGCGGCCCTGCTGCCCTGCACCCTTTCAAGCCTGGTGGCCTACGGCACCGCGCTTTTGCTGGGCACCACGCCCGAGCGCTTTGTGATCCACGCCCCGGCCGCCCTGAGCTGGGGCAACTCCTGGCGGGCCATGCTGCTGGGCGTGGGCTGCGCGCTGGTGGGGATCCTGTTCTGCACGGTAATGCATCTGTCCAGCCAGCTGTACCAGACCCACCTGAAAAACCAGTACGCCCGCATTCTGGTGGGCGCGGGGCTCATCATCCTGCTCACCCTTGTGTTCGGCACCCGGGATTACAACGGCGCAGGCATGAGCGTGATCGAAGCCGCCATCACCGAGGGGGTGCTGGCCCACCCCCTGGCGTTTGTGTTCAAGCTGCTGCTCACCGGCGTGACCCTGGGCTGCGGCTTCCGCGGCGGCGAAATCGTGCCCACCTTCTTCATCGGCTCCACCTTCGGCTGCCTGGTCGGCCCGCTGCTGGGCCTCGACCCGGGCCTTGCCGCCGCCCTGGCGCTGGTGGCCACCTTCTGCGCGGTCACCAACTGCCCCTTTGCCAGCATTGCCCTAGGCATCGAGCTGTTCGGCGCAGAGCCTCTTCTGCTTTACCTGCTGGTGTGCGCGGTGAGTTACCTGCTCAGCGGTTATTCCAGCCTATATTCCAGTCAGACCATCATGTTCTCCAAGCTCGACCACCAGCCGCGGGAGGGCTGACCCTTCCCCCCCTTTTACTTCCTATCCAAGACCGCCCGCACAGGGCGGTCTTTTTTTGTAACGCGGCCCTTTTTGTGCCCGGCATAAATGCGGTTCCCCCTTTTTCCTGATCTTATTTTATTTTTCATCAAAAATTCCCATTATTTTTATTTATTTCTTTTAATTCCACCAAAGCCTTTTATTTCCACAAAATATACGATATATTTATTATATAGTAAAAAATTTGTGGGGCCTTCCGCCATTTTTTCGCATACCGGGATACAGGCCCTTCACTTGCCTGAAACAATTTTTATAAAAGGGGGCATTTCCATGTCTGCCATGCAGCGCAAACCTGTATTTTTCGCCGCTGCCGCCTTGTGCAGCTTTGGGCTGGGGGCCGCGGCCTCGCTGGCATTGGGCGGGGCGCTGCAAAAGGGCGCCGCCGCAGGGCCGGGCGCCGTGTGGGGGGCCGCCCTTTTCCTGTTCGCGCTCTGGGGGCTTTTGTGGGCTCTCGCATCTTACCTTGCGCGCTCCTGGGCGGCGCTGCGGGCCCTGGCTGGCGCCGCTTCGTTTCTGGCCTGCCTCGCGCTGTACGGGCTGCTGTACTTCGGGTTCCTGCTGGCGGTGCCGCCGCTGCTTTTAACCCTGGACGGCCAGGCCGCCGGCCTGAGCCTCACCCACTGGCTGGGGCTTGGGGTGCAGGCGCTGTTTTTCCCTTTGCCGTGGGTCGCGGCGCTGGCCTGGGCCGCACCGCAGGGGATGGTGCGCGGGCTCGGCGTTCTTTTGATCCATTTTTATGGGTGGATGGCGGGCCTTGCCGTGCTGGAGGCGCTTGCGGCGCCCCTGTGCGCCCGGGTTCCGGGGCTGCCGGGGCTCCTGCTTCAGGGCTTTGTGTCCGGTGCCGTGTATCTGGCGGGCGCGCTGCTTGCGGCTGCGCGCCTGCGCCGCGGGCTTTCCCCGCTGCCCCCCGCCCCCTTGGCGGCGGCAGCCGAAAGCGCTGCGTCTTCGCAAGAACCGTCCCTGGTGTAAATTCGCCCCCGCAAAGTGTGTGAGGAGGGAGCCTTTATGTCAAAAAAAACAGTTCAACGGCTTTTCAGCGCGCTGCTTGCAGCAATCTTTTTATGTTCCATCCCCGTTCCTGCGTTTGCCGCTTATCAGGCGGGCGTCGGCCTTCGGGGGGTAAATTCCGGCAGCATTGAACCGCAGGTGCCGCTCACCGAGGCGGAAATGGACGCGCTGCTGGCGCGCCTTTCCGAACCCTACCGCATGCAGCCGCCCACCGCGGGCGAACCGGCGCCCGCCGCGTTTGCTCCCCGTGCCGCCGCGGTGCAGGCAGACGCCCGCTTCCGCCTTTATCCCCTGGCCCAGATGCAGGGCGGCACGGTGGCGGTGAACGGATTGTTTGTGGGCGGCGATGTGCGCGACCAGACCGACCCTGCCACCGGCGCGGTGACCGGGCGCTTTGCCCGGCTGGATTACACGCTGGAGGGCGGCGCGCCCGCCCTTCAAAAAAGCCTCACCGCCGTGGGCTCCTACCAATACCCCAACAGCGCCGGCTTTGGCTCAGACCAATATGCCGCCGCCACCGACAACTGGCAGAGCGAGCTTTTTACCGGCTTTCAGGACGGCGTACTCTATCACTTTACGCTGAACTGGCAGTACCAGCCCTCTGCACAAAACGATCTGCCTGCTGCAATGCCTCCACAGGCTTCCGGGTCCCCTGAACCCGAAAGCCCGCCGGCGCCCGGCCCGCTTCCCGATCCCGAGGTTTCGCCTGAGCCCGGGCCTTCCCCGGAGCCGGAAGCTTCTTCTGCGCCGGAAACTTCGCCTGAGCCCGATGTTCCCCCGGAACCGGCCGCTGCGCTGCAGGCGCAGCCCGGCGGGCCCGAGCCGTCCCTGGAACCCGAGCCCTCCCCGGAACCCGAGCCCTCTCCAACGCCCCAGGCTCCGCCCGCGCCCCAAAACGCGGCCCTGCCGCAGGCGGCGGCGCAGCCCCAGGCCAGCCAGGCCTTCGCCTTCTATACCGTGCAGCCGGGCGACGACCTTGTGGCCCTCTGCGCCCATTTTGGGGTGGACGCGGGCGATTTGATCCTCGATAACCGGCTTTCGGCCCACGGTATGCTCAAAGCCGGGGACCGTTTGTTCCTGCGCGCCCCTCTTACCGTGCAGGCTCCCGTGCCGGCCTTCACCGCGGAGCAGCTTCCCGCAGCGGCCCTGCTGGGCCGCAGGCCCGGCGCCGAGTTTGCCCAAAACAGCGTGGACCTGGCGACCGGCGGCCTTCTGTGGCAGCAGACCGACCTTACCCTGGAAGAATACACCGGCTTTTCGCTCACCCGCACCTGGAACAGCGGGGCGCTGGGCCTTCCGGGCCTGTTTGGCAAGGGGGTCGCCTCCCCGCTGGACGTGCGCCTCCTTGCTCTTTCCTCGGGCTCTTATCTGGCCCTTCTGCCGGACGGCCGCGCCCTCACCCTCGCCCCCTCCGGCGGCATTTTTACCCATGCCGCAAGCGGCTATGTGCTGCGGCCCGAAACCGGGGGCTTCCGCTTAACGAACCGCGCGCAGGAAACCTGGCGTTTCGACGCTTTCGGCCGCCTGCTCTCGGCAGCCGACCGGTATGGCCCCCTGTACACCCTCGCCTACTCGCCCGCCGGCGCGCTCACCGGCTTTACCACCCGGGGCGGCCGCACCATTGCCCTGTCGCTGGATCGCCGGGGCCGCGCTGTGGAGCTTTCCCTGCCGGGCGGCGCCTCGCTGTCTTATTCCTACACGCCGGAAGGCTATCCCGCCTCCTTTACCGACCAGACCGGCGCCGTTACCGCCTATGCCTATACGGATGGCCGCCTAAGCGGTGTGACCAGCGCGCTGGGCAAGGCCGCGTTCTCGGCCCGCTACGGCCGCGTTTCCAGCTTCACCGATGCGGACGGCGCGGTCTGCGGCTTCACCTACGAAACCGGCCGCACGGTCTGCACCCTTTCCGGCCCCGGCTTTGACCCCCTCGCCACCCTCTACACGGTGGACGCCCGGGGCTTCGTGACCGGCATTTTGTACGCGGATTCCACCGCCGAGACCCGCGAGTGGAGCGACGCCGGTCAGCTGCTGGCCGAGGCCGGCCCCGCCGTTCAGACCGACCTCGCCGGTCAGACCACCCGCCACACCTACGACGCCGCGGGCCGGCTGCTCACCACCACCTACCCCGGCGGCAGCAGCGTGATCAACGCCTACAATGCCTCCGGCGACCTTGTAAGCGTCACGGATGAACAGGGCGGCGTGACCCGCTACGAATACGACGCTGCCCACAACAATACCCGGATCATCTATGCGGACGGCAGCGCCGAAATCATGGCCTACGACGGCCTGGGCCGCCTGGTGGCCCAGCAAAGCGCCTCCGGCGCCGTTATGTCGTACACCTATGCGGATTCCGGCGATTCCCCCGCGTCCGTCACCGGCGCGGACGGCGCGGTCACCCTCAACTCCTACGACCCGATGGGCCGCCTGGTTGCCAGCGAGATCGACAGGGCCGTTACCGCCTACACCCGCGACGCTGCGGGCCGGGTCCTGCGCGTGGACCGGCCCGACGGCAGCTTCACCGCCCTGGAATACGACGCCCTGGGCCGCATTGTAAAGGAGACCGACGCCAAGGGCGGCGTGACCGAGACCCAATACACCCCGGGCGGAAAGATCGCGGTAAAAATCACCGCCGACGGCGCGCGGCACGAATACACCTACAACGCCGCGGGCAGCATCCTCACCTACACCGACCCCACCGGCAGCACCAAGCGCTATTCCTACGATTGCCACGGCCGCGAGACCGGCGTGACCGACGCCGCGGGCCGCACCGCAAGCGTGGTGCGGGACGCCCGGGGCAACATCCTGCGCGAGACCGACCCGGACGGCCAGACCGCCACCTATGAATACGACGCCAAGCTGAACAAGCTCACCAAAAAGGTGGACAAGCTGGGCCGCACCACCCTGTACACCTACGACACGGCGGGCAATCTGCTCACCCAGACCCTGGAGGACGGCACAGTCCTCACCTATACCTACGACGACCGCAAGCGCCTGCTCTCGGCCACCGACGAGCGCGGCGTCACCACCACCTACACCTACGACGGCAGCGGCAATATTTTAACCAAATCCCTCAGCACCGGCCAAACCACCGTTTATACCTATACCCCGGACGGCAGCCTGCTCACCGAAACCGACGCCCTGGGCGGCAAAACCAGCTACAGCTACGACCAGTGGGGCCGCCTTTCCTCGGTCACCGACCCCCTGGGCCGCAAGACCACCTTCTCCTACGACCTGCTGGGCCAGACCACCGCCGAGACCGGGCGCACCGGCGCCACCCGCCGCTATGAATACGACGGCAACAGCAACCTGACCAAGGTCACCGACGGCGCGGGCTTTGCCACCACCTTCCAGTACGACGGCATGAACCGCCCCGTGAAGGAGATCCACGCCAACGGCGCGGTCTACGGCGTGGTGTACGACAAAGCGGGCCGCGTGGCGCAGGAGGTGGACCCCTTTGGCGGGATCACCGCCTATGAATACGACGCCGACGGCAACCTGACCCAAAAGACCGACGCGCTGGGCGGCGTGACCCGCTACGAATACGACAACGACGACAACAACACCCGTATCACCTACCCGGACGGCTCCTCCATTTATTACACCTACAACAAGGCGGGCTGGCTCACCAGCATCACCCAGCCCGGCGGGCTGGTGCTGCACTTCGAGTACGACCTGCTGGGCCGCATGACCCACGCCTACAACAGCGCCGGCCAGCACGAACACTACGAATACGACGCCAGGGGCAGCCTGGTGCGCTATACCGACGCCCTGGGCCGGGCCACCCTTTATACCTACGATCAGGCCCTGAACCTGGCCGGCGTCACCACCCCCGCGGGCGATACCACCCGCTACGAATACGACCTGCTGGGCCGTGTGACCGCCGAAACCGACCCCCAGGGCCGCACCACCCGCTACACCTACGACAAAGCGGGCTTCCTCATCGCCGCCACCCGGTGGGACGGCAAGACCACCACCTACCAAAACGACGGCGACGGCAACCCCGTCCAGATCACCGACCTGCTGGGCCAGGTTACCAAATACGCCTACGACGGCGCCGGCAGGCTGGTGTCCATCACCGATCCGCTGGGCGCGGTCACAAAGCGCGCCTACAACTGCGACGGCGAGCTGATTTCCGAGACCGACCCCAACGGCGGCGTTACCACTTATACGCTGGACCTTATGAGCCGGCTGAGCCGTTCCGCCACGCCCGAGGGGGTCGCCCGCGCCTGTGAGTACGACGCCCTGGGCCGCCTTGTAAAAGAGGCCGACGGCGCGGGTAACCTGACCACCCACGCCTACGATGCAAACGGCCGGCTCCTCAGCACCACCGACCCCTACGGCGCCGTCACCCAATACGCCTACACCCTTGCGGGCCAGGTGGCCTCCGTCACCGCGCCGGACGGCGGCGTTCTGCGCTATGAATACGACCTGCTGGGCAACCTGCTGTCCACCACCTATCCCAGCGGCGCAAAAACCACCGCCGAATACGACCTGGGCGGCCGCGTTTTGGCCTCCACCACCCTGCGCGGGCTCGAGACCCGCTTCACCTACGACGAGCGGGATAACCTGCTGCGCACCGAGACCTCCGCCGGCGCGGTGACCGGCTGGGAATACGACCCGTTCGGCCGCCTCACCAAACAGACCGCCCCCGGCGGCGGCTTCACCGCCTACACCTACGACGCCTACGACCGGGTTTCCACCGAAACCACCGAGACCGGCCTTTCCACCCGCTATGAATACGACGCCTACGGCAGCGAGACCAAGGTCACCGATCCCCTGGGGCAGGCCACCCTTTACGAATACGACACCATGGCCCGGCTCGCCAAGGTCATCGCGCCGGACGGGCGCACCACCCGCTACACCTACAGCCAAATGGGCGGCCTGCTCACCGCGGCCTATACCGCCACCGACCGGCCCGCCCAGCTGGGCGCGGACCCCGCGGGGCAAAAGCTCACCGAATACCGCTACTCCGCCGCCGGCGACCTTTTGGGCGTGGGCGGCAGCGCCTCCGGCGGCGGGGAGACCTTCTCCTACACCCCCGAGGGCTGGCTTGCCGCGCGCACTTCGCCCAGCGGCAAACAGGTAAGCTATACCTACGACCCCGCGGGCAACCGCATTGGGGTCGATTTCGGCACGGCCCAGGCCAGCCGCGCCCAATACGACCCCTCCGGCCGCGTGACCCAGCTGGTCGATAAGCTGGGCTCCGCGGGCTACACCTACACCGAGACCGGCGCCCTCGCGGCGGTCAGGTCCACCGCGGGCTACCAGCTGGAATACGAATACGACGTATTCGGCAACGTTACAAAACTCACCTATCCCGACGGATCTGTGGTAGAATATGAATATGATCTGCTGGACCGGCTGGTAAAGCTCACCGCCGCCGCGGGCGTTACCACCTACGAATACGACGCTGCCGGCCAGCTGGTGCGTGAGCAGCGGCCGGACGGCGCCGTCACCGAAACCTCCTACACCCCCCTGGGCAAGGTGGAGCGCACCGAAACCCGCACCGCGGCGGGCGCGCTTGTTTCCCGCTGCGAATACACCTACGACGCGGCGGGCCAGGCTCTCACCGAGCTGCGGCAGGGCGCGGGCGGCGCCGGCGAAACCCGCTATTCCTATACCCCGGCTGGCGAGATCGCCAGCGAGGAAAGAACCCAGGCGGGCTCCACCACCCTCACCCGCTACAGCTTCGACGCCTTCGGCAACAAAAGCGGCGAGCAGACCCTTGTAAACGGCGTTGTCGCCTCCACCACCCGCTATTACTACAACCAGAAGGATCAGCTCACCCGCAAAACCGTGAACGGCGTCACCGCCGCCACCTATGCCTACGACCCGGACGGAAATCTGGCGAGCAAGCGCGAGGGCGGCGTTACCACCACCTACACCTACACCCAGGACAACAAGCTGGAAACCGTGCGGGCAAACGGCGAGCTGCAGGCCGCCTATACCTACGACGCAAACGGCCTGAAAGCCTTTGAGCTGCTGCGCAAAGAGCGCCCGGGCACAGAGCAGGTCACGGAATACAAGCTGCAAAGCAGCAAGCGCCGGGTGCTGCAAAAATACACCGCTCAGGGCGCCAGCGCCCTGTTCACCGCCCCCTGGCAGACCAGCGAAACCCGCAGCGAGCCCAACCTCTGGGCCTACGTGGCCGCCTACACGGCCAGCGGCTTCTCCCCCATCCACCGCGAGGGCTTTTTGCAGGCTGCCCGCGCCCTGTGGCAAAGCATTACCGAGCTTTCGCCCTTCTCCCGCCCCGTCACCGACCTGCTGCCCGTGACGCAGCAGGAGCTTGCGCCCCGCACCGTCACCCGCACCTCGGCCACCGGCGAAACCCATGATCAGGACATCGTGGTGGTCTACTACGAGCCCACCCTCTATGCCTACGACCTCACCAAGGAAAACCCGCAGGTGCTGGCCGAGCAGGCCGCCGCAAACCAAGTGCGCGATCTCTACCTGTACGGCGCGGCGGGCCGCGAAAGCCGGGTTTCCGCGGGTGCAAAGCAGCCGGAATATTATGTCTACGACGGCCGCGGCAGCGTGAGCGAGGTCCTTTCCATGGGCAAGGTGACCGCCGCCCTGCGCTACAACGCCTACGGCAGCCTGCTGCAGGGCGAACCGGAGCAGGATCGGGTCTTCGCCTACAACGGCGAGCAGTACACCCCGCAGACCGGCC
>ERZ825137.6347-NODE-6347-length-10369-cov-3.220283_pt1 | contig 10369 bp, 7 predicted proteins | sample MGYA00519873_ERZ825137 | MGnify/ENA primary metagenome ERZ825137 (study PRJEB31778, sample SAMEA3449190) | human gut metagenome | biome: human gut; feature: human-associated habitat; material: faeces | place: United Kingdom | collected 2010/2012 ... | reverse complement strand
AAGTGGGCAAGTACACCGTGACAGTGACCCTGAACGACAAAACCAACACCACCTGGGCGGACGGCTCCACCGCTGACCTGAAGCTGACCTGGGAGATCACCAAGCCCAGCAACACCATCACCGTCAAGAACGTCACCAAGACTGCCTCCACCAAGACCCAGACCGTCAAGCTGGGCGGCAAGGCCAAAGAGAGCGCCAAGCTGACCTACAAGTCTGACAGCAAGTATGTCAAGGTGGATAAGAAGGGCAAGGTCACCATCGCCAAGAACTTCGTGGGCAAGGCCACCATCACGGTCACCGCCAGCGCCACCAAGACTTACCAGGAGACGACCAAGAAGGTTACCGTCACCGTCAATCCGGCAAAGGTCAAGCTCACCAGCGTGAAGAATTACAAGGGCAAGAAGCTCAAGGCATACTGGAAGAAGAACACCAAGGTCACCGGCTATCAGGTGCAGTACAGCACTTCTTCTAAGTTCAAGAGCGCCAAGACGGTCACTGTCAAGGGCTGCAAGAACACCAGCAAGAACATCTATCAGCTGGCCAAGAAAAAGAAGTATTATGTTCGCGTCCGCACCTACAAGACGGTCAGCAAGGTCAACTACTACTCCGGCTGGAGCAACGTGAAGTCTATCACCATCAAAAAGTAAGTCCATTCATCCATTCACATATACCATTCAACCCAACACACAGCGAACGAGCCAGACATCCGTCTGGCTCGTTCTACTTGCAAAAGGGGGGAAAACATCGTAAAATAAAACCATGGAAACAAAGAGAAAAGGATGTGAATGTCCATGGGTCAGGTCTGTCTGATCGTGTTAGCCGTGGTCGTGGGGCTGGCGATGATACTCTATCTGAGCTGTCTGCTGCTCTTTCGTACTGGTACGGAGACAGCGTTCCACTTTGCAGAACCAGAATTAACCTTAAAGCCCAGCTCCAATCCCACTGTAATGGCCATGTGCACCATGCTGGAGCAGGGGACACAGTGGGCGGAGGAACAGTCCTTTCAGACGGTTCACATCCGAAGCCGAGATGGTCTGACCCTAGCGGGACACTGGCTGCCCTGCGCTGACGCCAGGCGCACCGTGGTGCTCTTTCATGGCTGGAAGGGCAACTGGAAGGAACATCTGGTGGTGCTCGGCTCCTTCTTGCAGGCGCAGAGGTGCAGCCTGCTCTTTGTGGAACAGCGTGCCCACGGGGAGAGTGAGGGGAAGTATCTGGGGTTCGGCGTCTTGGAGCGGTATGATTGTCTGGAATGGGTGCGATGGCTTCAGGACAACACCCCCAAAGGTCGCCCCATCTACCTGATGGGAGGTTCTCTGGGTGCGACCACAGTGCTCATGACCAGCGGGTTTGACCTGCCAGAGCAAGTTCATGGCATCGTGGCCGACTGCGGCTTCGTCTCGCCAGAGGAGCAGATCGGGCAGACGTTAAAAGACTGGTGGCACCTGCCTCGGCAGCCCTTTTTGTGGATCGCAGACCACATCGCCCGCCGGAAGGCAGGGTTCTCCTTCTGGGAGTATTCGACCCTGAAGGCCATGGAGACTAACACCAAGCCCATTCTGTTTGTCCATGGCTTGGATGACCGCTTTGTTTTGCCAGAGGGAACGGTGAAAAATTTTAACGCCTGTCGGGCGGAAAAGGATCTGCTGTTGGTGAAATGCGCTCGGCATATGCAGAGTTATCTGCTGGCCACGGCGGAGTATCAAGAGCGGCTGAAACGCTTTTTCGCCCAGCATGACCAAGAGAAGGAGGGAGGCGAATGAAAAAAGCCCTGCGCATCATCCTGCTGCTGCTCTTTATCGGCATCTTTGCCTACAGTGGCTGGAACCTGGCCACCTACTACCTGGTCGCCCACCAGCAGGAGCAGACGGTCAGCGGCCTGCGGAAGCAGCTGGTGGAGGAGGACGACTCCTATGAGCTGAACGCCGAGGGCATCTTGAAGCGCTATGAAAAGCTGTACGCCGAGAACTCAGACATGATCGGTTGGCTGAGCATCCCAGATACCCCCATCGACTATCCGGTTATGCAGCGGGAAGGGGACGGAGAGTATTACCTGCACCGAGATTTTTATGAGAAGGACGCCTCTGCTGGCTGCCTGTTTTTGGAGGAGCACTGCGATGCAGATAAGCCCTCCACCAACCTCATCATCTACGGGCACCACATGAAGAACGGCGATATGTTTGGACACCTGGTGGACTACGAGGATCACGAGTTCTACCGGAAGCACCGTTTTTTCACCTTCGATACCATCCACGAGCACCGAAAGTATCAGGTGCTGTCCGTGTTCCGCTCGGAAGCCTATCCGGAGGATGATACGGAGCACTTTCACTACTACGACTTCATCCAAGCCAAGGACAAGGCAGACTTTGACACCTATGTGAAAGAGGTCACCCAGCGTTCCCAGTATGTCACCGGTGTGAAGGCGGAGTACGGGGAGGAGCTGCTCACCCTGTCCACCTGCGCCTACCACACCGAGGAAGGCCGGTTTGTAGTCGTGGCAAAACGGGTTAAATAAGACGAAAAACACCCAGAATCCGAAGATTCTGGGTGTTTTTATGTGTGTGTCTTACGATACGGCCTTTCGGATGATGTCGTAGAGCACCGGCTTCATGTTGTCAATGTCATCCGGTGTGTGCTCGATGATGGCGGAGTAGGCTACCGAACCCACCATTTCCATGAGGACGTACACCAGGTTGATGATCTCTGCCTCTGTCCGTCCCTGCATGGCAGGGCTGTTGCGGATGGTGTCTCGGAGCTGTTCCAGCACGGGGTCGCTTGTGTGCAGCTCGGCATCCAGGACGGGACGCCAGGTGAAATTCCGACGAAGGAGGGTGAGGGGGTCTTGTTTAAAGTATTCTAAAATGTAATCCACCAGGCTGACCACCCGATCCGCCAGGCAGGCGGAATCCTCCTGAGCCAGGTGGATGCAGGCGTTGCGAAAGACCTTGTGGCAGATCTGCATGACCAGGGCATCCAAAATCTCTGTCTTGTCCCGAAAATAGAGGTAAAACGTCCCTTTGGCCACCTGAGCCTCCTTCGCGATGTCGTTGATGGTGGTGTTGGCGGCCCCTTTTTCCTGGAAGAGCGTATAGGCGGCGTCCAGCAGGCGCTTGCGTTTGGCGGCCTTTTTCTGTTCTAATACATTCTCCATATCGGACCATACTCCTTTTCCTGATAACTTAGTATCCCTAGTATACGCTGGAATTTCTGAGAGGACAAGCGGTAAAATGAATAAAAGAATGACTTTCGGTCATTTTGTGAAGTTGGCACAGAAAACAATTCTGACTTTTGGTCATTTTTGAGGTTGCAATCTGCCCCGCCCTATAGTAAACTGTGTACGCAATGAAAAATGACCGTTGGTCAAAATGGAAGGAAGGGATCACGGTGCTGAAATTCGGCGAAAAGATCGTCAAACTGCGTATACCCATTCTCATCGTCAGTATCCTGCTGCTCATTCCGGCAGCGATCGGATACTTCAACACCCGTATCAACTACGACATCCTGTACTACCTGCCCAAGGACATCGACACCATGCAGGGTCAGGACGTCTTGATGGATGAATTTGGGAAAGGCGCCTATGCGCTGTTTGTCTGTGAGGGCATGGAGTACAAGGACGTCGCCAACCTCAAAACCGACATTGAAAACGTAGACCATGTGGCACAGGTCATCTGGTATGACTCTGTTGCCGACCTGTCCGTTCCGGTGGATGTGCTGCCGGATAAGATCAAGGATGTGTTCAATTCCAAGGACGGGGACGCCACCTTGATGGCCATCTTCTTCGACACCACCACTTCGGCGGACGAGACCATGGATGCCATTGAGGAGATTCGGAGCATCTCCGGGAAACAGTGCTTCCTGTCCAGTATGTCCGCTATCGTCACGGATACCAAGAACCTGGTCAACCAGGAATTGGTTCCCTACGTTGTCATCGCCGTGGTGCTCTGCTGCATCGTCCTGGCGGTGACCATGGACTCCTTTGTTATCCCAGTGCTGTTCATGCTGAGCATTGGCATGGCTATCATCTACAACCTGGGCACCAACGTGTTCAAAGGAGAGATCTCCTTCATCACCATGTCTCTGGTGGCTGTCCTCCAGCTGGGCGTGACCATGGACTACTCCATCTTCCTATGGGGCAGTTACAAGGAACAGCGGGAGAGCATAGCAGATAAGAACGAGGCCATGGCTCACGCCATCGCCGCCACCATCACCTCGGTGACCGGTTCTTCCCTGACCACCATCGCTGGCTTCATCGCCCTGTGCTTCATGAGCTTTACCTTGGGACTGGATATGGGCGTGGTCATGGCCAAGGGCGTCCTGCTGGGCGTCATCTGCTGTGTCACCGTGCTGCCTTCCTTGATCTTGGTCTTTGATAAGGCCATCTGGAAGACCGCTCACAAGACCGTCCACCTGCCCACTGACGGCTTGAGCGAGTTTGTCATGAAGCACTACAAGCTGTTCGCCGTCATCATGGTCGTCCTGTGGATCCCGGCTCTGTACGGCAACGCCAACTACAATGTCTACTACAAGCTGGACAACAGCTTGCCAGATTACCTGCCCTCTGTGCAGGCCAACCAGGAGCTGAACAAAAAATTCGATATGAACTCCGTGGAAATGATCCTCTGTCGGGATGACCTGTCCCAGAAGGAGGTCAAGGCCATGCTGAAAGAGATTCAGAACGTGGACGGCATCAACTTCGCTCTGGGTCTGGACTCCCTCACCGGTGACCTGGTGCCTGATGAGCTGATTCCCCAGTCGGCACGGGAGAAAATGGAGAGCGGCGGCTATCAGCTGCTGATGCTCAGCTCCAAATATGAAGTTGCCACCGATGAGGTCAATGCCCAGTGCAACAAGGTGGAGCAGATCCTGAAGAAGTACGATGAAAAGGGGATGCTCATCGGGGAGGCACCCTGTACTCGTGACCTGATCAAGATCACCGACCACGACTTCATGGTGGTCAGTGCGGTCTCCATCCTGGCCATCTTCGTCATCATCCTGCTGGTGCTGAAATCCATCTCCCTGCCGGTCATCCTGGTGGCCGTCATCGAGCTGGCCATCTACATCAACATGGCTCTGGCCTACTTCACCGGTACCACGCTGCCCTTCATCGCCTCTATCTGTATCGGCACCATCCAGTTGGGCGCTACCGTGGACTACGCCATCCTGATGACCACCCGTTACAAAAAGGAGCGTATGGCTGGCTGTTCCAAGGAGGAGGCCGTCAAGATTGCCTTGTCTACCTCCATCCACTCCATCATGTCCAGCGCTCTGGGCTTCTTCGCCGCCACCATCGGCGTGGGGCTTTACTCCGATGTGGACTTGATCGGCTCCCTGTGCCTGCTCATGGCACGCGGCGCCATCATCAGTATGTTTGTTGTCATCTTTATCATGCCCAGTATGTATATGCTGCTTGATAAACTCATCTGTAAAACCACCCTCGGCTTACGCAATACGGTGGATGTCTAAGGAGGGACTTTGAGATGAAAAAAAGAATGTTATCTCTGGCTCTGGCAGTGGGTATGACCCTGACCACCCTGACCGGCTGTGGCAGCAGCACCGGCGCTTCCAGCTCGGAAGGCGCGGACGGCTCTGCCACCGCTACCGACCCAGTGACCACTGCGGCAGAGCAGCTTTTGAAGCACAGCGACACCGCTGGCAAGGAAGAAACCGTCTATGTCATTGCTGACGCCAACGGCAAGGCCAACAAGGTCATCGTCAGCGAGTGGCTGAAGAACCAGAAGGGTTCCGATACCTTGAAAGATCAGTCCAACCTAAAGGACGTCAAAAACGTCAAGGGCGACCAGGACTTCACCAAGGGCAGCGGCGATGAGCTGACTTGGAACGCCAAGGGCAGCGACATCTACTACCAGGGCACCAGTGACAAGCAGCTGCCGGTGGATGTGACCGTCACCTATAAGCTCAACGGCAAGACCGTCTCTGCCAAGGAGCTGGACGGCGCTTCCGGCAAGCTGACCATGGAATTCACCTACAAGAACAACACCGGCAAGACCAAGAAGGTCAACGGCAAGAACGTGACCATCTATCAGCCCTTCCTGATGGTCTCCGGCCTCCTGGTGGACAACGATAAGATGTCCAACGTGGAAGTCACCAACGGCAAAGTCATCAACAGCGGCGACAAGACCGTGGTCGTGGGCATGGCACTGCCTGGCCTGGAGGAGAGCTTGGGTCTGGCTGATCTGACCGACAGCGACGGCAAGAAGATTGACATTGATGTGCCTCAGAAGGTCACCATCAAAGCGGATGTCTCCGACTTCTCCCTGCTCACCACCGTCACCATGGCGTCCAACAGCGCACTGGAAGAACTAAATCTGGACGATGTGGACTCGGTTGACGACCTGAAGGACTCCCTGAAAAAGCTGGGCGACAGCTCCAAAGAGCTGGTGGACGGCACTAAGAAACTGGAAGACGGCGTAGGCGAACTCAACGACAAGAGCGGCGACCTGGCCGATGGCGTGGACAAAGTGAATCAGGGTGCAAAGGATTTGGATGACGGCACCAACGAGCTGGCCACCCAGGTCAAGGATCTGCCCAGCTCTGCACAGCAGCTGCTGGACGGCGCCAAGAGCATCAAGTCCGCCCTGGGCAACGCCGACAGCAAGACCCAGACCATTTACACCGGCGCCGCTGCCATCGAGGAAGGCGCACAGCAGATGTCCGATAACCTGAAGAACACCAACGGCAAGAGCATCTACGAAGCCGCAGCTGGCATCCAGGAAGGTGCCGCAAAGGTCACCAGTGGCGCAGCAAAGCTGTCTGACGGCCTGAACACCGCAGCAGCTAACTTGGATGAATCCATCAAGCTGCTGAACGCCGCAGTGGGTCAGCTGGAAGATTTGCAGAAGACTACGGAAGACACCAGAACGCTGCAAACCTATGGCGCGCTCATCAAAGAGATCAAGGGCAGCATCCAGTATCAGCAGGGCGTGAAGCAGGCACTCACAAGCACCTTACAGTCTGGTATCACCAGCATCAAGGGGGGCGCAACCCTCATCGACACCTACGCCGGTAAGATCGCCGACGGCTCCGTGAAGCTGGTGGAAGGCGCAGCAAAGCTGGAGGCTGGCGCAAAGGCCATCCAGAGCGGCGTAGACACCATGATCTCCGGCAACAACGGCCAGAACCTGAACGCCATGATCGCCGGCCTGAGCATGCTGAGCCAGCAGAGCGGCAAGCTGGTGGCTGGCACTCAGAAGTTGGCGGACGGCTCCGGTAAGCTGCTGGCAGGCACTGACACCCTGACCGAAGGCACCGGCAAGCTGGCAAGCGGCACCGGCGAACTGTCTGATGGTACCGACAAGCTCATCAGCGGCATCGGCGAGCTGCTGGACGGCTCCAAGGATTTGGCGGAAGGCATGGCCAAGTTCGATGAGGAAGGCATCCAGAAGCTGACCAGCCTCACTGACGGCGACTTGGGCGACATCGTGGATCGCCTGGAGGCGGTGCAGGACTATGCCAAGGAATACAAGTCTTACGGCGGCTGCCCTGCTGACCTGGAGTGCAGCACCAAGTTCATCTACAAGACCGATTCCATCGGGGAATGATACACATTATAATAACGTGCAGAAAGAGCGAACCAATTTTGGTTCGCTCTTTCTTGTGCGGCGTGAAGAAAACGGTATCCTTGCGTCGATTGACAAAAAGAAAACGTCTTGACTGACAATGGTACAAAGTCAGATAAGACGTTTTTTCTGTCTTCATATACATTAGATACAAGGGGATTCAAAGGATGGAATATTTCGCAGAGTTCACCACTCTGCGAACCCCAATCTTTCTTGTTACAACGATATTATAACACGGCATATCCACTAAATCAACAGTTTATCCATAATTTGAAAGAGAAAATTGCAAATTTTTTGGGAGTATTTCAAGCTTTTGAAAAACTAGGCATCACATGACTCCTCGTGAAAGGCTCCAGCGCAGTCAAATCCGCAGTCTAAGGTTGGCGCACAATGCGAGTAAAATAGGAGTGTGGTCTAATCCGGGCTGCAAATATGATGACAAGGAGGTTTTTTCAAATATGGCAAAAGGCGAGAACATCTTCAAGCGCAAGGATGGCCGGTGGGAAGCGAGGTATATCAAAGGGTATGAGTTATCCGGCAAGATCAAGTATGGGTTTTGTTATGGTAAGACATACCGAGAGGCAAAGGAGAAAGTGACCAAGTGCAAAGCGGCGATCCTCAACGGGAAAGCGTTGCCTGCTCTAGGCTCTCGGCACCGGTTTGCGTTCTACTGCGATGAATGGCTGCGCCTGCGCAAGCCCAAAGTGAAGGAGGCAACGTACATTAAATATGATACGGTGCTGAAAAAGTACATCAAACTTCGGCTGGGGGGCTGTTTTCCTCTGGGGATGACCAGTGGATTGATCGACAGCTTCACCAAGGAACTGCTGTTTGAGGAGGAGCTGGCGCCCAAAACGGTTCACGACATCCTGGTGGTGCTGCACGGAGTGCTCAAGTACACGGCAACCCAATTTCCAGGGATATTCCCCGACCTTGAGATCAACTACCCCAAGGAATGCCGGAAGGAGATGCGGGTGCTCTCCCATGAGGAACAGCATCGGTTTATCCAATATCTGCTGGAAGATATGGACGCCTGTCGATTTGGCGTGCTGCTGACGCTGTTCACTGGTATGCGCATCGGGGAACTTTGCGCCCTGCAATGGGCGTGTATCTCCCTCCAAGAAAAAACGCTCAGCGTCACGGCCACATTACAGCGGCTGCGTGATACTGAGCGCATGGACGTGGACGGCGCACGCACGAGAATCGTGACGGGAACACCAAAGAGTCATACTTCTGTGAGAACCATCCCCCTGACAGAGTTTGCATCTGCGCTTTGTGCGAAGATGTATCCGGAAAACCCAGCTGCTTATGTTTTAACGGGAACGGAGCGTTTTATGGAGCCACGGACGCTGCAATACCGGCTGGGGAAATACACCCGAGCGTGCGGCTTAGAAGGGGTGCATTTCCACACCCTCCGGCATACCTTCGCCACCCGCGCCGTGGAGGTGGGCTTTGAGATCAAGTCCCTTTCCGAAGTTCTGGGACACGCCAACACAACGATCACGCTAGATCGCTATGTCCACTCCTCCATGAAGCTGAAACGGGACAATATGAGCAAACTGGCAACTGCATGGCATTGACCTGCGCAGTCAAACTTCTGTGTCCTTTTTGTGGTAAGTCTTGAAAATCCCGCATTTCCCAGCCTTTGAGGGCGCATTTTGATAGAGTGGTGAACTCTGCGAAAAAGCACCTGCGCAGCACGTCTCAGAAGGGGAGCGCGGCTATCCGCAGTGGGAAGAAGTGAGAATAGACCTATGAACCGATCAATTCAAAAAACCTGGAACATCATCAGCGGCATCCTTGTCGCCTTGACTGTGCTCCTGGCGGTGCTTCTGGTGGGGGCAAGGGTGATCGGTTTACAGGTGTTCAGCGTCCTGTCTGGCTCCATGGAGCCGACCTATCATACCGGAGCGCTGATCTATGTCAAGAAAGTAGACCCTTACACCATCCAGGCAGGGCAGCCGATCACCTTTATGCTGGATGAGGACACCATCGCCACCCACCGTGTGGTGGCCGTTGTACCGGATGAGAAGGATCACTCCGTGATTCGCTTTCGCACCAAAGGGGACGCCAATGCGGCGGAGGATGGGGGATTGGTACATTATAAGAATGTATTGGGCACGCCGGTTTTCTCCATTCCTTACCTGGGCTATGTGGCCAACTACATCCAGCATCCGCCCGGAATGTATGTGGCCATCTCCATCGGAGCGGTGCTGCTGCTGTTGTTGTTCCTTCCGGACATCTTTGCAGAGGAGAAAAAGACCCCTGGGAAGAAGCGGCAGAACAACGGCTCGTCCCAGGAAAAAGGTCAGTAAAGCACAAGCAGCACAGCCGTTCGTTTGAGGGCAATGCCGCAAGGCTCCCTATAGATCATTCATTTATCACTATCAAAGGAGGTTTTCAAAAAAATGAAAACAAAGAGAAAGGCGCTTCTCCTGACCTTCTGCGCGGTATTGCTAGTTGTCGCGTCTGTGTTAGGAACGATCGCTTACTTGACTTCTCAAGATGAAGTCAAGAACACCTTCACCGTTGGTCAGGTGGCGATTAACCTGGACGAAGCAAAGGTGAATCCTGACGGCACCCCGGTTGCGAACGCTGACCGTGTGAAGGCGAACAGCTACAAGCTGCTGCCCGGTCACACCTACCACAAGGACCCCATGGTCACTGTGCTCAACGGCAGTGAACCCAGCTATGTCAAGATGACGGTCACCTTCAGCAAGGCAAACGAGCTGGATGCGATCTTTGCACCCGACGGTGCTAACTTGACCAGTATCTTCAACGGCTATGATGCA
>ERZ825137.6342-NODE-6342-length-10375-cov-3.654554_pt1 | contig 10375 bp, 8 predicted proteins | sample MGYA00519873_ERZ825137 | MGnify/ENA primary metagenome ERZ825137 (study PRJEB31778, sample SAMEA3449190) | human gut metagenome | biome: human gut; feature: human-associated habitat; material: faeces | place: United Kingdom | collected 2010/2012 ... | reverse complement strand
TCTTTTGCGGAATCCTTAGGTGTTTCTATATCATCTATTTTTAATTGTTTCACTTTTTCAGCCATATAATTCTCCTATTTTTTTAGTTTCTTTTTGGTTTCTTTTAATACATCAATATTTTTTGCAACATAATCATAACCACTAAAAATTGTCACTGCTAACATTGCCACAATCAAAATTTTTGCGACAATATCATACCATGTTGCAATATTGTATAAATTACTACCTTCAACATATACAGCACCACCAGCAAGTAAAAAAATGATTGTAATAAATTGTAAGGTTGTTTTTATTTTGCCATACCAACTTGCAGCAATAACTTTTCCTTGTCCTGCAGCAAGCAATCGGATACCTGTTACCATAAATTCTCTTGCTAAAATTATAATTACCATCCACCAACAAAGTAATTTAGGAGCTACACCACCTGATAATATTTGATTTTGTGCATTTTGTTCAAGCAAAATAATAAAACCTGTGCACGTTAATAACTTGTCAGCAAGCGGATCTAAAAATTTGCCAAGATTCGTTACTAAATTTTTTTTCCTCGCTATTTGTCCATCAAAAAAGTCAGTCATCGCACCAACACCTAAGAAAATCAAGGATGGCAGAATACTCCACTCATCTAACATGTAAAAATAATGTAATAGTCCTCCATCGGCAATGATACCAGGGAACATGTTCGCTAATAACATACCGAAGGAAATCGGAACTAACAAAAGTGGCTCAAAGCCAAATTTAATTGCCAGAACAAGGAAGACACATGCAACTGCGATCATTACAAAGTTACCCCAATAAAGATTCGCAAATGCAGTCTGTCCTGCTAAATTCGACAATGTTGTCCAAATATAATCCATCTGCACTGCCTCCTGTCAAAAATGAATCATCAAACATCAACTAGTTCAATGTAGCAAGTGTATCACCTGACTCTACACTATCACCTACAGCAACATTGATTGATGCGATTGTTCCATCTTCCGGAGCAGTAATCTCGTTCTCCATCTTCATAGCCTCTAAGATCATAACAACTTCGCCCTTCTTAACTGCCTGTCCAGCATTAGCCTTAATAGCTAAGATCTTACCTGGCATTGGAGAAGCAACTGTGATCGATCCTGCTGCACCGCTTGCTGCAGGTGCTGGAGCTGCTACTGGTGCTGCAGCTACCGGTGCTGCTGCGGCTGGAGCTGCTGCTACTGCGCCTGCTCCTAATTCTTCTACTGCTACATCATAAGCGGTACCATTAACGGTAATTCTATAATTCTTCATATTATAATTCCTCCTAAATTAATATCTCTTTGCTTTGCGGATAGAACGAACCACTAAAGAATCTGTTCCACCTGCTGCTTCATTTGCTGCGGCTACAGCGGCAGTAATCACTGCTACTAATTGTGCATCATCCATTGGATTTGCTGATGTTGTCCGGGCTTCCGGAGCTGGTGTTGCAACCGGTGTTGCCTCTTCCTTATCCTTCTTACCGGATGAAAACTTTGTTATCAATGCATTGATACTTGACAACCGTCCGATGATCAGGGAAATGAAGATCAATACAATAAATACGGTACCCATTCCCATTAATGTATTGGCTGCTGCTTTACCCATAATCTCACCAAATGAATAATCCGGCGTAGCGGTAATCTCCTTCACCTGATATGGAGATACACTCTGACCTGTCAATTCATAAGAATATGCATAAGCGCTATTCTCTTCGTATACAAAGCTATATTCCACATCATGTGTATCATATACAGCTTTGACATTTACTGTTACATTTCCATTGCTTTCTTCGACCGTATAATCCAACATGCTGATGAATGAAGTAAAATCATCCTTTGCGGTTTCATCTTCTGAATTCTGCAATCTGTTAAAATCATACATGATTGTGCTGCCATCTTCTTTGGAACGATATCCCTTGAATTCACCACAGTCCTTCTTCGCATTATCCATGTTTGAAATTCCTGTCAACAGTACTTCAGCCATTGGATCATCGTTGTCTGCAAGATATGCACGATAAGCATCACTTACATTCTGCAAATTATATGCCTGATATACCGTATCGGAAACAATATCTGTGTTTGTGTACTCAAAAGTTACATCCTCCTGCCCACTGCTGCAGGCTGTTAAAGAAAAGAAAACAGCAATCATAGAAAACAATAAAACAATCTTTTTCATTTTCATATGGCTACTCCTCTCTATACTGCACCATGCTTCTTTAATGGTCTTTCTTCTCTCTTTGTGTAAAGCATCTCGAATGCAGCGATCAAACGCTTTCTTGTTGCAGCGCCCTCGATAATATCATCTACATAGCCACGCTTAGCTGCTGCCATAGCACTTGACATCTTCGTTGTGTATTCCGCTTTTGCTTCTGCGATCTTGTCTGCATCTTTCTCATCTGCATACATAATCTTAACTGCCATATCCGGCTCCATCGTTCCGATCTTAGCTGTTGGCCAAGCATACTCGATATCTGCACCGATTGACTTAGAATTCATTGCAAGGTATGCACTTCCCAAACCGTTACCCATTACAAGGTTCACCTTAGGCACTGTAGCATTGGCAAATGCATATGTAAGCTTCGCTGCTGCCTTAGCCATACCAGCTTCTTCTGCAACTGTTGCCTTATAACCTTTGACATTGGTTAAAGTAAGTACAGGGATATTAAATGCATCTAAGAAGTTCACAAACTCTGCTGCAATATAAGCACCCTTAGTAGAAAGAACATCGCCGCCATCAGCAACCTGGTTTGCAACACAACCAATAGTTGTTCCATTCAGCTTAATAAAACCAATTACCATATCCTTAGCATATTCTTTCTTCAACTCAACAAATACATTACTATCTGAAATGTGTGTAAGAGCTGCTCTTGCGTCATCTGCAAGACCCTCTAAGTTCGGAATCTCACGATTCAGATCATCCACACAATCTACAAAATTAGAATCATCTTCATTGTTAGAAGGAAGCATTGCAACGACCTGTCTGATTCTTCCAAGAACAGTTGCATCATCCTCTAATACTTCGTCTACTAATGCATTATTGTTCTCCTGATATGCTGCATCTGCTGTGTCAAGCTTCTCTGCATAGTTATTAGCCAAAGCATTTGGACTATTAACAAATAATTTGGCATTATCTTTTACCATAAATGTAATATCAGATAAACCAGGAATAATTGTGCTACCGCCACCACATACACCGAATACTCCGGTAATCTGTGGAATCACACCAGAAGCCATTGACTGCTTCAGATAAATGCTTCCAAATGCATTCAACGAATCTGTTGCCTCCTGCAATCTTAATCCTGCGCAATCTACCAAACCAATTACTGGTGCACCCATCTTAAGTGCCATATCGTAGATCTTTGCGATCTTAGCAGCATGCATCTCACCAATAGAACCACCTAATACAGTAGCATCCTGGCTGTAAACATACACTAATCTTCCGTCAATTGTACCGTAACCTGTTACGACACCATCTGCCGGTGTTTCATGATCCTGTGTGTTAAAGTCGGTATTTCTAGCAGTTACGTAAGCACCAACTTCAACGAAACTTGAGTCATCAAGTAATGCATGAATACGATCACTTGCTGACAACGTAAGTTTATTGCTCATTTTTAGCCCTCCGTTTAAATTTATTATCAGGCTTACAAAAAGGTAAGCCAAATTTTAGCCAATTGTATTGTATAACTTTTATACCGTAATTTCAAGAAAAACTTCTATTTATTATTCTCTGCCAGAACTTCCTTGTTATGGATCAGATAATCCAGCAAGGATATAATTGTCAGAATCAATGCAATGTAGATTAAAATGTTCTCAAACAGGGTAATTCCTGCTGCTGCATTTGGAAAAATACTGCCAAAGTCTGCCAGCAGAATACATAACATCACCATCTGCTCTGCTGTCTTAATCTTACCCCAGATTCCTGCTGCGATGACAATGCCGTTATCGGCTGCAACCAGACGGAATCCACTGATGATAAATTCTCTTGCAATAATAACAATAACGATCCAACATGGAATTCTGCCAAGCTCTACAAATGCGATCATTGCAGAAGACACTAACAGCTTATCTGCCAGCGGATCCATGAACTTACCAAAATTCGTAACCAGATTATATTTTCTCGCAATCTTTCCATCCAGCATATCTGTCAAAGAAGCAATTGCAAAGATCACAAGTGCGATCCAGTTGCCATATGGTACCGCATCCCATAACATCGCTACAAGGAAAAACGGAATTAAAATTGTTCTCAAAATCGTTAATTTGTTTGGTAAATTCATACTCTCTCTCCTATCAAATCATATTCATTAAAATCCGTTATCTTCACATCAATGAAATCTCCGGATAATAATTCTTCCTCAGACGCAACAAAAACGCATCCATCAATCCCCGGTGCATCCATGTAAGACCGGCACATATACATCTGATCCTTGTATATATATCCATCTACAATCACCCGCATCTGCTTACCAACCAATGCACTATTCAGATCATAGGATATCTCCTGCTGTAACGCCATAATCTCATCCCGCCATGTCTCTTTCGTCTCTTCCGGTACCTGATCTTCAAATACTGCCGCCGGGGTTCCTTCCTCCGGAGAATAAGTAAATACTCCCAGCCTGTTAAATTCCACCTCATCAATAAATGCAAGCAGTGCTTCATGATCATCCTGTGTCTCTCCCGGAAATCCTGCAATCAGTGACGTTCGAAGTACAATGTCCGGTATCTCCTTGCGGATTATTTGAATCGTATTCTGAATCTCTTCTTTAGTTGTTCTTCTTCCCATCCGTTTCAAAATGCTGTCTTCGCAATGCTGCAAAGGCATATCAATGTAATGACATACCTTTGCATTATCCCGGATCTCATAGATCAATTCCGGTGTAATCTCTTCCGGATAACAATAAAGCAGACGGATCCATTGCAGATCCTCTATCTTAGAAAGTTCATGCAATAATTCCGGCAGCATCTTCTTACCATAGATATCCATGCCATATACTGTTGTCTCCTGTGCCACCAGGCAAAGCTCGGTAATCCCATTCTCTACCAGATACTTCGCCTGTCCGATCAGATCCGCCATCGGAACGCTCCGGTAATTACCACGGACTTTCGGAATAATACAATATGTGCAGTGTTTGTCACAACCTTCTGCAATCTTAAGATATCCCATATACGTTCCTGATGTAATCACACGTTTTGTGTGACTTGGAGGAAGATAATTGATATCCTCAAAATGCGTATATCCCTTTCCTTTCAGTGTCTCTTCCACCGCTTCTACAATCGATTCTGTTGCCGTTGTTCCGACAATCGCATCCACCTCCGGAAGCTCTGCCTGGATCTCATCCTTGTAACGCTGTGCCAGACAGCCTGTCACGATCAAAGCTTTTAATTTACCTGTTTCTTTTAATTTGCCCATCTCAATGATGTTCTCAATACTCTCTTCCTTGGCGTCTCCAATAAAGCAGCAGGTATTGATCACAACAACATCTGCTTCTTTCTCCTCGTTGGTAATCGCATATCCCTTATCTTCCAAAAGTCCCAACATTACTTCACTGTCAACCAGATTCTTATCACAGCCAAGGGATACAAATAATATCTGAATCATATATTTCCCCTATTTTCCAAACATAGTTGCTGCTTCTACGCAGTTATGCATCAGCATAGCAATTGTCATCGGACCAACTCCTCCGGGAACTGGTGTGATCTTAGATGCAACCGGCTCCACACTGTCAAAGTCCACATCACCACACAGCTTGTTATTCTCATTCCGATGAATTCCTACATCAATGACTACTGCACCCTCTTTGACATAGGATGCATCGATCATCTTTGGTCTGCCAATTGCAACCACTAAGATATCTGCACGTTTACACACCTCTTTAAGATTCTTTGTACGGGAATGTGTAATAGTTACCGTTCCATTCTCTCTTAACAAAAGTAATGCCATCGGCTTACCGACAATATTACTTCTTCCAATTACAACACATTCTTTTCCTTCAATCTCTACACCGCTTCTCTTTAATAACTGAATAATTCCAGCCGGTGTACAGGATACAAAGCCCGGCTGACCAATTGTCAAAGCACCTACGCTTTGTGGATGGAATCCATCCACATCCTTCTTTGGAGAAATGGCTTTAATAATAGTATCTTCATCAATATGTTTGGGAACCGGGAGCTGTACTAAGATTCCATGAATCTTATCATCCTGATTCAGCTTCTCAATCAATGTAAGCAGTTCCTCCTGTGTTGTCTCCTCCGGAAGCTCATAGCTTTCCGAACGGATTCCGATATACTCACAGGCTTTCTTCTTGTTGCCGACATACACAGAGGAAGCAGGGTCATTACCTACCTGAATGACTGCCATTCCGATCTCTTTACCCTGTTTTTTCAGTGTTGCTACCTGTTCCTTTAATTCATCCTTGATCTGTTTGCTGATTACCTTACCATCAATTAATTCTGCCATACTTGTGTCCTCCTTATCATCAGAACTTCATTCATGAATCAAATACTTCTATCAAAAATTAGAACAAACCAACGATCTTATCATCTACTACATCAATATTCTCAGCAGCAGGAACTTTAGGAAGTCCCGGCATCGTCATGATGGAACCGGTAATCGCAACGACAAATCCCGCACCTGCATTCACATAAACATCCCTTACATTAATATCAAATCCGGTTGGTCTTCCAAGCTTTGTCTGATCATCTGACAACGAGTACTGTGTCTTCGCCATGCATACAGGAAGTTTGCCATATCCAAGTTCTGTGATCTTCGCCAACTGTTTCTTAGCTGCTGCTGTATAATTCACACCATCTGCGCCGTAGATCTTGGTAGCAATCGTATGAATCTTATCCTCTAAGGACATATCATCTTCATAAAGCATCTTAAAATCTGCTTTCTTATTCTCTAAAATATCAACAACTTTCTCAGCTAAAGCAAGTCCGCCTTCGCCACCCTTCTCCCAAACCTGGGCAAGTGCAAAGTCACACCCCTTATTTTCTACAAATTCTTTAACATAAGCAAGCTCCGCCTCAGAATCCGTAATAAACTGATTCAATGTTACAACGATTGGAACACCAAACTGTTGTAAGTTTTCGATATGCTTCTCCAAGTTCACAATACCCTTCTTAAGCGCCTCTACATTCTCATTGCTAAGATCTGTCTTAGCAACTCCACCATTGTATTTTAAAGCACGGATCGTAGCTACTAATACGATTGCATCCGGAGAAATACCAGCTTTCCGGCATTTGATGTCTAAGAACTTTTCTGCACCAAGATCAGCTCCGAATCCAGCCTCTGTTACAACAATATCAGAAAGCTTTAATGCAAGTTTTGTTGCGCGGACAGAGTTACAACCATGCGCAATATTGGCAAAAGGTCCGCCATGTACAAATGCAGGTGTATGCTCTAAGGTCTGGATCAGGTTAGGCTTCAACGCATCTTTCAATAATGCAGCCATTGCACCGACTGCTTTCAGATCAGCCGCAGTCACAGGCTTACCATCTACGGTATACGCAACAACAATCTTGGATAACTTATCTTTCAGATCTTCCATATCATTCGCCAGACAGAGAATTGCCATGATCTCAGACGCAACGGATATTACAAAATGATCCTCTCTCACATAACCATCCATCTTACTTCCCAGACCAACTACAATATTACGAAGTACACGGTCATTCATATCCATACAACGTTTCCAAACGATCTGTCTTGTATCAATATTCAATGCATTGCCCTGCTGGATATGATTATCCAACATAGCTGCTAACAGGTTATTAGCAGATGTAATTGCATGAAAATCACCGGTAAAATGCAGATTCAGATCTTCCATCGGAACAACCTGTGAATATCCACCACCTGCTGCACCACCTTTAATACCAAAACATGGTCCAAGGGATGGCTCACGAAGAGCGATGGATGCTTTCTTACCCATTCTGCCAAGTGCCTGTCCAAGACCAACCGTAACGGTTGTCTTACCTTCTCCTGCCGGAGTTGGATTGATTGCAGTTACCAGTACCAGTTTTCCATCCGGGTTGTTCTCAATCCGATGAATCAATTCGTCCGAAAGCTTTGCCTTATACTTTCCATAGAGATCTAATTCTTCTTCCGCAATATCTAACTTTGCTGCCACCTCTTTCACATGAACCATTTGTGCTTCCTGTGCGATTTCAATATCTGTTTTCATATGTGCATATCCTCCTGCAATGTTATTCTTTTCTGTTCGTCACATTGTAACGATATATCTGATTCCCGTCAACTAAGAAAGACAAATTATTTCACAAATTACCTATATCCCCCTAAAGCTTAACGAAAATAAGCCTCTGCTTAATATATGAAACTGTCCCTGTCCCATGCCTCTTCTAAAAATATTCATCAATATACTGTTCAAATTGTTCTTCACTCATCAAAACCTGACGTGGTTTTGTTCCCTCCTCCGGGCCAACCACTCCTGCTTCAAACAACTGATCCATAATTCTCGCAGCTCTGTTAAATCCAATCTTAAACATTCTCTGCAACATGCCGATGGACGCTTTATTCTTATCAATAATAAACTTACCAGCCTGAACAAAATATTCGTCACGGTCATCATCGGATGCACCATTGCCAATTGCTGTTGTCGAAGAACCTGCTGATGAAGTAATCTGTGTTGTCACTTCTTCGTTATAGGTCGTTTCCCCATTTTGTGCCTTCAGGTATTCAACAACATTCATGACCTCATCATCTGAAATATAGGCACCCTGAACACGCAATGGTTTCGGATACATCGTCGGATAAAACAGCATATCACCATTTCCTAATAATTTCTCCGCTCCTACACTGTCAATGATCGTTCTGGAATCCACACCCGAAGATACCGAAAGTGCAATTCTGGATGGCACATTTGCCTTGATCAGGCCGGTTACTACATCGACAGACGGACGCTGCGTTGCAATTACCAGATGAATTCCGGCAGCTCTTGCCAATTGTGCAAGACGTACAATCGCTTCCTCTACCTCTGCTTTTGCTACCATCATCAGATCTGCCAACTCATCTACAATAATTACAATCTGCGGCATTTTCTCCAATGCATCCTCATCCACTTTTCCGGACTCCTGTACTTCGCGTACTTTCTCATTATATCCCTGGATGTTACGGACATTGCACTCCGAGAACATCTGATAACGTTTTGTCATTTCTGCCACTGCCCAGTTAAGAGCTCCTGCCGCTTTCTTCGGATCTGTTACAACCGGCGTCAATAAATGAGGAATACCATTATAGACCTTTAATTCTACCTGTTTCGGATCTACTAAGATCAGCTTTACTTCATCCGGTCTTGCCTTATATAAAATACTCATGATTAACGTATTGGTACAGACAGATTTTCCTGACCCGGTAGCACCTGCAATCAATAAATGCGGCATCTTTGCAATGTCTTCTACAACGACATTTCCTTCTATATCTTTGCCGACCGCAAATGCAATCTTTGAAGGATGCTTAATGAATTTCTCTGTATCGATCAATTCCCGGAAACCAACACCGCTTCTTTTTGTGTTTGGTATCTCAATTCCAACCGCCGATTTTCCCGGAATCGGTGCCTCAATCCGGATACTCTGTGCTGCAAGATTCATCATAATATCATCTGCAAGTCCGGTAATCTTACTTACCTTAACACCCTGTTCCGGCACCATCTCATATCGGGTAACAGAAGGTCCGCAGCTATAATTAGTCATTGTAACATTTACGCCGAAGCTTTTTAATACTTCCTGCAATTTGATGGCGTTGTGACGTATCAGATCTTCCTTTTCTGCAGTCTGTGTCTTACCTTTCTTCAGCAATTCCAACGGTGGAAACTGATAGGTATGATCGCTGTTTCCGATTTCTTTTGCCGATACATTCTCCACCGTAGCTGCCGTCTTGTTCTCCATATGTAAAGCAGTATTCTTCATATCCGGTACAGAACTTTTCATTTCTTTCGCCATCGACTGTTCTTCTGCTTCAGCAAGCACAGTCGGTACAGTATTTTGTTTGGCAGTCGCTTTCCTCTTCCTTCTTGGTTTGTCTGGCTTCTCTTCTTTCTCTGCCACTGGCATATGCTCTCCCGGAAGATCTAAATCATATGTCATTGTAATCTCATGAACTTCCTCATTTAACGGTAGTTTCGTTTCTTTCTTAGCAGGAAGAATTCCTTTGTCTGCATCTGATGGCAGCACCGATATTGAATCTAATACGGATGTTTTCTTCCTCTGTGCAAATACCGGATCCTTTTCATCCGGGTAATCCTCTTTCACAATATGCTCATAGCCGGAAGTCCGTTTTTTCTTTCCTGCCGGAATTATCTCCTCATCCTGCTCCTCATATTCCCTGCCATCGGCTCTCACATCGGAAATTGTTTCGATCACGCCCCTGAACA
>ERZ825137.6341-NODE-6341-length-10375-cov-11.012597_pt1 | contig 10375 bp, 8 predicted proteins | sample MGYA00519873_ERZ825137 | MGnify/ENA primary metagenome ERZ825137 (study PRJEB31778, sample SAMEA3449190) | human gut metagenome | biome: human gut; feature: human-associated habitat; material: faeces | place: United Kingdom | collected 2010/2012 ... | reverse complement strand
GAGGCGCAGGAAAATCTGGACGCGGCGGAATATGAAGCAGCCTCCGGCGGCGGCATGGTCAAGGTGAAGGTTTCCGGCAAGCGTGAGCTGACCGAGATTGTCATTGACCCGCAGGTAGTTGATCCGGACGACATCGAAATGCTTCAGGATCTCATTATGGCGGCGGTGAACGAGGCGTTCCGCAAGGGCGAGGAGACCCGCGAGGCAACCATGAGCAAGCTGACCCCCGGCATGGGCGGCATGTTCTGATGGCACAGCTGGAACCGATTGCCCGGATGGTAACGCAGCTGGCGCGGCTGCCCGGGATTGGACATAAGACGGCTCAGCGACTGGCCTATTATATCGTAAGTCTCCCGCAGGAGGACGTGCATGAGCTGGCCGCAGCTATTTGGCAGGGCCGCAAGGCGATCCGCTATTGTGAGGTCTGCGGCAATTATGCGGCGGACGAGCTGTGCGACATCTGCGCCAATCCCAGCCGGGAAAATGGGCAGATCTGCGTGGTGCGCGATCCGCGTGACGTAGCCGCCATGGAACGCATGCGCGACTATCACGGCCGCTATCATGTGCTGCACGGTGCGCTGTCCCCCATGAACGGCGTCGGCCCGGAGGATATTCATATCCGCGAGCTGCTTGCCCGCCTGGGGCTGGACGAGGATGATCCGTCCCTGCGCTGAGCTGCTTACATGAATTTAACGAGAAAGAGAAACAAATTCCTTCATGAATATCATTGCAGACCTTCATATGCATACAATGGTATCGAACCATGCGTTCAATACCGTCACGGAGATGGCGCGGCGCGCCTGTAAGCTTGGGATGTTTGCCGCGGCGCTCACCGACCACGGCCCGTCTATGCCGGACGCGCCGCACCCTTGGTATTTTTACAATCTGACAACGCTTCCCAGCCGCATCGAGGGCATCTGGCTGCTCAAGGGCGTGGAAGCGAATGTGCGCGGCACAGACGGCAGTCTTGACATCGAGCCGCAGGAATTTGAGCGGATGCAGCTCGACTGGGTGATCGCGTCTATCCATAGCGATACATTATGCCCTTCGCTTTCTGAGGACGAAGCCACGCAGCTGTGGCTGAACGTTGCGCAAAGCCCTTATGTGGATTGCATCGGCCATTCGGAAAGCCGCAGGCACCGCTATGATTACGACGCCGTGACAAAGGCTTTTGCCCGCTGCCGCAAGGTGGTCGAGATCAACGCGAATTCCGCTGTTGTCCGTCCGGGCAACGAGGAAAACATGCGTGAGCTTGCGCTTGCCTGCAAACGCAACGGCACAAAGATCGCCGTGAATTCCGACGCGCATTCCATTTATCATTTGGGCCAGTTCGATACGGTGCTGCCCATGCTGCGCGAGATCCATTTTCCGGAGGAGCTTGTGGTGAACGCAAGCCGGGAAAACCTGATCACTGTGCTGAAAGAACATCAAAAGCCGGTCGCAGACCTGCTGGAAGGAAGTAAAGAAGAATGAAAACATATACCATCGGTGTCGACTTGGGCGGCACAAATATCAAGGCGGGCCTTGTAGATGAAGCACATCATATCGTGGACAGCGTTTCCTGCAAGACAAATCTGCCGCGGCCTGAGCATGAGGTGGAAGCGGAGATCGCCGCGTTGTGCAGCCAGCTCGCACAGCGGGCAGGACTGGACATGGCCACGCAGATCGAATCCGTGGGCATCGGCACGCCGGGCAGTGTGAACCCGCATACAGGCGTCGTGGAGTTCAACGCCAACTTCGGCTACCGTAACTGGCCGCTGGTATCGGCAATGGAAAAGCTGCTGCCGTGCCGCGTGTACATTGAGAACGATGCAAATGCCGCAGCCTACGGCGAATACATCGCAGGTGCGGCGCAGGGAGCAAAGTACGCCATTGCCGTTACGCTGGGCACGGGCATCGGCGAGGATTTTGATATCAAGAGCCTCAAGTATTACAAGGTCATCATCCTTTCCGATGCGGATCAGGACGGCGCGCACATCCGCGCGATCCTGCTGACGTTCTTCTATCGCTATATGCGCGAATTGATTACGGACGGCCATGTGTACATCGGCATGCCGCCGCTGTATCGCGTTGCAAAGGGCGACAAGATCGTTTATGCATATGACGACAAGGAGCTGGCCTCCGTCACGGCGAAGGCGGGCAAGGGCTACACCATTCAGCGCTACAAGGGCTTGGGCGAGATGGATCCCTCCCAGCTGTGGGAAACGACGATGAACCCGGAGAACCGCCAGCTCATGCAGGTGACGCTGGAGGATGTGGCCGAGGCCGAACGGCTGGTGACGCTGCTGATGGGCGATAAGGTTGAGCCGCGGCGCGACTATATCACCACCTATGCCGATTTCAACAAGGTGGATACGTTCCTGGCTCGAGAAGGGAAGGCAAAGTAATGGCACGCAAAAAGGAAGGCGGTCAGCCGCCAAAGGGGACTGCGCCGCATCACGAGATCATCCAGCGTCCGATGGAAGAGGTCATGCATATCTCGATGATCCCATATGCGGAGCACGTCATTCTGGAACGTGCGCTCCCGCGCGTGGAGGACGGCCTCAAGCCGGTTCAGCGGCGTATTCTCTTCACGCTCAGCGAGCTGGGCGTTACGCCGGATAAGCCGCACAAAAAATGCGCGCGCATTGTCGGCGATTGTCTGGGCAAATACCATCCGCATGGCGACAGCTCGGTTTACGACGCGATGGTGCGCATGGCGCAGCCATACAGCATGCGCGCCCTGCTGGTTGACGGCCATGGCAATTTCGGCTCGATTGACGGCGACAGCGCGGCCGCGATGCGTTACACCGAAGCGCGCATGGCGCCGCTCGCGCTGGAAATGCTGCGGGATATCGACAAGGACACTGTGCCGTTCAGCTTCAACTTTGACGATACGCTCAAGGAGCCGGATATGCTGCCTGCGCGATATCCGAACCTGCTGGTGAACGGCGCATCCGGCATTGCGGTCGGTCTGGCGACGAATATTCCGCCGCACAACCTCAAGGAGGCTGTTGACGCGGCGATTCTGGTCATGGACAAGCCGGAAGCGACGCTGGAAGAGATTATGAATGTTCTGCCCGCGCCGGATTTTCCGACGGGCGGCAGGCTGATTCGAAACGACGAAATTCGCGCGGCCTACGAAACGGGGCGCGGCAAGCTGACCCTGCGCGCCAAGGTGCACATCGAGGATGGCGCGGCGGGGCGCAAGCTGATTGTCATTACCGAGGTGCCGTATCAGATTCCCAAGGCGGCGATGCTGGAAAAAATTCTCAAGCTCAGCGAGGAGCGCAAGGTTCAGCTCGGCGGCATTTACGATATCCGCGACGAATCCGACCGCACGGGTCTGCGCGCGGTGATCGAGCTCAAGCGGGACGTCGATCCGATGGCGATTCTGTCGGTGCTCTATAAATATTCCGATTTGCAGATCACCTTCGGCGTGAACATGGTGGCGATTGCGGAAGGCCGCCCGGTTCAGATGGGCGTCAAGGCGATGCTTACCTATTATATTGAGCATCAGAAGCGCGTGGTGACCCGCCGCACGAAATACGAGCTGGAACAGGCGCAGGCCAGAGAGCATATTCTGGCCGGTCTGATGGTGGCGGTCAACCATCTGGACGAGGTTATCGCACTCATCCGCAAAAGCAAAAGCCCCAAGGAAGCCAAGGAGCAGCTGATTGCGCGGTTCGGTCTGACGGATATTCAGGCGCAGGCGATTCTGGATATGCGCCTTCAGCGCCTTACCGGGCTGGAAATTGAGGCGCTTCGCAGGGAATATGCCGCGATTCTCAAAACCATCGCGCGGCTTGAGGGCATTTTGAAGAGCGAAAAGAAGCTGGACGACGTGATTCGTCAGGAAATGACCGAGATTCGGGATCGATACGGCGACGAACGCCGCACCGAGCTGATCGAGGACGACAGCGCGACGCTGCCGGTCGTGGAAAACAAGCCCGCCGCGGAAGACACGGCGATTCTGCGCCTGCGCGACGGGCAACTGCGCCGCATGAACCCGCGCATGGTGGATAAATACCTCGCGCAGCCCGGCGCAAAGGACGACGTGGTGGAAACCATTCAGACGGCGACGGACGAGACGCTCTACTTCTTTACGAACAAGGGAAACTGCTTCATGCTGGACGTTTCCAAAATTCCGGAGACGATGAAGCTCAGGGATCGCGGAAGCCTGCTGACCGGACTGATCGCCGGATTGGCCGACCACGAGCATGCCGTCGCCATGGTCTGCGTCAAGACGGAGGAGATGGCGAAAAAAGGCGATTTCCTGTTTATCACCAAGAACGGACAGGTCAAGCGCACGGCGGCGGCCGAATACGGAATCCGCCGCGCACGCTTTGCGGCGATCAACCTCAAGGGCGAGGACGAACTGGTCGGCATGGTGCAGGTGGATCCCGACGACAAGGACGATATCATTCTGATTACCCGTTTGGGTATGGCGCTCCGCTTCAGGCTCGACACGGTCTCCTGCACGGGGCGCGCAACGGCTGGCGTTCGCGGCATGGACGTGTGCAAGGACGACGAGGTGCGCTGGTTTGAAATTCCGAAGGCGGGCGATATGCTGCTGGTGCTCAGCGACCGCGGCTTCGGCAAGCGGATGCTCAGCGACGATGTGGAGCGGCAGGGCCGCGCGGGCAAGGGGCAGAAGCTCCTGCCGATGAACAAGACGGGCGAAACCGGCACACAGCTTGCCGCCTGCCTCAACGTCACGGGCGCAAAGAGCGCGCGTGTGGAACAGCGGCACGGCCATGTGACGGTGCTCAACATGGACGAAATTGCCGTGGAACGCCGCACGAGCAAGGGGCAACTGCTCATCAATGTGCTGCTTGACGATGTGGTGGAATACGCCGCACTGACCGCGGAGACCAATAACGACAATTAATACTAATTCTTGTTAAAATGGCTTAATCCGCGCACCATCTTTTTCGCTCTGACTTTGCCTCGTTCCGTTCAACGTACCTCCAGTACGCCTCACTTCACTTGGCTTCGTCAGAACAAAAAATCTGATGCGCTCTGTTAAGCATTTTAACTGCGAATTAGTATAAACAGGATTCCGGGCTGCTTTTTCTGAAAAGAAGAAGCAGCTCTTTTGTATAGACGCGCGGCACGGCAAAGGGCAGCGCGCGAACAAATCCGAATCGGACAGATCATATTGTTCTGAAACGATCAAATGCGGCGGAAATGTGAAATCTTTCTTTTGAGAGAAAAATTAGGGAAGAAACGGGCGGTCTGCTCCGTCTAATGAGTGAAGTTCTAAATGCAAAGCGCGCCACATATAAACCTTCGAGGTGATAAGTGGAGGCGATGCGGATGAACAAAAAGCGCTTCGGTTCGCTTTCCGTGAGGCATTGGGCCATGATCTTCGCGCTGGCGGCTTTGACGGCCGTCTATGTGACGCGAAGCGACGGCTCGGGGCTGATGGCGGCGACGACGACGCGCGAGCTGCCGGTGTATAACGTCGATACAGAGGAAAAAGTGCTCTCCATCAGCTTTGACGCCGCATGGGGAAACGCCAATACAGAGGGGATTTTGAACATTCTGGATCAATACGGGGTGAAGACCAATTTCTTTCTGGTCGGCTTCTGGGCGGAAAAATACCCCGAGCTGGTGGCGGAGCTGCAAGCCAGAGGGCATGAGGTGGGCAACCATTCCGCCACGCACCCGCATATGTCGAAGCTCTCCGATTCGCAGATTCGCGAGGAGCTGAAACGGTGCAGCGATTTGGTGCAGTCCATCACGGGCAAGCCGACCACGCTTTTCAGACCGCCGTATGGTGAATACAACGACGAAGTGGTACGCATCAGCCGGGAAGAAGGCTATGAATGTATCCAGTGGAATGTGGATTCGCTCGATTGGAAGAACATCAGCGCCGAAGACATGGTCAGGCGATGCACGAAGAACGTGAATCCCGGCGACATCGTGCTCTTCCATAACGATTCCAAGTATATCCTGCAAGCGCTGCCGCAGATTCTCGAATACTATCAGCGGGCGGGTTACAGGGTCATTCCGATTTCCGAGCTCCTGCTTGAGGGCGAAACGTGGATCGATCATGCGGGCACACAGCATTTGGCCACGCCGCCGCCTTCGGCGTCAACAGGCAATGAATCAAGAAAGATTGAGCAATAAGGAGGACGTACAATGGAAAACGTCATTAACACACTGCATTTGAGCGGTAAGGTTGTGGGGACGCCCGTGGTGGGGCATGAAGCGTTCGGCGAGAAATTTTATTACCTGACGCTGGGCGTGCCGCGTCTGTCCGGCGCGCAGGATCTGCTGCCGGTCACGCTTTCCGAGCGGCTGCTCGACGGCGCGATGCTCTCCGACGGCGATACGCTGGCCATTGACGGACAGGTGCGCTCCTACAACAAAATCATCGAAGGCGCGGGGCGGCTGCTGATTACGGCGTTCGCCCAGAAGATCGTTGAAAACGACGAGCACGAGAATCCCAATCAAATCCAGCTGACCGGCACGCTCTGCAAGGCCCCGGCGTATCGAACGACGCCGTTTGGGCGAGAGATTGCCGATATGATGCTGGCTGTAAACCGGGCATACGGAAAGAGCGACTATATTCCGTGCATCACGTGGGGGCGGAGCGCGCGCTTTGCCGCCAAGCTGGACGTGGGCGACAAGATCACCCTGACGGGGCGGCTGCAATCGCGCGCGTATCAGAAGCAGATGCCGGATGGCAGTGTGATCGAAAAAACGGCGTATGAGGTTTCCGTCGGCCATTTGGAATTGCTGGACGGCGCGCATAACGCCGATCCGGCGCAGGCGCATCCCGCGCATGCGTTTCACGCGGAGGCGGCGCAGCCGCAATAAGCGGTCGCTTTAGCGAAATAAAGAAGAAAAGCGGTGAAACAGAGCGTTCGCCGCTTTTTTTTGCGCGGTATCTGTGCTATAATGAAGTGAAATTGATCGACAGACGTTATGAGGAGGACGGCAGCATGCAGGATCACATCATCAACGATCAGATTGCCGATTTGGCTCGCGCGATGCTTGAGCTGGATAATATGGACGAAGCCTATCGTTTCTTTGAAGATATTTTTACGATTCACGAATTGCAGGCGGTCGCGCAGCGGCTGGCGGTCGCGCGCCTTTTGCAGAAAAAGGTCACCTATCAGGAGATTGCCGAGCGCACCGGCGCGAGCACGGCGACCATCAGCCGCGTCAATCGCTGCCTGACCTATGGCGCGGGCGGATATCAGCTCATTTTGGGCAAAACGAAATTCGGTGATGAAATAAGCGAGGGAAATCCATGAACTTAAACGACCTGAACAGAGAACAGCGGCTCGCGGCGGAAACGCTTGAAGGGCCGCTTTTGGTGCTTGCGGGCGCGGGATCGGGCAAGACCCGCGCGCTGACGTATCGCGTGGCAAATTTGCTGGAGCACGGCGTGCCACCGTGGGCGATTATGGCGATCACCTTCACCAACAAGGCGGCGAAGGAGATGCGAGAGCGCATTGAAAAACTGGCGGGCGCGGGGGCGGAGGACATCTGGGTTTCGACGTTCCACTCCGGCTGCGCGAAAATTCTGCGCCGCGACATCGAAAAACTGGGCTACACGCGCTCCTTCACGATCTACGATGACGACGACCAGATGAGCGCGCTGAAGGAAATTCTGAAAAAGCTGAACATCGACGACAAGTTTTTGCCGCCCAGAGAGATCAAGAGCAAGATTTCCGATGCGAAAAACAAGCTGCTCGGCCCGCAGGACTGGTTTTCGCAGAGCGAGAGAGACTATCGAAGTCAGCTCGTTTACGACGTCTATCAGGCGTATGAGGAAAAGCTGAAAAGCTCGAACGCGCTGGATTTCGACGATTTGATCGTCAAAACGCTTGAGCTTTTTGCGCAGCATCCGCCGGTGCTGGAGGCCTATCAGCGCAAGATTCGGTATATCCACGTCGATGAGTATCAGGATACGAACTACGCGCAATATATGCTCGTGCGCCTGCTGGCGGCGCAGAGCCGAAACCTTTGCGTCGTCGGCGACGACGATCAATCCATCTACGGCTGGCGCGGCGCGGATATCCGAAACATTCTCGATTTTGAGAAGGATTTTCCGGATGCAAAGGTCATCAAGCTGGAGCAGAATTACCGCTCCACGGCAAATATTCTGGACGCGGCGAATCAGGTCATCGCGCTCAACGCCAACCGCAAGGACAAAGCGCTGTGGACGCAGCAGGGGCCCGGCGAATTGATCCGGCTGTATCGGGCGGGCGACGAGCGCGAGGAGGCGGCCTGGATTTGCCAGCAGATTCGCGAATTGAAATCGCGCGGCGAGGAGCTTGGCCGCTTTGCCGTGCTCTATCGAACCAATGCGCAGTCCCGCGTCATCGAAGAATCGTTCGTGCAGGCGGGCATCCGCTATCGGATGTACGGCGGGCTGAAATTCTATGACCGCAAGGAGGTCAAGGATATTCTGGCTTATCTGCGCGCGCTGGTCAACCCGGCGGACGATATTTCCGTGCGGCGCATCATCAACGTGCCCAAGCGCGCCATCGGCGATACGACCGTGAACGAATTGGCGCGCCACGCCGCGCAGGAGGAAATGCCGCTGTTGACCGCGTGCATGGATATGCCGGAGAGCCTGAACGCCCGCGCGCGCAAGAGCGTGGAGAAATTCAGCGAGCTGATGATGAGCCTGACCATGATGCAGGAGACGATGAAGCTGACCGAACTGGTGCAGTATGTCATCGACACGGTCGGGCTGGAAAGCCAGTATACCAAGGAAGACAACGACGAAAACCGTTCCCGCGTGGAGAACATTCGCGAATTTGTCGGTGCGGTCAAGGAATTTGAAGAGAAAGCCGACAACCCGACGCTGACGGATTATTTGGAAAACGTGTCTCTGGTGTCCGATCTGGATGAGATGGGCGACGACGGCGGCGCAGTGACGATGATGACGCTGCACAGCGCGAAGGGCCTTGAATTTCCGAATGTATTCATGGTCGGCATGGAGGAAAACCTGTTTCCGTCGGCCAGAAGCCGCGACGACGAGGCGCGCATGGAGGAAGAACGCCGCCTCTGCTACGTCGGCATCACGCGCGCGCGGGAGCGGCTGTTCCTGTCTCACGCATCGCGGCGCATGCTGTATAACCAGATTCAATTCAACGATCGCTCCCGGTTTATCGACGATATTCCGGCGCGGCTGATCGAGGATGTTTCCGACAGGGGCGGCCGGAGCGGCGGCTTTTCGGGAAACAAAAAGCCCGGAGGAAATTGGCAAAGCGGCGGCTGGCAGCAGCCCGCGTGGAGCAAGAGCAGCGGTTTTGCACCGATGCAGCCGCAGGCGGGGCAATCAAACTGGAAGCCAAAGACGAGCTACAACGTCGCAAAGCCGACGGGACAGGCGCAGAGCTTCTCCGGCTGGAACGCAAAAAGCGCGACGGTTGGCGGCGTGACCGTTCAGGGCGTGCAGCGCGGAATGAACGAGCCGCCGAAGGTGGTGGCCTCGCAGGCACATGAAACGGAGAAACCATCGATCTACGCGCCCGGCGACCATGTGATGCACAGAAAATTTGGGCGCGGCGCGGTTGTGCGCGTCAGCGGAAGCGGCTCGGACGCCCGCATTATGATTCGATTTGACGATGTTCGTGTGGGCGTGAAGGAATTGGCGCTGGCGATTGCGCCAATGATCAGGCTGGAGGAGTGAACAAAACGTGAGCGAGACAAACGATTTGCAGCGCATGCGCGAGTTGATCGACAAGCTGAACGAGGCCTCGCGCAGGTATTACGATCAGAATGAATCCGATATATCCGACGACGAATGGGATGCGATGTACGCCGAGCTGCGCGGGTTGGAGGAAAAGACCGGCGAGCGCATGGCAGATTCGCCGACCCGGCGCGTTGGCGGCGCGGTGATGGAGGGCTTTGAGCAGCATCGTCACATCGCGCGGCTCTGGAGTATGGACAAGGCGCAGAGCGAAGAGGAGATTCTCGCGTGGGCGCAGCGCTGCGAAAAGCAGACGAACGACGCGGGCGGCCTGCCGAAAAACAGCTATTGCGTGGAATATAAGCTCGACGGCGAAAGCTTCACCGCTGAAATCCTTTCTGAGGATATCCAGTATGTGAAGGGCTATGCATTAACCGGCGTATCTCTGCTGCCGTTTTTCGGCAGTGCAGGAACGGATCAGAAGGGCTATATGATTGTGCCCGATGGCTCCGGCGCCCTGATCAATCTCAACCGCGATCTGACCGGGGGCTCTTCCTACAGCTGTGAGATCTACGGCCGTGATCAAGGGCTCCAGTATACCGGCCACAATTACCAGCAGCCCGCTGTCATGCCTGTATTCGGCATCAAAACGGCGGATGCGGCGATGCTCGGTATTGTGGAGCAGGGCGAGGCGGCCGGAAAAATCAACGCCACCATTTCCGGAGCACTGTCGTC
>ERZ825137.6340-NODE-6340-length-10376-cov-2.226625_pt1 | contig 10376 bp, 9 predicted proteins | sample MGYA00519873_ERZ825137 | MGnify/ENA primary metagenome ERZ825137 (study PRJEB31778, sample SAMEA3449190) | human gut metagenome | biome: human gut; feature: human-associated habitat; material: faeces | place: United Kingdom | collected 2010/2012 ... | reverse complement strand
GCTGATAACCAGATTTGAACTGGTGACCTCATCCTTACCAAGGATGCGCTCTACCGACTGAGCTATATCAGCATTCTGCAGGATTTTGCAGGCGTTGTTTCAAACGCAAGATTAATCATATCACAAATCAATGGGCTTGTCAACCGAAATTTGACAAAAAAATTCAGAAAAAGCGTAAACGTTTTCTTGACAAGCAGAGGGAAGTATACTATAATAAACAAGCTGATTTGCTTCCGTGGCTCAGCAGGTAGAGCGACGCACTCGTAATGCGTAGGTCACCGGTTCGAATCCGGTCGGGAGCTTACAGACAAACACCCTCACTTTGCTTTGCGAAGTGAGGGTGTTGTATTACCGGATTTTAAACTGGAATGGGTTGAAGTATAAAAGTAAGACGAGGGTAAGGAACGATGAAGAATGAATTGAAGGATCTGACAAAGGGCTGTCTGTGGCGGCAGGTTTTGCTGTTCAGTCTGCCGCTGATGCTTTCCAATGTATTGCAGGTTCTTTTTAATATGTCGGATATTGCGGTCGTAGGTCGGTTTTCCGGCGAGCACGCGCTGGGGTCCGTAGGTTCGACGGCGACGCTGGTAACGCTGTTTACCGGTCTGCTGATCGGCCTCGGCAGCGGAGTGAATGTTCTGACGGCCCGGTATTACGGGGCCGGTAACCGGAAGGCGCTGCGGGAAACGATGCACTCCGGCCTTCTTATTTGCCTGCTGGCCGGAATGGTGCTGATGGGAGCCGGAATGCTGCTGGCCCGTCAGCTGCTGCAGCTTTTGAACACGAAGGAGGAGCTGCTCGAGGGCGCGGTGCTTTATCTGAAAATATATTTTGTAGGACTGCCGGCTCTGGCTGTTTACAATTTCGGCAACGGTGTACTCAGCGCAGTGGGCGATACCCGGCATCCGCTGTATTTTCTGGGAGCGGCCGGTATTTTGAATGTAGGGCTGAATCTGTTTTTTGTTATTGTGTGCCGGATGAGCGTGGAGGGCGTTGCGATGGCCAGCGTCATATCGCAGTATGCCTCGGCGGCCGCGATTGTGCTCTTTTTGTTCCGCAGCAAGGAGATCTACGGAATGCGGGTCCGGGAGCTGGCCTTGCATCGGAAGAGAGCGTTGGATGTCCTGGTTCTCGGAGTGCCGGCCGGGCTGCAGAACGCGATTTTCTGTGTGGCGAACCTCTTTATTCAGGCAGGCGTCAATACGTTTGATGCGGTTGTGGTGGAAGGAAATTCCGCGGCGGCCAATGCGGACGGTCTGGTATATGATGTGATGGCCGCCTTTTACATGGCCTGCTCCAGCTTCATGGGGCAGAATTTCGGCGCCGGCATCAAAGAGCGGGTGCGCAAAAGCTATTTTATCTGCATTGCCTATTCCGTGGGCATCGGACTGGTGATGGGCGGTCTGCTGGTGCTTTTCGGAAAGCCCTTTTTATCCCTGTTTACCAAGAGCGAGCCGGTGCTGGCGGCCGGCATGGAACGGCTGAAAATCATGGGACTGAGCTACGGATTTTCCGGCGTGATGGACTGTACGATTGCGGCCTGCCGCGGCCTGGGCAAGACGATGGTTCCCACCATCATTGTGATACTCGGCTCCTGCGGATTCCGGGTGCTGTGGGTTTATACGATTTTTGCCTATTTCGGAACGCTGACCTCCCTGTACCTGCTGTACATTTTTTCCTGGGGCATTACCGGGTTGGCCGAGGTCTTGTATTTTATTCCGTGCTATCGAAAACAAATGAGTCAGATGACAAGCTCATAAAAAACCTCCGGGGCGGAGGCGGATTCCGACAGGAAGCGCCAAGGCTCCCGGAGGTTTTTTTGAAAAGAGATGCCAGGGGAATTTCCGGCTCATTCGGGTCCGGCCGGATGCAAAGAAAGATTGCCAGAGACCGGGACGTATGCTATAATAATAGCAAAAAAACGAGGGGAAGCCGATATGCAAAACAAGGGGACGGAGCGGCCGTATCGGGTTACGGTTTATCCCGGTATTGTGCGGGGACCGGTGACGGCGCCGCCGTCGAAGAGTCTCTGTCATCGGGCCTGGATTCTGGCCGCCCTGGCTCGGGGAAAATCCCGGTTGGTTCATATGGGAGCTTCGGAGGATCTGCAGTGCACGGAGGCGATTGTGCGTCAATTCGGAGCCCGTATATGGCGTGTCGACGGAGAGATTTGGGTGGAAGGAATCGCCGGGCAGGCGGAGACCGAGAGGGAGTACGGCTGCCTGGATTGCGGAGAATCCGGCTCCAGTCTTCGGTTTTTGCTGCCGGTGGCGGCGGCGCTGGGAATATCCGCCGAGTTTGTCGGACAGGGGCGGCTGCCGCAGCGTCCGCTGGCTCCGTATTTTGATATTTTTGAAAAGCAGGGCATTGCCTGGCAGGCGGGGCCCGACGGTTTGCCGCTGCAAATCCGGGGACGCCTGAAGCCCGGGCGGTATGAGGTGGAGGCCGGTCAGAGTTCGCAGTTTGTTTCCGGCCTTCTGATGGCGCTGCCGCTGCTGGCGGAGGCATCGGAGCTGCATCTGAAGGGACCGGGTGTTTCACGGCCGTATGTGTCCATGACCCGAAGCATGATGGAGCGTTTTGGCCTTTCGGTGCAGGAGTTGGGGCCGGGGGCTTGGCGCATCCCGGGAGGACAAGGCTATCAGGCCGCGGAATACCGGGCGGAAGGGGATTATTCCCAGGCCGCCTTCTGGATCGGGGTCGGGATGTTGGGCGAAGGCATCCGCATTCAAAACCTCCCCGAGGACTCTCGGCAGGGCGATGCCGCACTGTTAAAAAGCCTGCGGCCGCAGGGGCTGAATCTCCGGTGGGAGAAGGACGAACTGTATACAATGCCGGGTCGGCTGACGGGCGGACGGGTCGATCTGACCGATGCGCCGGATCTGGCGCCGGTGCTGGCGGTATTAGCTATGCGGGGCCGCGGCATGACGGAATTAACCGGAGCTGCGCATCTGCGATACAAGGAGTCGGACCGGTTGGCGGTGCTAACCGGGCAGCTGGGCCGGCTGGGGGCGGTGCTGGAGGAAACGGCCGACGGACTGCGGATCAACGGAACGGCTTCCGGCCGCGGCGGCGGAGAGGTTTTGGCCTGCGGGGATCACCGGATGGCACAGGCTCTGGCGCTGGCCGCCATATCCGCCAAGGAACCGGTAACGATTCACGGCGCGCAATGTGTAGCCAAGTCCTGGCCGAGTTTCTGGGACGAACTGGAGGCCGCCGGAGTTCAAATCAAACGGGAGTGGGAAGATGAGTAATACCTGGGGAAAGAATCTTCACTTAACAATATTCGGAGAGTCCCACGGCGCCGGCGTCGGCATGGTGCTGGAGGGACTTCCGGCCGGGCTTTGTCTGGATGAAGCCTTTCTGGCGGCGCAGCTTAAGAGGCGCCGGGCCGGGCGTCCGGGAACCACGCAGCGGAAGGAAACGGATGAATTCCGGTGGCTGGGCGGCGTCCGGGACGGATACACAATAGGCACGCCGGTATGCGCGTTTTTTCCGAATCAGGATGTTCGGTCGGCGGACTATGCGTTCGATTTCTGGCGGCCGTCCCATGCGGATTATACGAATGAGATAAAATATCACGGACAGGGCGACAGCCGCGGCGGCGGACAGGCATCCGGCCGGATGACGGCGCCGCTGGTACTGGCCGGAGCGCTGTGTGCCTTAGCCCTGCGGGAACACTATGATATTCAGGCCGCATCGCATATTGAACGCCTCGGCTCTTATACTGAGCCGCGGTTTTCGATGCAGCCGGAGCGGGATTGCTTGGCTGCATTGGCGGCAAGCGAGCTGCCCTGTCTGTTGCCGGAGGGACCGGAAGCGGTCCGCCGCGTAATTGCGGAGGCACAGGAGGCGCAGGACAGCGTCGGCGGTCTGGCGGAGACGATACTGGTCGGGATACCGGCCGGCTGGGGCGATCCCTTTTTCCAATCGGTGGAAAGCCGGCTGGCGCAGCTCCTTTTTTCCGTGCCGGGCGTCAAGGGCGTCAGCTTCGGTGCCGGATTTTCGCTGGCGGAAATGAAAGGCTCGCAGGCCAATGATTGTTTTGTTTGGAAAGACGGCCGCGTGCAGACGCGAACGAACCACAGCGGCGGTCTGCAGGGAGGAATTACAAACGGGATGCCGCTGGTCTTTGAAACGGTGATGAAACCGACGCCCTCCATCGGGAAAAGCCAGAAGACGCTCGGCCGGGACGGAACAGAGGTCGAGCGGACAATCCGGGGCCGGCATGATGCCTGCATCCTGCTCCGGGCCATCCCGGCGCTGGAAGCCTGTGCCTGGCTGGCCTTGTATGATGCCTGGAAGGGGAGGAATGAACATGCGTGAATTACAAGCGATCCGGGCGGAGATTGACCGGGTAGACGCGCAGCTGGCAGAGGCGTTTCTGCACCGAATGGAGCTGGCCCGTGAGGTAGGCCGATATAAACGAGAGGCCGGCCGGCCGGTCTATGATCCGCAGCGGGAAGCAGCGCTTCTTCAGGATCGGGCTGCCCGGTACGGCGGGGGACAGGAAGCCAGGGAGGAACAAATCCGCCGCTTCTTTCGCTATTTGATGGATCAGAGCCGGGCTCTGCAGGAGAAAGGAAACGAAGAATGAATGAAATACAGCAAGAGGATAAGGCCCGCGCGCTGATCCGGGAGGTTATTCTTTATACGGACGGCGCCTGCCGCGGCAATCCGGGACCGGGCGGCTATGGCTGCATTCTGCGCTACACCGATCCGGCCGGCCGAACCTATGAAAAGGAAATGAGCGCCGGCTACCGGGAGACGACCAACAACCGGATGGAGCTTCTGGCGGCGATTGTCGGGCTGGAGGCTCTGCGGGAGAGCTGCCGCGTGCAGCTCTATTCCGATTCGCAGTACCTGGTCAACGCTTTCCGGCAGGGCTGGCTGAAGAAATGGAGGGCGAACGAGTGGTATCGGGACGCCAAGCGAAAGGAGCCGGTCAAGAACCGGGAGCTTTGGCAGCGTCTGGATCGTGCGATGCAGCCGCATGAGGTCGTGTACCATTGGGTGAAGGGGCATGCGGAGAATCCGTATAATAACCGCTGTGATGAGCTGGCGGTAGCCGCGGCGCTGGATACGGCGCACTGGGGGATTGATGAAGTGCATGAGAGCAAATAAGGAGGGGATTCCGAATGGAAATGCAGGAATGGAGAGAGTTTCTGATTCCGTATAATCAGGCGATGCAGGAGCTGATGGTGAAGTTCGAGAATATCAGTTTGGAATATAAGAGCCTGGGGCAGTATTCGCCGATTGAGCAGGTAACCGGCCGTGTCAAATCCATCAACAGTATTCTGGAAAAGGTGGGGCAAAACGATCTGGCCTTTGCGGATATTGAGGATCGGATATCGGATATTACGGGCATCCGGATTATCTGCCAGTTTGTCGAGGATATCGACCGGGTGGTGGCGCTGATCCGGGACCGGAAGGATATGGTGATTCTGGAGGAAACCAATTACGTCGCCCATATGAAGAGCAGCGGCTATCGCAGCTATCATATCATTGTCAGCTATCCGGTTTATACGGTATTCGGAACCAAGACGGTCCGGGCGGAGATCCAGATTCGGACGCTGGCGATGAATTTCTGGGCCATTATTGAGCATTCCCTTCGGTATAAATACCGGGGGCAGCTGCCGGAGGAAGTCAAAGGCCGGCTGCAGACCGCGGCGCTGGCCTGCGTACAGCTGGACCGGGAGATGTCGGCCATCCGCGAGGAAATTATGGATGCACAGGAATGCTTCCGGGAGCGGTCCGGTTTGGTGGAGGATATTCTAAGCAATCTGCAGAGCATCTATGCCAACAGTGAAAAGATCGCCATGAAGGAGGCGCAGGAGCAGGTATTTCAGATGATCCGGGACAATGATTTCGATAAAATGAGAGAGCTTGGTGCCGAATTGGATGCGGTGGCGCAGCACCATCGGGTGCAGCAGCTGCCGGAGGGCTGAACGAGAGGAGATACGAAACGATGAAATGTCCGTATTGTGCAAATCCGGATACCCGGGTGATCGATTCCCGGCCGTCCGAGGACGGCAGCACAATCCGCCGCCGTCGCTTGTGTGAGCAGTGCCAGAAGCGGTTTACCACCTATGAAAAGGTGGAGACCATGCCGTTGGTTGTCATAAAGAAGGATCAGACCCGGGAGACGTTTGATCGGGAAAAGCTGGTGGAACGGATTCTGCGGGCTTGTCATAAACGGCCGGTATCGGTATCCGATATCGAGAAGCTGGCCGATGAGGTGGAAACCCATGCGTTAAATTCTTTCGACAAGGAAATTACGAGCCGGGAGATCGGAGAAATGGTCATGGAGGGACTGCGGAAGCTGGATGAGGTCGCCTATGTGCGCTTTGCTTCGGTATACCGGCAGTTTACGGATATCGATACCTTTATGCAGGAGCTGCGGAAGATCAAACGGGACAGCAATCGAAAGAGCCGGGAATAAAGAAAACGATTCAGGAGGCCATACCATGCAGTGGACGGAGGAACAAAGGCAGGCAATCGAAGGCCGGGGACAGAGCCTTCTTGTTTCTGCGGCCGCCGGTTCGGGAAAAACAGCCGTACTGGTGGAGCGGATTCTGCGGCAGGTCATGGACCCGAACGAGCCGGTCATGCTGGATCGCATGCTGGTGGTGACCTTTACCAATGCCGCCGCGGCGCAGATGAAGGAGAAGATCCGGGACCGTTTGCAGAAGGCGCTTGAAGAGGATCCGGAGAACAAGCTGCTGCAGGAGCAGTGCGAAAGAATGGCCCAGACATCGATCATGACGATCCATTCCTTTTGTCTGCAGGTCATCCGCGATTATATTACCGGTATTCCGGAGCTGGATCCCGGCTTCCGTATCGGCGACGAAACGGAAATGGAGCTATTACGCAGCGATGTTTTAAGTGCGGTTTTGGAAGAGTTCTATACGCAGTATGAGGAAGATCCGGCAGCGGGCGCCGAATTCGGCAGCCTGGCACAGAGCTATGGCGGCCGACGGCAGGATGAGAACCTGGAGGAATTGGTACTGCGGGTATTTGCCTATACGGAAAGCATGCCCAATCCGGAGGAATGGCTTCAAAATGCGGTAGAGGCTTATGCGCCGCAAGGACGCAGCAATCCGCTGCGGACCGCCTGGCGCACGGAGCTTGATCAAATGGCACGGCTTCATCTGGAGGTCGCTGCCGGATCCTGTGAGAGCGCAATCGCACAGCTGGAAACAGCGGCGGATGAGAAAAAGGCGGCCAAGGCGGAAGCGCTCTTATCGACATTGGCCGAAGCCATCGAAGCGCTGGAGGGTGAAACCGGGGAGGCGCTTTACACCGGAGCCGCCGCACTGCCGATTCCGAGCCGGATGGTATATCCTTTTGAAGACGAAGCCGAAAAGGCGGCCTTCAAGAAAATCTATGAGACGGTAAAAAAAGAGATCGAAGCGGTTGTCAAGCTGGGCGAGGTCCTGTCCTCAGAAGAGGAGGAACCGCTGAACGAGCGGGTGTATCCGGCATTGTGCGGTCTGCGGAAGCTGATCGCGGCATTTCGCCGGGAATACCGGCGGGTGAAAACTGAACAGAATTGCGTGGACTTTTCAGATTTTGAGCACTACGCGCTGCGGATCCTGCGGGACGGCGCGGAGGGAGAGCCCACGGCCGCGGCCCGGGCGATCCGGGAGCAATATGATCAGATTTATATCGATGAATACCAGGACAGCAACCGCATTCAGGAGCTGATTCTGACGGCGGTGACCAAACCGGACGACGGACAGGTATTTATGGTCGGCGATGTCAAGCAAAGCATTTATCGCTTCCGTAATGCCGAGCCGCAGCTGTTCATGGAAAAATATGAAACCTATGGCCAACGGAAAGGAACACGGCGCTTTTTGCTGACCCGAAACTTCCGAAGCCGGCCGGCCGTATTGGCTTCCATTAATCAGATTTTCGAGGCCCTGATGAGCCGGGAAGCCGGGGAGATGGAATATGGCGAGGAGGAGCGGCTGAACCCAGGGGCTGCATTTCCGGAGGAGAATCCGGAAGCGGGGGTGAGCCTCATGACGCTGCTGTGCCCGGATTCGTTTTCTTCGGCGGAACGCTTTGAGGCCGAGGCCGAGTGGCTGGCTGCCGATATTCAGCGCCGTCTGCTGCAGAAGCAGCCGATCTGGGACGGGCAGCAAAGCCGGCCGCTTCAGAAGGAGGATATTGTCATCCTGCTGCGTTCCTCGGCCGGACGGGCCGACATCATAAAGAAAAAGCTGGAGCAGCGGGGCGTCGCCTGTTATGCGGAAACGGAGTCCGGCTTTTTCGACACGGCCGAAATTCGCCTGATGCTGCAGATTTTAAAAATTCTGGATAATCCGCGGCAGGATATTCCGTTAGCCGGGGTTATGTATTCGCCCATTTTCCGCTTTGCCGGAGAAGAGCTGGCGAGGATTCGTCTGCTGAAGCCGGAAGGGGATTTCTATACGGCGGTGCAGGCCGTGCAGACCGCGGAAGACGCGTCGCTGCGGCGTAAAACAACGGCGTTTCTGACGCGGCTGCAAGCCTGGCGAAAGCTGGCGTCGGAGATGACGGTGCACGATCTTCTGTGGCAGATTTATCGGGACAGCGGCTACTATCTGTATGCCGGAGCTATGCCGGGCGGCGCTCTCCGCCGGGCCAACCTGGATTTGCTGCTTGAGAAGAGCATTGAATTTGAAAAGGGAATTTACAGCGGGCTGTTTCAGTTTCTGCGCTTTCTGGAGAAGATGACGCGGAGTCAGAAGCAGGTCGATGAAGCGAAGACGATCGGCGAGGGGGAGCCGGTTGTTCGGATTATGACGATTCACAAAAGCAAGGGACTGGAATTTCCCCTGGTTTATCTGGCGGGGCTCAGCCGGGAGTTCAATACCAGCGATCAGAAGCAGACACTGTTGCTGCAGCGGGAGCTTGGCATCGGAGCCAAGGCGGTCGAGGCCGAGAACTATCTTGTATATGAAACGCTGCCGTATACCGCGGTGCGGGAACGAATCCTGCCCAGCCGGAACCCAAGGGTATGGAGGAAACGAAGCAATATCAGGAGGAGCGGCGGCTTTTCTATGTGGCTATGACACGGGCCAGGGAACAGCTGATCCTGACCGGAACCCGGCCGGAAAGCGCGGCCGTCCGTTCGGATTATCCGCAGGCCGGCTGGGTGATGCCGGCATATCAGGCCCTGTCCGCCAAATCCTATATGGACTGGCTGGAGGCGGTTCTGCAAAAACGGGGCAATACCGGAATCCGCTGGGAGTCCGTTGCAGTGCGGCCGATTGAGGTAGCCATATTGCCGGAAACGGAAAGCGAGAGCCCGGCGGCAGTCGGAGGACCGGCAGCCGCATTTTCCTGGCAGTACCCGTGGCAGGAAGAAACGACCATGAACGTCCGCTTCTCGGTATCGGAAATCAAGAAACAGGGCGAAGCACCGGAGGATACGGAGACGGTTCCTCTGGTGAAGGGAGAAAAAGCGGGAGCGCAGCGCGGTACGGCGATGCACGCCTTCCTGGCAGCGGCCGAATTCGGGAAACTGCAGACGGCGGAGCAGGTAGCCGGACAAATCGGACAGCTTGTGCAGGCGCAGCGGCTTTCCGAGGAGGATGCCGCTCTGCTGCAGCGGGAAGAGCTGCTGAAATTCGGACAGTCGGAGCTTTGCCGGCGCATGCAGAAAACGAAGGAGCTGTATCGGGAACAGCCGTTTATTCTCAGCCTGACTCTGCAAGAACTGGATGCCCTTTGCCCCGGCTGGCTGCCGATGGAAGCGGCAGACGGAAATGCACGGGTAATGATACAGGGTATCATAGACTGCTATTTCGAAGAAGAGGAAGCGTGGGTGCTGTTGGATTACAAAACGGACCGCAGCATGGATGCCGAACGGCGGGGCCAGTACAGCCGGCAGCTGCGGCTGTATCAGACGGCGCTGGAACGGATTACCGGCCGGCCGGTCAAGGAAAGAATGCTGTACTGGACGCGGACCGGGGAGGAGATTCATTGCTGAAGCAGGAAAAGACGGGATTGAGCCCGGCGCAGGAGGAGGCGGTTCGGCACCGGGAAGGGCCGATGATGGTACTGGCCGGTCCGGGTGCCGGCAAAACAACGGTGATTACCCGGCGGCTGCAGAACATGGTGGAGGTCGGACGGATTCCGCCGGAGCAGATTCTGGTTATTACATTTACAAAAGCGGCCGCCCGGGAGATGGAGCAGCGCTATAACCGGATGCAGACGGACGGGACGGAAACGGCGGTTATTCGCTTCGGCACCTTCCATTCGGTTTTTTATGAATGGCTGCGGCGCTGGCAGCTGTGTCGGGACGCAAAGCTATTAACAGATGATGAAAAAACGGCCTGCCTGCAGACTTTTTTTCAGGAACGGCTCGGACTGCGGGACGAAGCAGA
>ERZ825137.6337-NODE-6337-length-10377-cov-22.422399_pt1 | contig 10377 bp, 8 predicted proteins | sample MGYA00519873_ERZ825137 | MGnify/ENA primary metagenome ERZ825137 (study PRJEB31778, sample SAMEA3449190) | human gut metagenome | biome: human gut; feature: human-associated habitat; material: faeces | place: United Kingdom | collected 2010/2012 ... | reverse complement strand
CGCAGATAGAGCAGGAAGCGCAGAAGTATATCCTTAACCGTCCTCTAAAGAAATAATGGCTATGGAAAACAAGACGAAAGAGGAAATCGGACAAGGTACAGCCATGACGAAAGAAGATTTTGCAGCCCTTTGGAAAACCATTCGTCTAAAGGTGACGGACACTTATGAAGTACCGCCCGAAATTCTTTGGGTGAACGGTTCTACTATCGGCACGTTGGGCAATTTCAGTGCATCCACAGGCAAAGCCAAGAGCAAAAAGACATTCAACATTTCCGCCATTGTTGCGGCAGCATTGAAGAATGACGAGGTTTTGAAGTATTCGGCATATCTGCCACCGAACAAGCGCAAAATTCTCTATGTTGATACCGAGCAGAGCAAGTACCATTGCCATAAGGTCATGGAACGTATTTTGCGCCTTGCCGGACTGCCGACCGATAAAGATGTGGACGATTTTGTTTTCATTGTGTTAAGAGAGCAGACCCCCGACAAACGTAAGCAGATAATTGGCTATATGTTAGAGAATATGCCCGATGTGGGGTTGCTCATCATTGACGGAATCCGTGATTTGATGTACGACATCAACAGTCCGAGCGAATCGACCGACCTAATCAACCTTTTGATGCGCTGGTCAAGTGGGTATAATCTGCATATCCATACCGTACTGCATTTGAACAAGGGGGATGATAACACAAGAGGACATATCGGTACAGAGCTGAACAACAAAGCTGAAACCGTCCTGCAAATCACGAAAAGCACGCAGGACGGCAATATAAGTGAAGTAAAGGCGATGCACATACGTGACCGGGAGTTTGACCCGTTCGCATTTCGCATCAATGACAACGCTTTGCCCGAAGTCATAGACGGTTATGTATTCCAGCAACCCAAACAAGACAGGAACTTTCCGCTTACAGAGCTGACGGAACAGCAGCACCGGGAAGCATTGGAGAACGGTTTCGGCAAGCAGGTTGTACAAGGCTATTCCAATGTGATAGCGGCATTGAAACAAGGTTACGCAAGTATAGGTTACGAGCGTGGACGCAATGTCCTTGTGTCGCTTAACAAGTTCCTTGTGAACAAGCGCATGATTGTGAAAGAGGGTAAGGGCTATCGCTACAATCCCGATTTTCATTATTAAAAGTCGGTTTGGTTTAGTCCGGGTGTATATATAAGCGGAACGGACTGTCTGTTTCCCGGTATCGACAGCAGGCAGGTTTAGTATGGTACGGGTATATATATGACGGACTAAACAGGACTGGCGCACTTTTCAACGATTTTTTAATCCCCAAAAAGAAAATATTATGAACATCGAAGATGTGAAACAAATACCCATCGCAGATTATCTGCATAGTTTAGGTTATTCGCCCGTCAAGCGGCAGGGTAACGGTTTATGGTATAAATCACCATTGAGAGAGGAACACGAAGCGTCCTTTAAGGTGAATACAGACCGCAACCTTTGGTATGACTTTGGCGCAGGAAAAGGCGGCAACATCATCGCCCTGGCAAAGGAACTTTACTTTTCCGACAGTCTGCCCTACCTTTTAAAGAGGATAGAAGAGCAGACCCCGAATGTTCGCCCAGTCAGTTTTTCTTTTCCCCAGTGTAGGACAGAACCAAGTTTCCAACATTTGGAAGTCCGGGACTTAACTCATCCGGCATTGCTCCGTTATTTGCAGGGACGGGGTATCAATATTGAGCTGGCAAAAAGAGAATGTAAGGAACTTCATTTTACCAATAACGGGAAGCCATTCTTTGCTATCGGGTTCCCGAACATGGCAGGAGGTTACGAGGTTCGCAATTCCTTTTTCAAAGGCTGTATTGCCCCGAAAGACATCACCCATATACGGCAGCAGGGAGAGCCGAGAGAGAAGTGTCTGGTATTCGAGGGATTCATGGACTACCTCTCTTTCCTTACGCTCCGCATGAAGAACTGTCCGACCATGCCTGACCTTGACAGGCAGGACTATGTTATTCTTAACTCGACTGTCAATGTGCCGAAAGCCATTGATGTGCTATACCCGTATGAACGCATCCACTGTATGCTTGACAATGACGAGGCGGGGTATAAGGCGACACGGGCTATCGAATTAGAATACTCCTACCGTGTGCGTGACTTCTCGCACAATTACAGGGGGTATTCGGACTTGAACGATTACCTGTGCGGCAGGAAGCAGGAACAGAAAAACGCAGCCAGCCAAGTACAGGAAATAAAGCAGAAAACCGAACAACGTGCCGCCCCAAGACAAAAGAAGGGCAGGGGCATTTAATCCGGCAGGATTGCCAGCGGCTGGCGGTTTCATAGGGAGAGCAAGGTTATGTTTCGGTAGACCGAAACCACCTTGCTTTGCTCACCGCAAAGGAAACCGCTCCCGTTGGTCGCAATTTCTAAGACATCATTTAAAAGTAAAAAGGCATGAAAAAGATACAGGACAAGCCGGGCGGTCGTCCGGCAAAGAAACGGACGGAAAAGCAGAAAAAGGTAGTCAGCACGAAGCTGACCGAGTTGCAGTATTACGCCATCAGGAAGCGAGCCGGGGAAGCTGGGGTGCGCATCAGTGAATATGTCCGGCAAGCAGTTATTTCGGCAGAGGTCATACCCTGGCTGAACAGGCAGGATGCAGATGCTATCCGCAAGCTGGTAGGGGAAGCCAACAACATCAACCAGCTGGCGCATAGGGCAAATGCCGGAGGTTTCGCATTGGTGGCGGTGGAATTGGTGAAACTCAAAGATAGGATTGTTGAAATCATAAACCATTTGTCGGATGATTGGAAAAATAAAAAAAGGAAGCGGTTTTAAGGGCTGTGTGAACTATGTGCTTGGTAAGGAGCAGGCGGTTTTGCTTCATGCGGATGGGGTTCTGACCGAGAGCCGGAGCGATATAATCCGCAGTTTCTGTATGCAGACCGGGATGAATCCCGACTTGAAAAAGCCGGTTGGACATATTGCACTAAGCTATTCGGCAGTGGACGCACCCAAATTGACAGACGAGAAGATGGTACAGCTTGCACAGGAGTATATGCGTGAAATGAAAATCACCGATACGCAGTACATCATCGTGCGCCATCAAGACCGGGAGCATCCACACGTGCATATCGTGTTCAACCGTATAGACAACAACGGCAAGACTATTTCGGACAGGAACGATATGTACCGTAACGAACAGGTATGCAAGAAGCTGAAAGCCAAACATGGGCTTTATTTCGCCAAGGGGAAAGAGCAGGTGAAACAGCACCGATTGAAAGAGCCGGACAAGTCGAAATACGAGATTTACACGGCTGTGAAAAATGAAATCGGCAAATCCCGCAACTGGCAGCAGTTGCAGCACAGGTTAGCGGAAAAGGGTATCACTATCCAGTTCAAACGAAAGGGACAGACCGATGAAATACAGGGCATATCCTTTTCCAAAGGAGAATACACGTTCAAAGGCTCGGAGATAGACCGCAGTTTCAGTTTTTCCAAACTGGATAGATATTTCGGAGATACAGGTTTGAATGTTGCCGAAAGTCAACGGCAAACAGCTTTCGCACCCATCCGGGAACAAATACCCACACGGAGTAACGCAGAAAGTCCGTTTATAAGCGGTTCGCTCGGTCTGTTTTTTGCATCACCGTCCCCGGTGGATGAAGAGCCGAACTTGAATTTGAGAAAGAAGAAGAAAAAGAAAAAACGACTTAAATTGTAAAGAAATGGAAGACAACTTGATTTTAGAGGGGCTTCTCTCTATGGTAACAGAACTGAAAGAGAAGCTGGAAGCGCAGGTAACGCCAACCAGCCGGGAGGAAACTCTCGAACGGTTTGGAGCAATTGAGCAGGCATTGTCGAGACTGCACAGTAACCCGGCTGTTCCTGTGGAGAAGTTGCAGACTATCCAAAGTCAACTTGACGATGTACGGAACAAGATGCAAGGTCAGCAGCAGCATATCGAGGACACCAAGAGAATATCATTGGAAATCTATCGTAATTTTAAAATAATGGTTGATACCTTGAATTCCTACAAGACGGATAAAGAGGAAGTTGCCCCCTTGCCGTTCTATCAACGGATTTACAACAAGGTTACTTCTTGGATTCGTCCGGGATTGTTTATTTTTTCGGCAGTGCTGGTTCTCTGTTCCGCTTCCATATGGTTGAATATCCGTTTGGCTACTCGGATGCAGCAGTTACAGGACAATGATATGAAATACCGTTATTTGCTGATGCAGGGTTGGGCAAACGGAGAAGTCCTTGATATACTGGAAACCAAATTCAACTGGCAGAGGGATAATGATTTCATTCAAATTCTGACCGATTCTGTGATAGATTTTGAATATCGCAGTAAGAAACAGGCGGAAGCGTTGGAGCGTGCAAGGCTACTCAATGAGCAAGCCGAGCTGTTGAGAAAGGAAGCTGATAAGCTGGGTAAGCCATAAACGAAGTAAAGCCGGAGTGATGAAATGAAAACCTTCTTACTCCGGCTATTTCGTTTTTGATATGTAATTTTGTTCTTAGTTTACTAATCAACAATTTCAAAACGCACCAGCATGGAATAGTTCTTCTTGATGGTGCGGAAATTGTCGAATGAGGCAACATCGGATGATAGGACATTGCTTTGCGCAAGCGGAAAAGCATTACCGCTATCTTTTTCCACAATGCGTATGACATTGCCTAATCTTTTACCCAAGGCTTCAACCAAATAAGTAGCTTTTCGCTGTGCAGCTTTTAGTGCTTCTGTTTTTCCTTTTTGGTGATATGCCAACATATCTTTATTTTCCAATTCACCGATGCGCATCGTATTAATGCCTTTCGTATCTATGTGCTTGATTATTTCATCTATCTGTTTGAAATCAGTCAATGTAATATCAAATTGTTTGGATATTAAAAAATCCTGTCCTTGCTTTCACCAATAATCGCCAATCTCTTGTGTACGGACGGCACTATCTAACACACCCACCTCTTTCAGCACCTTCCTCAAATCCTTTTCTATTTGGCTCAATGGCACTTTCGTGCGATATTCCTCCGGCTTCGCCCACTCTTCAAATTCCTCTTTAAAGTATTCACGAATTTCAATGATGTAGTGAATTTTGTCCGGCATGATTTCTATTTCCGATGTACCTGTCACTTCAATGTAGTGTTCGCTTGTCTGTGCTTGCAACGAAAGTGTTACCAGCATCAACATTGATAATAATAATATTCCTTTTTTCATCTTTACAATTATTTGTTACGTTTGCTATATAAAGAAATGCCAATCCCCACTATTTGCCCAATTAATGCAATCAACGTATATCCTAACGCATAGAATATTCCTACATCAAACGACCATTGGTAAAAGATAAGTCCTGATGGAATAAATAGAATAGGTACAGACAATATATACCAAAAGGATATGTGTTTGAGACCACAGACAAACGAACATCCGAAGCACATAGCAGGAAACACGCCTAATAAGAAAAACATGGCGGAACCTGTGTCACTGATTAACATTGGAGACAAATAAAATAACAACCCCAAAAACATTAAGTAGGGGATGATTTGCTTCAACTGTTTTATTTTTTGTTCCATCACGCATCATAATAAAATTTACTTTGATTCCACTCTTCCACCTCCGTTTTTTCCAAGTGGCTTGACCTGTATAATATCAGCATCATGAATATTAAAATTTGCTGTAAGTGTTATTTCCTTATCATTTGTTTTGAATGTCTTGGTCAAACGATATTTGCCTTTGGGCAAATGATAATACTCTCCAACGGGAAAGCGAAAACAATACAACAACATTCCCCGATGTTGTACAAATAAATCATCTTCCCATGCAATATAAGAGACTTTTAACTCTGGGCAAACCCATTTTTCCCCATTCCAAATATAAATATTCCAATGTCGTCCGAAGTTGATTGGAGCGTCTGTCGGATTTGCTACAAACACATTTATCACTTGTACGTCTTTCCAATATTCCTTGCGCTCCGTCCACATACGGATTTCTTTTCCTTTATCCGCTTCGGATAGTCCCTTTGTGTACCAAAGCCTACATTGGGGAATTTCATAAATCACTGTATCTCTATCTTGTTTGTAACTATCCTCACCAATAACAATTTCTGTAGGACCATCCGCACTACCAATAATTGCAACCTCATGGTCGTTGGTCGCTTCCGGTTGGAATTTCTTCTGTTTGTTTGAACAACTTCCGCACAAAATCAGACACAGCAAGAGAAAAAAATGTATCGCAAATTTCATGGTAAAATATTTTTTAATCAGTCAAATGTTTGTTTCTCTTATCTATATAAAACCAAGTACCACTTTCCCAATAATGTTTTTCTCCCTCTGATTTGGGAACTTCCTTTTGTTCACCTTCTAAAGTTACTTTGGTTTTTCCTCCTTTAAATGGGTAGGCAAACTTAAATTGAGGTTCAATTATTACATTACCCAATGAATCGGCAAAACCTATCAATCCATCCTCGTCCATTATACGGAAAAGCCCTTCTTGTGTGTAATCGGGACCATTATCATATTTGAATACATAGAAAAGTTCTTTGCCCGCATCATTGATGCAGATTATTCGAGCGTCCTTTGGCTTGTTCTCATAAACAAAACCTATTTTTTTGATAGTATCTGTTTGACAGTATCTGTACTTGCCGTATGGCACAATGGTATCGCCCCGTTCATTCAGATAACAGACCGGAACACCCACCTCCAAATAAGGCTCTGTGGTATGGGCAGTCAGTGTGGCGTCATATTGCATCAGAATTGGAGTGTCACAAGAACTGTAGCTGATTATCAAAACATCAGTATGAGGGTTGATAGGAGTTGTCGGTCTATCCAATTTAAATTGAAAAACAAGAGTGTCCTTTGGGGCTGGTAAAGTTATAGAAATACCCGTTACAGCATTGAATGCATTTAGTGCAGCTCTTTTGAATTTTCGGTTGTTACACGAAATAACTTGGGGGTTGGTAATATATCCGTTACCATCTAATTTATATGTAACATAGACCATTCCTTCTCGATTCTTTTTCTGTAATTTAGGTGGATACTTACATGATTTGCTTAGAGTTTTGATAAGCCAATTATAGTTATTAACTTCATTTTTTGTTGGACTATCATTCTTGAATAAAACAGGTACAGTCCAAACAGAGTTCCGATATTCACCTTTACCATGAAAATTGATGGTAGGAGTCCACCGTGGCATACCTTTTATGATTTGCAATACTTGGTTGTCCCATTCTTGTATGCCACAACCTCGTAAGGTCTCTACCTTTATTATTTCTCCGTAAGAATCAATGCGTATCGTATAAATCCCTTTGATTTCTTTTTTACCGTTTAATAGATTGGAATCGTATGTTAGGCGTTCATTAATGTAGTCGGTAATTGCATACGGATTTGCTTTTTCAAAATAAGACACAGCTTCCCATTCCACAAAACTTTGTTTCAATTCTTCTTCCCTAACGCTGTCCGCCTTTACCCTATCCCTATAATGCTGGGGCAGGAAAGGGACATATACCGTATAAAGACACTCCATTCGTTTGCCGTTTTTGTTCCTGCAAGGCAGGCAGTGTGGAAGTTCTTTGGTCAGTCTGATGACCTCTTTGTCAAAATCTTCATGGATGGTCGTCAAAATGGTATTCCAGCGTGGTAGCCCTAATGTGTCAAGAGCAAACATCACTACGGAATAACCTGCCACATTCTTTTTTAGCAACTCTTCTGGGTATTTCATTTGGGAAACATAGTATTTTGTCAAATCGTAATCCCATACCGCCCATCGGGGAGGTTCTATCGTGGATAAATCTTTAATTGGTTCTCCGGTTATTTTAGCAACACCTTTATTCCAAATATCCTCTTTACGCCAAATACTATCCAAGCGTTCTTCGTTCTGCCTTTGTCCTTGAACACTGTTATCTGTTGTACATCTGACAGGTGTAACTCCGATTGTCAAACTTTCCGGCAGATATTGGAGAACCAACGTACTATCTGTCAGTTCTTGAATAATGTAATTCTTTTGAAAAGATTTTATTGTATCTCCATGCAAAGAGTAAGAATCGCATATTTCAGTTTGTTTTTCATCATATAGAAAGGTCTGTTTCCATCCAGCGCTGCGGAATTCCATTTCCATAGCATAGTGTTTGTCTTTGGGAAGTTGCACTTTCCATATTTTATTCTCTAATAAAGCAGACATATCTGCCGAATTCTTGTCTTGGGCTAAAAGTGGGCTGACAAGATTGAGAGAAAATATAAATAATATGGATAGAAAATATTTCATTCAACCAATTATATAAACAACATCCAAATATAATGTAAATGAGTAATAGAATAGCGTATTAAATAATTTATTTCTTCCTGTATTTGAATAAATTAACTTTTAATACTCAAGTAAAAATCAGTACATTTACAAGTTTAGTTCATACCTTTGTTTATATATCCAAAACGGACTAAACCTATTTTTTGTCGGCGGATTATATGTTGCTGGCGAAAAGAAAAACAGTATTCTTCTTTTCGCCAGTATTACTTTTTATGATAGGTTAGTAATTTGAGGAAGCAATGAACTCCTTTATTTCTTCCTCGCTTGGAAGTTCTATCATGTACTTCTGTACGAAGATATTCGGGTCTAATCCGGCAGTGGCATACTTAACCAATGTATCTCCCTTTTCTGTGCAAAGCAGAATACCGATAGGCGGATTATCATCCGGCTGCATCACTTCCGCTTTGAAATAGTTCAGATACATATTCAGTTGCGAAGCATACTCATGGCGGAACTTGTCTATCTTCAATTCCACAATAACATGGCACTTCAAGATGCGGTGATAGAACACAAGGTCGGCAAAGAAATAGTCCTCATCAATCAAGATACGCTTTTGCCGAGCTTCAAAACAGAATCCATGCCCCATTTCCAGCAGGAAGTGTTGTAGGTTGTCAAGAATGGATTGCTCCAAGTCGTTTTCTGTTACTAAGGCATGCTCGTTTAATCCTAAGAACTCTAAAGTAACAGGGGTGTTGATAACATCTTTAGGTTGTAATAGGGTTGCTTGTTGCTGGACTAAAGCGGAGAGGGCTTCTTTGTTCTTGGATAGTCCGCTACGTTCATAGTATAAAGACGCTATTTGCCGTTCCAGTTCTCTTGCAGACCAACAGCCACGTATTGCTTCCATTTCATAGAAAGCACGCTTTGTCGGATTTTCGATTTTGGAGATGAACTTTAAGTGAGAATAAGGTAATTTATTGAACAACCTTTCAGCAGGAATACTCCACTTATTATATTGTATTTCTGATGTTTGTAATTCGGCACACACTGAGTGCCGAATTGGTTCCGTGAATTCGGCGGACAGCGTGTGCCGAATTTCATTTCCTGCCATGATGTAGTGTAATACTTGTTCTTTCAGTTGTGGATAAACAAGGTACAGCCGCCTAAATTCACGGAATCTACGTTCATTCAGGCCTTTTGTTTTCAGCCGTTGTTCCAGCTTTTTCAACAGTTGTTCACCGTATGCGGCACGGTCTTCTCCGTTCTGCTCAAACTCTACGATATAGCACCCCATAAGCCAGTTACGGGAAGTAAGTGCAAGGTTTACAGCGTGTGCGGCTTGTGCCTGCAACGTGTTCTGTATCGTACAGATATGTTTTACTAATGCTTCAAAGTCCATAGTTACAAAGATAAGTCTTTTGTGGTTAAAACTTTAGTTCGGGTAGGCTGTTTATTGCTTCCTCTTTCAATTTATCCACGGCACGGGTGTATTTCTCGGTATGCTTCAATCCGCTATGTCCTAAAAGACTGGCTACCGTCTTGATATTTGCCCCATTGTTCAGAATGTTCACGGCAAACGAATGGCGGGCGCAATGCCAGCTTATATGCTTGTCTATTCCGGCTCTCTTTACCCAACGTTTTACTGATTTGCAGCAGCTTTCGTATGTAGGCAAATCGAATATCAAACAGTTCTTATCTGCCGGAGCTTCGCCAATAATGGATAATAGACCGTCATTCAAGGGGATAACCACACCGCTACTGGCTGAATGTCCCTTGGTCTTGCTTTGCTCGAATTTCAATAATCGGTTGGCATAATCCACATTTTTATAAGTAAGGTCTTTTACATCACAGAAGCGCAGACCGCAATACAGACAAAAGATAAACGCTCGTCTGATTGTGGGGTTTTCGTTGTCATAATGACAAGCTATCAGCTTTTGTATTTTTTCGGGAGAAAGCACATCTTTTCGAAGCATTTGGCTATCCACTTTACAGGTAACACTTTTACATGGGTCTTTCAACATTACATCATGGTCAATCGCATATCGAATAACTTTCTTGAAACGCTGGTAAATGCTTTTAGCACCTTCACCCACACTTCGGGATTGCAAATAGGCTACAAACTGCTCCATCATTTCTTTGGTGATAAGTTCCGGTTTGATACTAAACTCATTCATGGGGT
>ERZ825137.6334-NODE-6334-length-10382-cov-3.343856_pt1 | contig 10382 bp, 9 predicted proteins | sample MGYA00519873_ERZ825137 | MGnify/ENA primary metagenome ERZ825137 (study PRJEB31778, sample SAMEA3449190) | human gut metagenome | biome: human gut; feature: human-associated habitat; material: faeces | place: United Kingdom | collected 2010/2012 ... | reverse complement strand
GCGAGGAGTGGCTGCCTTCGCTGCCGCTGCACTACCTGCTCTACCGGGCCTTCGGTTGGAGCGAAACGCAACCCGATTTCGCACACCTGCCACTACTGCTGAAACCCACCGGAGGCGGCAAGCTCAGCAAACGCGACGGCGATAAGATGGGATTCCCGGTCTTTCCGCTGCGCTGGGTCTCTCCGCAGGGAGAGGTGTCGCACGGCTACCGGGAGGACGGCTATTTCCCGGAAGCGTTCATCAACATGCTCGCGCTGCTGGGCTGGAATCCAGGCACGGAACAGGAGCTGTTCACGATGGACGAGTTGATCGCGGCCTTCTCGCTGGAACGCGTAAGCAAGAGCGGTGCACGGTTCAACCCTGAAAAAGCCCGCTGGTTCAATGCCCAATACCTCAAACAGAAATCAGACGCGGAACTGGCCGCCCTGTTCCGCCCGGTACTGACCGAAAAGGGTATCGAGGCTTCCGACGGGAAAGTCGAACAGGTGATGGGCCTGATGAAAGAACGCGCCACGTTCGTCAGCGAACTGTGGGAGCTGACCTCATTCCTGTTCGTCGCCCCGGACGATTACGATCCCAAGGCTGCCGCCAAGTTCTGGAAAGGCGACAACCCGGCCCGCATCCGGGGGCTGCGCGACCTGCTCGCAACCGTTACGGACTTCGGAAAGGAAAACACCGAAAAGAGCGTGATGGAATGGATCGCGGCAAACGAATATCCGACCGGACAGGTGATGAATGCGTTCCGACTCGCAATCATCGGCAAAAGTACAGGACCCAGCATGTTCGAAGTGTGTGAGATTCTCGGCCGTGACGAAACGCTCCGCAGGCTCGACGCCATCCTCACCAAACTGGGCACAGGGGAAAATGCCTAAACAGCAAGCACAATGCTGCCGGAATATGTAACGCTTTAAAAGGCCATCGCAATGCGGATGGCCTTTTTCACACACACCATGTCGGGTATTTTAGCGAAAGGCCTCGTAATTCGGGATAAATTCGTTAATTTTATCCCAGCAAAATTTTCCCGAACCCAATCGAAACATCCGACTTATGAGAAAAATATCCGCACGACTGCTCTCGTTGTGCGCGCTCTGGCTCGCCGCCCAGCAGCCCGCCGCCGCCCAGCATACCCAACGGTTCAACGGCTGGCCCACCGCCGCCACTGCACAGGAATTGCCCGCAGGTTTCGTCGCGCCCCCGGCCGGGTACGGCAACGTACCGTTCTTCTGGCTCAACGGCGACACGCTCCGGCGCGACCGCATGAGCGACATCCTCGATACGCTCGCCACATCGGCCACATCGGGCTTTTCGGTAAGCTATATCCACAAAAACGCCAACATCGACTCCGTCGAACACAAAAGCGGCTACGGGATGTTCGGACACACCGAGCCGGGCGAACCGAAAGTCTTCTCGCCGGCCTGGTGGGAGTTCTGGAACTGGTTTTCAGGCGCCTGTGCCGATCGGGGCATGGGCCTGGGCTTGGACGACTATACGGTAGGCTGGTACGGGAACGGCTACTATCCCGATGAGGTATACAACCAGCCAAAGTACAAAAATTACCAGGGCAAACTCGACATCACGGCCCATCCGGTGGCCGCCGGAGCGACTCTCACCCTCACACTTCCCGAACATACGGTCAGCGTCGTCGCCCTGCCGGAACACAACCAGAAAGAGAAACCGATCGATCTCACCGCCACCACCGGTGCCGGAAAACTGACCTGGACGGCTCCCTCCTCGGCCAAGTCCTATACCGTCTATGTCACGGCCACGCAGCCCGACTACCTGCTGCACCCCGACAACGGGAAAGAGCTGGTCGAGGTCTATTTCGACCGTTTCGAACAGAACATGAACCAAAAGGGGCGCGACGGCATGAACTACTTTTTCCAGGACGAGCTCCTCTACCCGCTCACGATCCTTTCGTGGGCCGAAGATATGCCTGCCCAGTTCCGGGAACGGAAAGGCTACGACATCCTTCCCTACCTGGCAGCCCTGAAGTACGACATCGGCGACATCACGGCCAAGATCCGTCTCGATTACTGCGACGTGGTGATGACACTGGCCGAAGAGCGCTATTTCAAGCCCATCTTCGACTGGAACGACTCGCGCGGACTGATCTACGGCTGCGACAATATGGGGCGAGGTAAACAGCCGCTCCACTACCTCGACTATTTCCGGGCGACCAGTTGGTTTACCGCACCGGGCAACGATGCCCCGGCACGCGGTTCCAGTTTCATCCAGACCAAGGTTTCGAGTTCGATCGCCCACCTCTACGAGCGGCCCCGCACATGGCTCGAAGCGTTCCACAGCATGGGCTGGGGCAGCAAAACGGAATGGCTCACCGAACAGATCGACCACCATTTCCTCGCAGGCGGCAACCTCGTCTGCATGCATGGGCTCTACTACTCGACCCACGGCGGCTGGTGGGAGTGGGCCCCCCCGTGCTTCCATTACCACATGCCTTACTGGCCGCACATGAAAAAATGGCTCGAATACACCGAGCGGGTCAGCTACCTGATGAGCCAGGGACACCACGTCTGCGACATCGCGATCCTCTACCCCACCGAGACATTGCAGGCGTTCTCACCGGACAAGCCCTACGACGATCAATACAATTTCTCGTACATCATGGAGCTGAGCAACGCCGGATTGGATTACGACCTGATCGACAATCGCTCGTTGGTGAAGGCCGATATCAAAGACAAAGCGCTGCACGTCAGCGGTGAGAGCTACAAGATACTCCTGATCAAAGACATTCGCGCTTTGCGCTACGAAGCGCTGCTCAAGCTGCGGGACTTTTACCGCGGCGGCGGGATCGTGCTGGCCATCGGCGATCTGCCCGAAGCGAGCGACCGGGCCGGATCGAACGACCCGGAAGTCAACAAAATCGTCAAAGAAATATTCGGGATGACCGCCGCACAAACCGAAACGATCGCGGTCAAAGCCCAGAAAAACCCGACCGGAGGCGTAGGTTTTTACCTCAATACCACCGAGGACATGGTGCCGCTGATCCACCGCACGATCACGCCGGATTTCCGTGCAGGGACGAAAGGCGGCAAAGTCCTGCACCGCCGGACGGACGACCGCGACGTTTACATGGTGATGAATGTCGAACCGGGTACCGACTGCTTTTTCCGGGCCAAAGGGAACGCCCAGCTGTGGAACGCTTTCGACGGGACGATGCAGCCGCTTCCGGTAAAACGCGTCACCGGCGAAGGAACCGTCATCCGGTTGGACACGCCCTACAACCGCTCGTCGCTCGTAGTCTTCTCGCCCGGTGAACCGGTGTCCGATACCGTTTCACAGACTGAGAAACCGCCTCAGGAGATTATCCCGGTAGAGGGCGAATGGGAAGTGGAGATGTTACCGACGCTGGACAATAAGTGGGGCGATTTCCGCCTGCCTGCGACCGATGAAAAGATCGGTCCCGAGGCTCGCCGCTTCCGCTTCATACCGCTGCGCGCATTGGGCAAAACCAAGACGTGGATGCAACCCGCCTACAACGACTCTACGTGGTCGGTGGGCACTTACGGATTCGGAGCCCCGATGGAAGTGCTCGTCGACGGCTCGTCGCAAAAGGCCGACGGACTGGCTGCGGCGGTATTCAACGGTACGCTCGCCGACTGGAAGCCTTACAGCTTTTCGTGGCAGTACGGGGTCGAGAACAACCCCGGTTCGCAGGGCTATCACGGACTGAAAGGACGCGTAGACAACAACTTCCTGATCCTCGACAAGGGACGGAACATGCTTTTCCGTACGCAGTTCTATGCGCCTGAAACGGATTTTTACGTCCTCATCACCGGCAACGTCACTCCCGAGGGTATTTATATCGACGGGGAAAACATCCGTTCGGAAGATATCGTTTCGCGCGAAGGCCCGAACGGCCAGCGCGAGACACGTTACACGGTCAACCTGCGCAAAGGCTGGCACTCGCTGCTGCTCGTCTTTACGAACACGACCGACCAGCCGCTGCACCAAGAACCGTATGACCTGCTCGACCGGCGCACGCGCAGTACGGCGGTGATCCTGCCGCTCGCTGACACGGCTGTAAAGGAAAACACGCCTTACGACGACATCGTTGCGATGAAATGGTACCGATCGAACCGGCTCACGTTCGATCCCAACGCCGGGCGGCCGCAAAAAACCATCTACCGCTTCGAAACCGTGCCCGGCCTCTCGTCCCTGCGGCTCGACCTGGCAGGACACCTTGAAAAAGCCTGGGTGGACGGTATGGCGATCAATGCCAAGACCAATATCCGGACGAAAGGCGACGGACGGTATGAAATCGTGTTGCCGGTAACCTTCCCGCGCACCAGCGAAATGACGCTGCAAATCACTCCCGATCCGGGTGCGGGCGGTACCGCCGTATTCCGTGAACCGGTCAGGTTCATCTGCGGCAAGGGCGTGATGAATGCGGGCGACTGGAGCAAGAACGGTGCACTGCTCTACTACTCGGGTGGCATGTACTACCGAAAAACCGTCGAATTGAACGAGCAGCAGATCGCGCGCGGTGTGACGCTCGACCTGGGCAAAGTGTCGGCGAGCTGCGAAATCAAGGTAAACGGCAAAGACGCTGGTATCCACATCTATTCGCCCTTCAGCGCCGACATCACCCCATATCTGCACCCCGGCGAAAACCGGATCGAAGTATTGGTCTACAGTACGCTGGCCAACCACTACCAGACCAGCCCCACCCCCTATAAAGGCGATCCGGAAGCAGGCCTGATAGGGCCGGTACGGCTGATCGTCGGCGGAAAATAAATACGGCAGGTCGGTGGATCTCCGCGAATCCTGTTGAAAACAGAAAACGGTCAACAGGCACAGGGGTAAAAACGCTGAGGCGGATCAAAATCGGAGGGAGGCCACATGGGATTTCCTTTAGAATTGTGCAACAAGTTGATACCTGACTTGTTGCACTTTTTTAATTGGGACGAGGTAACGAAAAGGCAACGGTTCTATCTTCCGTCTTTTGCGTTTGAATTCATAGCCTCAAACAACTGAGGCTAAGGTAATAAAATTATTCGGGAGAGACAAATTCAGCATCTTAAATGTACGAGAACTATGTTGGCTTAGAATGGCGAGATTGAGGAAATAAGAGGAGATTTTGCAAAAAATCGGCGAGGTGGGGCGGGCCTTGCTACGGGCCGACTGGGCATACCGACCCTCGGTTATGGGTGAACGCAAGTTAATCGGAGACAAGGTGTGCAAATATCTGCATATCTCGCCCCGCACGTTGCAGAACCTGCTCGATACAAGACCGATACCTTTTACTGTTATCGGCGGACAAAACATCATCTGTCCCGAATCCGACGTCCGGAAGACCCCCTCGACAATATGCGGCATGTCGAGGAGTCGTTCTAATGCGGGCAGACTGACAACCGATAAATAAAACGATCCGAAGCCCTTATACTGCAAAAGGCCTTCGGATCTATAAGCTGAGAGTAGTTAGGATATTTGAAAGATTATCAGTATGCCTGACGTCGAATCAATTACGAGACGAATCGGGACGAACCATAATAAAGCGGATTGACTTTACTCTGTTTAATTAATAACAGGAACAATCTCATGCTTTATTCGGTGTGCGGAATCCGTCTTTCATGCCCTTGCATATATTTCGAGCATATAGTTTTCTCTGAGAGGAGAATAGAGTGTAATAGAATATTTTTATAAAATATTTAATCCCGTTTTTCAATTTCCATCGTATGGGGACATATGTCCGACGTAACAACCAAAAGTAGTTGCGATATTGGTAATAAATTCTGAACGGGGATGCGATGGCTATTTTTCGAAAGAGGAAAAACTTATCTCCCTCCCCTAACTGATGTAACATGCTTGTCGTCCTAGAAATAAAGAAGTCCACACCCGCCATTACTCGGGCTCTCCAACACCATTCGTAGTCCACTCCATCGATAAACAGACGTTCGTCCATCATTCCCACCTGTCTTATAAGCTTAACAGGAATCAGCGATGCAGAACTGATAATTTGATTTACTTTGATAATTTTCCCGTCTGCGACCGTTGGGACATTGAAATCTTCCGTATACCTTTTCCCGTTTTGCTTATTTATCGGTTGAGGGCCGATACCGCCTACATGAAAACCATGATTCTTCAGCCACTCCATATCCCTGCATAGGGAAACGACCATATTCTCAGATACCAGACTGTCTTGATCCATGAAGAGAATATAATCGTAATCTTTTTTCAGAAAGTATTTGATTCCTTCGTTTTGAGCTGCCGCAATTCCTATGTTACATTCAAAACGGCAATATATAACGTTATCCATACATTGCACAATTTGTTCTGCAGCAGAGAAGGTGCCTTCCGGAGTATTATCCCCGACAAAGATCTTGTCGACTTGGCGAGACAAAAGCATTACAGATTTTTTCAATGTAATGATCTCCGGACAATAAGCTATCAATATACATCCTATTTTCAGACTTGTCATATGTCAAAAAGCACTGATCGTGTACAATTGCCCGTATTCATTCATGTTTTGACCCGCTCGAGACAAATTGATAAGAAATAGCAACATTAATAATGCGTATAATAGAGGACCGACAAAACAACGCGAGTTACGATTAAGGATGGAAAATAAAGCTGGGATTATGAATATATCGTATGTGGCAAAAACGGTTGACAGCCTAGATCCAATAACCATTAGGGAGCTGAAAATCATTAAAATGACAGTGGAATATAGGTATCCGTTTCTTAATGTGTAATAATATGGCTGTTTGTCTTTCAAATAGTGTTCTGCTTTTATAAACAAAAGCAGAGTGATTAATTGGAAGTATATCATGGGGTTCAACATCCCGCTACCTTCAGCCATTTCGCTGTCTCCGGTATATGCTGTCAATATATTTAAAGTCTGCGATATATAGTTAATGACATCTTTAAACAATTGATTGATGGCAATTGACAGTAAAAACGCAGTAGCGATTATCTGATAGAGCTGTTTACGAGAAGGTCTCAGCCTGTTCAACCAATAAAAAGGCAAAGCAATGACCATACTGGAATGGAAAAGCAATGCGAGAAACCAGTATGCGAAAAACTTCCGGGCATTACGTTGTGCGATGAATTTTGTTGCGTAAATGATGATTGCTATAGCTGCCGCAGCGCGAATCTGATTGAAATCCCTCAGCATGAAATATCGCGCCATGTAAACGACTAAACCCATCAAAGGGTAAATGGAATACTGGCGTAGCGAGGAAAATAAAAAAGATAGTGTGAGTAAAGATAATATGGCAAAATAGAAAAAAAGATTGTCGTATATACTTTTGATCAATACGGTGAAATAATAGTATCCCGGTTCGGCGTAAGCCAATGGCACTGACGGCTCCAAAGATTGATCGGATAACGTGGCCGTTGCTTCCCAGCTATATACGTAATTATATCCATCGGCACCGATTCCTCCTCTTCCCGCAACGAAGATCACGAGTCCTATCAAAATGAACGACATGATGAATTGACGGATATTCTTTTTAAACATATCCGACAATGAGAGCACCATGATGAATAAATATACGGCGACGTAGATTGACAAAGGATAACAATAAAGAGAAATCAAATCGCAATCTCGCGTAATTGCGTAGCGACCGATTCCGGTAATAACTTGTGTTGTATGCTGTCGAAATCCCATTTACGGGACATTTCTTTGGAGTCGATCTTTAAAATCATCTCTCTCATTTGGTATATGTCGTCGACTAAATAACCGAACTCTCCGTATGTGTCGAACAAATACTGGAAATAATCGTTCCGGATGGCGATAATGGGTTTACGCATATTGATCGCATCGAATATGGCTCCGCTGGCAGTGATCTTGTACGCATCGCTCGAATAGAAGTAAAGGATATAATCCAGTTCCTGTATTCTGCGGTCATACTCGTCGCGGGATAGGGGGACGTCCCCCGTCTCATAGCATATGTCTGTGTCTTCTAATATGGAACTTTCTGTCTGAATATTACCTACAATGGAGAAAGCGATATGATTTTTTGCCGATTCAGGTAACAGCCGATATAGATCGACATATTTGTTAATTCCTTTTGCCTTGTTCATCACGCCGATCGTTCCTATATGCAGCTTGTGGTCTGGTTTAGGGATAGTAGGTAATGCGCTTCGGAATATATATGAATGGTCTACACAAACAAATCTCTTCATCTGCTCCGAAGTGAGAATGTAACCAAGGTTTTCTTTGAGTTTGGGCCCCATAACCACAAAACGTAACCCGGGAGAAATGGTGGTCCTATGAGATAGAAAAAAGTTTTTTGCTAATTTATTTAACAGTCGGCTCAATAAACCTGCTTTGTTAATATCGGAAGAAAGAGCTTCTAATTCACCGTGACAAAAAACGAGAAGGTTACGTCGGGCATATTTGTTCAGCCAATTCAATAACCGTAATGCGAACAAATTGTTATAGTTGAATACTAAAGTGACGTCTTTCGGAGATGCCAGCAAGAAGCGGAAGTTTTGTAACGCTCCGGTAACGAACCTCATCAAGAAATTCCATCGGCCGTTTCCTTTCCAAACGAAACAGTATCGCCGGTCGACATTATTTCGTAAATGTTTCTCGGCAATTCGCGTCACGTTATTCGAACTATCCTTACCCGCAAGGTACGTCACGTTATCGAAGACGATGCTACACATGGAAAGTAACGACGCGTTGAACATCTCATGCGTTGTCGTGTAGGAAAAAGTATCTATGTATACCGCTTTTCTCATGACCTGGATTTCACGATATTGAATGCATTCTTCTTCATTTTCCAAAACGTATGTCCTCTCTTATTCGACAAACATTTTGTCAAGAACAGATGTATGTCGATGGACCAACCGTAAAGAACATCGGCCACCTTTCGATAACCTTGGGAATAATGGATCGTATAGAATATTTTCCGGCCCGTTTCAAAAAGAAAAATCCGGTTTTCGTCGACGGTATCGGCAAAACTCTTACTTTCCAGATGTTGTATTTCGGCAGTCGGAACGGACTTGATTTCCCAACCGTTTTTACGGATACGGAAACACAAGTCCGTTTCTTCAAAAAACATGAAAAAACGCTTGTCGAACCCTTCGGTTTGATCCCAAACGGCACGTTTTACCATCAAGTCGGCTCCCAAAGTATATGCTACGTCTAGCGGCTTCCCGGAATGGTTGAACTGGTAGTTTCTTCCGTATTTCAGTTTTAAGGGATAGCCACCCAACAAGGAGTCCAGTTCGTAAGCGACAGACGGAAATAATCGGATAAGGGAATGAGCCGGGCTCATCCTTTCATCGTACAGATTACCTCCGCAGGCTCCTGTTCCCGAATGCGCATCGAGATAGTTGCTCAACAGTTTGACAGCATTGTTGAGCAAGATCGTGTCCGGGTTTAAAAAAAACAGATTGCGTCCTTTCGCAAGACGGGCACCTTCATTATTGGCCCGCCCGAATCCGATGTTTTCTTTCAATCCGACGTAAGTCACACGACCTTCGAATTTCCGCGCAAGCAGGCTGCCGCAATTGTCGCCGGAGGCATTGTCCACGACAATGACCTCGAAGTCCACTCCCGTCGTTTTATCAAATATGGATTCCACTGCATTCGCAAGCAGGCAGACCGTTTTATAGTTTACTATAATGATTGATACGTCCATAAACTTTTTAAGACATGGGGAAAATTATCGTACTCTGTGTCTCATGGATCCGGCCAGATTCTCTCCTTTCATTAAGGAAGGCAACAAGTACCACAATCGTTTATGCAATAAGGCTGTTTTAATTATGACGATCCATTTATACAGCCAGTAGTTTATCGTACGATGATGTTTTTTATATACATAAAGTTGAGAAATGAACATTTCCCGAGTCGTTTCGGATTTTACGTGTTTCGTAGATTCGCCGACTAGGTGGGTATACGTGTAAGACGGAACGATGACGCTCTTGTATCCTAACGCACTTAATCGCGTACATATATCGTATTCTTCGTAATAAAGAAAAATATTCGTATCGAACCCTTCTGCCAGGTAAAATACCTGCAAGGGAAACAACATAAACGATCCGCTGATGTAAGACGCGTTCGTTACTTCGGCGAGCGGAGTATACAGATGGGGATATCGACGAGGAAATAGTTTTTCCAATAGACGAGTCCCCAAAACGGCTGTGAAAACACTCGGTTCATGTCCGAATGTCGGCAACAATGCACCGGAGCCGTTCATTTGCTGAGGGGTAATCAACCTATGTGGGGATTATTCTCCAGCATATCGCATAATGGTTTTATGCAATCTTCCGTCAAAAGGACATCGCTGTTCAAGAATAATATGTATTTGCCGCGTGCCTGATTGGCACCCAACATGTTTCCGCCACCGAATCCTGCATTTAATTTACTGATAATAAGACTATGAGAAAGAAAATTGTCGCAGGAAACT
>ERZ825137.6333-NODE-6333-length-10382-cov-4.096349_pt1 | contig 10382 bp, 11 predicted proteins | sample MGYA00519873_ERZ825137 | MGnify/ENA primary metagenome ERZ825137 (study PRJEB31778, sample SAMEA3449190) | human gut metagenome | biome: human gut; feature: human-associated habitat; material: faeces | place: United Kingdom | collected 2010/2012 ... | reverse complement strand
AAAAGATGAAGATGAATAGGAATACGCTTTCCCAGAAGAAATGATTCATTTCTTTCAAGACTGCGTATATGATGGTGGTATCTCTGGAGGAAATAGACAAAGCATCGAGTTCGAGGCCAAATTCTTGCAAGATATTATTTCGATTGACAATGGTATAATGGGACCGCTTAGAGCTGAAGGCGTATGGTACGCGGCAGAATATACAAATTTTATCGTTGAAGTATTTTGTGATCTCCCTTATCCTCCTTATTATATATTTTGTGATGGAATAAATGGAATTACTTATGATGATTTTGTTGAAGATTGGGTGGTAAACAGATCTCCATATTCAGGAGAATTTATACCTGATACTCCATATTTAATGGATTATATCGGAATATTAAATGGATATCAATAATTAATAGCTATTACTTATGAAACAGAAGATTTTATTATTCGTGATGCTTTTTACATGGGGTGGTATAAGCATGTCGTTGCACGCACAGCAAAATGGCGTGGAACGGGCGTTATTGAAAGAAAAAAAGGTTTTACTTGTGCTCAATGGAGTCAACTTAAGAAGTTGGCTCTTTTTTTACCTTTTTAACTCATATAGATTTCTAAATACATATTTGTAGTTAAGTATTTGTAGACTATTTATATTTAATCATATAAATATCTAATATATAATGTAGTTAAGAAAGAAGGCGATAATATGTTTGTTAGAGCTGTTAAAAATAATAAAGGTAAAAAAGATACCTACTTTTGTTCACTCGTTGAATCTTATCGTGACGAATCTGGTGTTCCCAGACATCGTGTTCTTATCAATTTTGGGCAAGTTGATAAGGATGCCGTTCCTTATTTGAAGGCTGCTTTTGCTAAAAAGAAGCCTCGTCTTGTTTATGATGATGAATAATGTAGTTAAGTCTTCTGAATTATCTCAACTTTTTTGTGATTTCAATTCTATTATACAATCTGACATCGTCAACATGCTTTGTCGTAAACGAAAAAAGGATTTTACTCGTAATAGGAATATGAATTTCTATTCTGTCATCTATTATTTTATTTTTCGAAATAAAACTACTACGAATGCTGAACTTACTCATTTCTACTCTTCAATAGATAAATTTGAAAAAAGAATAAGTAAACAAGCACTCAATAAAGCTATAAAAAAGCTCAATCCTAATGTTTTTACATATCTTATCAATCAATTTGCTTCTATTTATTATGCATCTTCTCTTCCTAAAAAATATAGAGATCATTTGCTTATCGCAGAAGATGGAACATACATGGAAATCCCATATAATGTTTACAATATAAATGATTTCCAATTCTGTATGAATCAGCATGTGCATGATATTTTTGATGTTAAAAAAGTTCAGTCCAAAGCAGGTGGACTTTATGATGTTACCAATGGTTTGTTTATTGACTTTTCATTGAAGCCTGCTCCATATTCAGAGACTCCTTTGGCTTTTGCACATTTATATAGGACAAAAAAGATCCTGAAAAATCAAAAAATCATTTATCTTGCAGATAGATATTATGGTTCAGCTGAAATCATATCTCATTTGGAGTTTCTTAAATATAACTATGTTATTAGAGGAAAATCTAATTTTTATAAAAAACAGGTTGCTCTCATGCAATCTGATGATGAATGGATTGAAGTTGAAGTCGATGATAAATGGCTTAAAAGATTCAGATTTTCACTAGAAGCCAAAGAATTGAGAAAAGAAAAACCAATTTTCAAAATAAGAGTTATAAAAAGAGTTTATAAATATACAGACATTAACCATGATATTCATTGTGAAAACCTTATTTATTTTACCAATCTAAGTAAAGAAGAATTTTCAGCAGATGAAGTCATTGAGCTATATTCAAAAAGATGGGATATTGAGGTTTCATATAAGACAATGAAAACAACTCAGGAAATAGAAAGGCACATAAGCTCAAATGGAGATGTTGCACGAAATGATATATATGCAAAGGTTCTGTTTCATAATATTGTTGGAGTTTTAAGAAAAGAAATAAATCATGAATTGGAAAAGAGGCAAACCGAAAAAAAATATGTCGTGAACATAACACAATTGCATGTCATAGTTCATGAAATCAATTTTTTAAATTGTATGATGTATAATCTGAAAGAAAAAATCAAAAAGAAAATAGATAGTATCATGAAGATCATAGACAAAATAAAAGTGCCTGTTCGCCCAAACAGACACTATCAACGTTGGGGAAGAGTTATGATGTCGGCACCGTCATATCGATTTAGACTCGACGGAAGAAATAATCCGAAACTTAAAAAAATCGGATCCGTTCTCATGACCACATTCCCGTAGTTAAGAATACATATATATTTTAACACAAAAAATTTAAAAAAATAGGTAATATTAAAAGGGATTTTATGCGCTTTTTTTATTGCACAAAAATATTGATAAAATAATTTTAAATTTATTTTCATAATAACAAAAATAGCGCCAACTTAAAGAATGCATAATTCCTTAAGTTGACGCCATTGGTTTTACTTGTGCTTATTTCATCTATTATGACATTTATTGGATATGGTGCATTTTATACATATTTAACACCATATATCATTCATCGATTTTCATATTTTGAAGGATATACAAGTATCTTTTTAATGATTATTGGTTTAAGCAGTTTTATTGGAAATTTAATAGGCGGTTTTTTTGTGATTGATTGGGATGTTATAAATCATTAATTGGAGGGACTTTTCTACAAATATTTTTATCGTTTATTATTTTTATAACAAATACTTCATTTGTTATTTTTATCGTTTTAAAGACAAATCAAAAAATGAAAATTTAATACATAAGTCATAAAAGTATTTTATAATAAAAATAATTTAAGGAGGAAAATCAATGAAATTTAGTGAAGATTTTTATTGGGGTGGTGCAGTAGCTGCTAACCAATGTGAAGGTGCTTGGAACGTGGATGGACGTGGAATGGCACGTACAGATGTAACGACAGGTGGAACAGTAAATACACCACGTATGGTTACTTTTATTGATAAAGATGGGAATAAACAAAAATTACCTAACCATGGATTTAAATTACCAGAAGGAGCTCATTTTGCTGTATTTGATGATGAACTTTATCCAAACCATGATGGTATTGATTTCTATCATCATTATAAAGAAGACATTGCTTTACTTAAAGAAATGGGATTTAAGATGTTTAGATTATCAATCTCTTGGTCAAGAATTTATCCAACAGGAGAAGAAGAAAAACCAAATCAAGCTGGTTTAGATTTTTATCGTAATGTTTTTACAGAACTTAGAAATGCAGGTATTGAACCACTTGTTTCTATTTGGCATTTTGATACACCACTTGCTTTAGAAGAAAAATATGGAGATTGGTTAGATCGTAAATATATTGCCCTTTATGAAAAATACGTAACAACAATCTTTAATGAATACAAAGGACTTGTTAAATACTGGTTAACATTCAATGAAATCAATAATACAATCAATTTCTTACCAGATAATGCCAGTGATGAAGCATATCAAGAAGCTTATCAACATTTACATTATCAATTTGTCGCAAGTGCAAGAGCAGTACAAATTGGACATGAAATTGATCCTGAAAATAAAATAGGATGTATGATTTGTGGTATTACTTATTATCCATTAACATCTGATCCAGAAGATATCTTATTCAATCGTTCTAAATGGGAAAAAGGTATCTTCTATTGTGGAGATGTTCAATGTAAAGGTAAATATCCAACATTTACAAAACGTTTATGGAAGGAACATAATGTTCAATTAGATATTACTGAACAAGATTTAGAAGAACTTAAAAAAGGAACAGTAGATATGTATACTTTCTCTTATTACATGTCACAAGCTGTTACTACTCATAAAAATGATGATACAGTAAGTGGTAATATGTCATTTGGTGTACGTAACCCATATTTAGAATATTCTGATTGGGGATGGGCACTTGATCCTAAAGGATTAAGATATTATTTAGAAATGATTTATGATCGTTATGAAAAACCATTAATGGTTGTAGAAAATGGTTTAGGTGCTTATGATACTGTAGAAGAAGATGGAAGTATTCATGATAATTATCGTATTGAATACTATCGTGCACATATTGAAGAAATGGCAAAAGCTATTGAAAATGGTGTAGACCTTATTGGTTATACAACTTGGGGATGTATCGATTTAGTTTCTGCAGGTACTGGAGAAATGAGAAAACGTTATGGTTTCATTTATGTTGATAAACATGATGATGGAACTGGAACAATGGCAAGAAGTAAAAAAGATTCTTTCTATTGGTATAAAAAAGTCATTGCTTCTCAAGGAGAAGATTTAGACTAACATAGTAAGAACTATTCAATTGAATAGTTCTTTTCTATTTAATAATCGTTTTAATTAATTGCATCATAATTTCCTTATCTTCAGGTCTTGAACTCGCTACTAGGATAGTAAGTGTTGCAAGAGCGTCATTATTAATTCTTTCCATGCCATTTTTATAAAGAGCGTTATTCATGTTTAAAAAGTATAAAAAGATGGTTGCACCAATTTAGACGTGGTTTTTATTTAAGAAACAATTTTTGATTCTTCAAACGATAGTAACATGGTATTTTTAGGTTGTCATTGGACAGATTGTCCACTGGTATTAAGCATAATAAAAACACTACGTAGATGTAGTGTTTTAAGATAAATTTTTAACTATTATATTTTAGATTTTGTGATGACCAAAGACTTCATTATGTATATCTTCCATTTCATAATCAATATCTGTAATGCTTTTAGCACAATCTGATAAACGATTACGAATATCATCGGAAATTTCTTTATCATTTTTATAACGTAAATGATGTTCTAATGTTGCCCAAAAATCCATCGCAATAGTACGAATTTGTATTTCTACAGGAACCATTACTTTTTCATTCGCTAAATAAACAGGAACTTCTACAACAAGATGTAAACTACGATAACCATTTTCTTTAGGATTTTTAATATAATCTTTAATCTTTAATAAATGAATATCATCTTGTCTTAAAAGAAGATCAGACATACGATAAATATCTTTAATATAATGACAAATCACACGTATACCAGCAATATCTTCAATATTTCCTTTGATTGATGAAACTTCTACAGGAAGATTTCTTCTTTTCATTTTTTCAACAACACTATGGGGAGATTTTAAACGCCATTCCATATGATGAATAGGATTATGATCAAAACGATGATGAAATTCATCATCTAAAATTTCTAATTTTGTTCTTACTTCCTTAATACCTGCTAAATACTTTTGTTCAACGTTGACATATTCATGATAAAAATCTAAATGATCTTTCGCAAAGAAAAAATCATTCATTTCACTTTTTATTTCTTTTTGCATGATACGACTCATAAAAGTTCACTCCTTATGTTTATTTTTATTATAAACGAACATAATGAACTTGAGGTGAAGTTTATGAAAAAAATCATTATTTTTCTTTTAATTATGATGAATTTAACAAGCGTTTGTGCAGTAAATGAAACACCAAGATATAAGATCATTGGTTCTTCTTATCAACAAGAAGATATTGATGAAATGTACAAAGTAAAAGATCAACTTCTTTTAAATTATAAAAAATGGGTCAAAGGTGTTGATGATGTTTATCAAGTTTTAGCAGATCATCAAGATGATTTTAATGCAAAATATTATAATGGTCTTTATACGATTGTATTAGGTGAAGGTAAAGGTAAATCTTTGGAAGGAAAGTTACAAGTTTCTTATTGTACATCAAGTAAAGAAATTAAAAAGAAATCTTGGTTGATTAAGATGTTTTCTTAATGGTGTGTACTAATAATTATTAAGTTTGTACATACTATTATAAGGAAAGAGGTGAAGTCATTGTTGAGAGAATTTGATGAACAAGCACAAAAGGCGATTGTGGTAGCTGAAAGTTTATCTTTTGATTTTGGTCATCAAAATGTTGGAAGTGAACATTTATTGCTTTCATTATTAAAGATTCATGATAATCAATTAAAAAGATTATTACAAAAATATGATGTCAATGATGCAGCTGTAGAAGAAGATATAAAAAGGTTGTTTGGCACAAATGATGATCAACCTTTTTATATGGAATATAGTCAAAGTGTAAAAAGAATATTAGAGAGAAGTATTGAATACGCTAAAGATAAAAATCAAGATCAAGTGACTTTAAATATCTTAATTATTTCTTTATTAAAAGAAAAAGAATCAGTTGCTTATGAAATATTACAAAAATATCATGTAGATGTAGAAGAAGTTATTTATTTGTTGCAGGAAAAATCTGCTTTTGAAACACCGTTGGATCAAATACCAACACTTGTCAATATTAATAAAAAAGTGAAGACTAAAAAATATAAAATTATTGGTAGAGAAAATGAAATTGATCAAGTATGTACTATTTTATCTAAAAAAGAAAAAAATAATGTTTTGATTATTGGTGAAGCGGGTGTAGGTAAGTCAGCTTTAGTAGAAAAATTAGCAATGATGATCAATCAAGGAAAAGTAGTAGATTCTTTGAAGAATAAGATTATTTATGAACTTTCTTTATCTTCACTGGTTGCGGGTACAAAGTATCGTGGTGAATTTGAAGAGAAGTTTAAAAAGATTATTGATAAAGTAAAAGACTTGGATAATGTGATTATTTTTATTGATGAAATTCATAATGTCATTGGGGCTGGTGGAGCTGAAGGGGCAATTGATGCTTCTAATATTTTAAAGCCTTATCTTGCTAGAAAAGATATGACGGTTGTTGGTGCTACAACTATTGATGAATATTATAAACATTTTGAAAAAGATCATGCAATGAATAGAAGGTTTTCTATTGTCACTTTAAAAGAAAATACAAAAGAGGAAACATTAGAGATATTAAAAGGAATTAAAGGTTATTATGAAAGTTATCATCAAATTAAAATAGATAATGTACTTTTAAAAGAATTAATAGAATTAGTAGATTGTCATATTAAAAATAGAACTTATCCTGATAAAGCGATTGATATCTTAGATTTATCATGTGTTAAAGCTAAATTTTATCATGAAAAAGAACTTACAAAGAATAGAATTGTAGAAACAATTGAAAAGTATTTAAATATTACAATTCATCATCAAATGGATTACCAAAAATTAGAAAAACAATTAAATAAAGATATTTTAGGTCAAGAAAAAGGAATTCATCAGATGATTGAAACATTTCAACATAAACAATTACCTATCTCCTTTTTTATTTATGGACCAACAAGTTGTGGTAAAACATTAACGGCTAAATCCTTAGCTAAATATCTAAATTATCATTATTTAAAATTAGATATGAATCATTATCAAGAAAGCCATTCCCTTTATAAACTTCTAGAAACATATCATGAACAACCAAGTCTTCTTTTATCAACTTTACAAAGTTATCCACATACTGTTTTATTATTAGATCATATTGATCAAGCATGTGAAGAAATTATTCATTTATTTTCACAAATCTTAGATGATGGTTATTATGAAGATCAAGCTAAAAGAAAGATTAGTTTTGAAAATGTTGTTTTTATAATGAGTCAAACATGTACGTCATGTTGTTGTATGGGATTTAAAAAAAGTAGACAAACTAAGTATTTAAAGCATGAATTGTTTGATAAGGTTGATCAAACAATTGAATATCAACCTTTATCTAAAGAAATAATAGAAAAAATTATTCATTTACGTGAACATATTTCTATTGAGAAAATACACAATTTATTAAAAGAGGAACATGTTCCGATTAATCTATCTAAAATGATGAAACAAATTAAACAAATGTCCTAAATAAGGACATTTTTTGTATTTTATTTACACTAAATTTTATAAAATAATAATACTTTGAAAATAAAATACATTTCCTCTAACAACTCTAGTTTCATGATATAATGACAGTATAATAATCATGAAAATAATGGAGGAAGAAAAGATGACTATTAAATTACCTAAAGATTTCTTTTTTGGTGCAGCAATGTCAGGGCCTCAAACAGAAGGTGCCTGGAATGTAGGTGGAAGATTACGTTCTTATTGGGATATGTATTCTGATCAAGAAATTAATGCTTTCTTTAATAATGTGGGATCATATGTTGGAAATGATATGTACCATAAATATGAAGAAGATATTAAATTATTAAAAAGTTTAAACTTTAAATCATTTAGAACTTCTATGCAATGGACGCGTTTATTAGATCAAGATGGTAAATTAAATCCAGAAGGTGCCGCTTGGTATCATAAATTAATCGATTGTGCAAATGAAAATGGAATTGATATTTTCATGAACATGTATCATTTCGATATGCCTGAATATTTAGTAAAACGTGGTGGATGGCAAAATAGAGAAGTTGTTGAAGCTTATGCGAACTTTGTAAAGATTGCAATGGAAGAATTTGGAGATAAAGTAAAATATTGGTTTACTTTCAATGAACCTATTGTAGAACCAGAACAACAATTCTTACATGGTGTTTGGTATCCATATCAAAAAGATTTTAAACAATCAATCAACGTACAATATAATATTACATTAGCTCACTGTCTTGCAGTAGCAAACTTTAGAAAATTAAAAGCAGAAGGTAAACTTTGTGAAGGTGCTAAAATTGGTATGATCAACTGTTTTGCTCCACCTTATACAAAAGAAAATCCATCTCCTGAAGATTTAGAAGCCGTACGTATGACTGATGGATTACACAACAGATGGTGGTTAGATGTTGTTGCTCATGGACATTTACCACAAGATGTTTTAGATACTGTAGAAAACGATTGGAAAGTAGAAATCAATCGTCGTCCTGGAGATGAAGCTATCTTAGCTCAAGGTAAAGTAGATTGGTTAGGATTTAACTATTATCAACCAACACGTGTACAAGCGCCTGATAGTAAGTTTGATGAAAATGGTTTACCATGTATTTCTAAACCTTATATTTGGCCTGAAAGAAAAATGAATGTATATCGTGGATGGGAAATTTATCCAAAGGGAATTTATGACTTTGGTATGAAAATTAAAAAGGAATGTCCTGATTTACCTTTCTTTATTTCTGAAAATGGAATGGGTGTTGAAGGTGAAGAAAAATATATGGATGAAAATGGAACAGTTCAAGATGATTATCGTATTGAATTTGTTAGAGATCATTTAGAATGGATTGCTAAAGCTATTGAAGATGGTGCTAACTGTTTAGGATATCATTATTGGGGTGTTATTGATAACTGGTCATGGTGTAACGCTTTTAAAAATAGATATGGGTTTATTCGTGTATGCTTAGATGATGGTTATAAACGTAAAGAAAAGAAATCAGCTGCATGGATTAGAGAAGTTGCTAGAACAAACGAATTTGAATAGTAATAAGGTGTCTACCAAGTGTAGGCACTTTTATTTTTGTCTATAAGAATGAAATTAAATAAAATATGGAAGATATATTAAAAAGGCTAGAAAAGTATTCACCATAAATACATACGCGGGACATTAAATATAAATCAATTTATATTTAATGTTTTTTTTGCGGAAATTGGAGGTTTGAGCACTTTTTCAAATGCGGAAATTGGAGGTTTGAGCACTTTTTCAAATGCGGAAATTGGAGGTTTGATGATTGATACAAATGCGATTTTTGGATATACTATGTTTATAGGAGGTATAAATTCATGTTCAAAAGAAAAATATATAATAAAATTAAAGAATGGAAAGATACTTCACAAGGTAAAACAGCTTTATTGATAGAAGGGGCCAGACGTATAGGAAAGTCTACAGTTGTTGAGGAATTTGCTAGAAATGAGTACAAGAGTTACATTCTTATTGATTTTTCTATTGCTTCAAATGAAGTTAAAGAAATGTTTGAGGATATGTCAGATTTAAACTATTTCTTTCTACAATTACAGTTACATTATCATGTGGAACTTGAAAATAGAAATTCAGTTATTATTTTTGATGAAGTTCAGGCTATACCGGATAAATGTAAAGAGCTTTTCAATCTTGCTGTAAATTTTCTTACGCAGTTTTGCAACACAACGGTTGTTTTGTGCTCGGCAACACAGCCGTCGCTTACAAGAATAAAAGAAAATAACATTTGTGATTGTTACGAAATGGTTCCGGATTTCAATAAATATTATAATGCCTTTAAAAGAACAAATATTATTGATGCGACAAATATCTGTCCCAACGGTATGAGTATTTCGGATTTAAAGGATTTTGTTCTTGATAAGCTTGAAACCGAAGGCAGTGTTCTTGTTATACTTAATACAGTAAAATGTGCTATAGATGTATTTGATTCATTGAAAAACGAAGATATTCCGGTGTATCATATAAGTAATAATATGTGTCCTGCCAACAAAATGGATAATCTCGATAAAATTAATAAGGCACTGAAAGATAATCAAAAAATAATCTGTGTCAGTACACAGGTTGTTGA
>ERZ825137.6332-NODE-6332-length-10384-cov-3.066996_pt1 | contig 10384 bp, 5 predicted proteins | sample MGYA00519873_ERZ825137 | MGnify/ENA primary metagenome ERZ825137 (study PRJEB31778, sample SAMEA3449190) | human gut metagenome | biome: human gut; feature: human-associated habitat; material: faeces | place: United Kingdom | collected 2010/2012 ... | reverse complement strand
AACTTCTCGAACAGCGACATCCACGCCGTCGAGGGCGTGCGCAAGATCACGGGCGCCGACATCCCCTTCGTCGAGGTGGACTGCTGCGACCGCGCGGCTTTCCGCAAGGTCTTCGAGCAGTACGAATTCGATTCGGTGATCCACTTCGCGGCGTCGAAAGCCGTGGGCGAATCGGTCCATAAACCCGTGGAATATTACGAAAACAACATAGGCGGAATGCTTGCGCTTATCGACGTTATGAGAGAATTCAACTGCAAAAATCTCGTATTTTCGTCGTCCGCAACGGTCTACGGAAATCCGCACACCGTTCCGATTACCGAAGATTTCCCCCTTTCCACGACTAATCCTTACGGTTCGACCAAACTTTTCATAGAGTATATTCTGAAAGACGTGGCGAAAGCCGACCCCGATTTCAATATAGCGATTCTTCGTTATTTCAATCCTATCGGCGCGCACCCGTCGGGGCTTATCGGCGAAGATCCGAACGGAATCCCGAACAATCTTTGCCCTTATATTACTAAAGTCGCCGTCGGAAAACTCAAAGAAGTTCACGTGTTCGGTAACGATTATCCCACGAGGGACGGTACGGGCGTGAGAGATTACATTCACGTTGTGGACCTTGCGAAAGGTCACGTGCTTGCCGTAGATAAACTCTTTAAAAAACCGGGACTTTTCATCGTCAATCTCGGCACGGGCAAGGGGTACAGCGTCCTCGAGATGATAAAGGCGTTTTCCAAAGCCCTCGGCAGAGATATTCCTTACGTCATCGACCCGAGAAGACCGGGCGATATTCCCGAATGTTACGCCGATCCGTCGCTTGCGTATAAACTCATCGGGTTCAAAGCCGAAAAGACGCTCGACGATATGAGCAAAGACGCCTTGAATTGGCAGATGAAAAACCCCGACGGATATCCCGATTGATTTATTGCCACACAGCCTTTCCTGCGGGGAAGGCTTTTTGATTGATGAAAATGAACAAACTTAAAGAAATTCTGAAGAATATATTTTTGCCGAGGAATCTCACCTGTTCGTGTTGCGGAAGAGAGAGTTTCACGGGCGGGATTTTATGCGAAAAATGTCTTGAAAAAACGCAGAGAAACGATGGGTATATCTGCGAGCATTGCGGAGTTAAAACGCTTTTGCCCGAGGTTTACTGCGATCGTTGCAGAAACAAACTCACGTCTTTCGATAAGGCGAGGAGCGTTTATCTTTACGGAGAAGTCACCGCAATGCTCGTTCAGAAACTGAAATACGGCGGCGAAAAATATCTCGCGGAAGAATTCGCGAAAGAAATTTATAAACTTTTCGTTTCGTCCGTTACTCACGCCGACGGAATAGTCTGCGTGCCTATGAGCGAAAAGAGGGAGAAATCAAGAGGGTATAATCAAAGTAAACTCATCGCGGAAAAGGTTGCGGAACTTTCGGGCGCGCCCTTTCTCGACGTGACCGTGAAGAAGAAAGAAACGGAATCTCAGGTCGGCAAAACTTATAAAGAGAGGCGCAGGAATCTCGACGGTAGTTTCGGCGTTAAAAACAAATCGCTCGTCAAAGATAAGAGAATAGTCATCGTTGACGACGTTTCCACAACCGGCACGACGGCGGACGTTCTCGCCGCCGCGTTGAAAAACGCGGGCGCGGCGGAAGTGTTTGCGTTGACTTACGCCTCGGTCGAAAAGAAAACCGACGTTTCGCAAGGCTTCGGCGACGAAGAATCGCTCGCGGAGCGTGACAATGAGGATAACGTCCCGTCGGATTCCGTAACAATGTGATTTGGATAAAAACAACCGATTAATCGACTTATAGCCGCATCTTTATTTAAAAAAGCGATTTCGGGCGGCTGTCCGTAGCAAAAACCGGGAATATAAACGACAATAAAAAATGTGGTAAAAATATGAAAAATAGAGGATTTTTAACGAAATCCCTTTCAAATATATTGTAAATTTAAATTAAATATAGTAAAATATTCAAGATAACAATTAACCGTGATTTGCGGCGCGAGCCGCCGGACGGTAGCGGAGAGTTAGGAGATATATAGGAATATATGGGACTTATCAGTTACATTCTTAGCAGCGATTCCAGAAGGAGTCTGAAGAAAATCGACTCGCAGGCGGATAAAATTCTTGCGCTTGCGCCGAAATACGAGGGGATGACGGACGCCGAATTAAAGAACCAGACCGACGTTTTGAAAGGTCGGCTTAAAAACGGCGAAACGCTCGACCAGATTATGTACGACGCGTTCGCCGTCGTGAGAGAAGCGGCGTACAGGGTTCTGCACATGCGTCATTACAAAGTTCAGTTAATGGGCGGTATATGCGTGCATCAGGGCAGAGTTGCGGAGTTGAAAACAGGCGAAGGTAAAACCCTTATGGCAACGCTTCCCGCTTACCTCAACGCGCTCGGCGAAAAGGGAGTGCATATCGTTACGGTCAACGATTATCTTGCAAAACGTGACGCGGAATGGATGGGTAAGGTTTACAGATTTCTGGGGCTGACCGTCGGCGTGAACGTTCACGATATGACGGACGACCAGAAACGCGCCGCTTATAACTGCGACATTACTTACGGTACAAACAACGAGTTCGGTTTCGACTATCTGAGAGATAACCTCAAAGTGAGACTCGCGGACATGGTTCAGAGAGAACTCAACTTCGCCATCGTCGACGAAGTGGATTCCATTCTTATCGACGAAGCGAGAACGCCCCTTATCATTTCCGGCAGAGGCGAAAAATCGTCCGACCTTTACGTTGAATGTAACCGTTTCGTCAAAACGCTCAAGGCGGACGAAGATTACGTTGTTGACGTTGAAGATAAATCGGTTCAGATAACCGAGCAGGGCGCGAGAAAAGCCGAGAGGTTCTTCGGTATCGAAAATCTTGCCGATATCGAAAACGGCGATCTCAACCACCACATTCAGCAGGCGTTGAAGGCGCATTTCATTTTCAAAAGAGATTCGGACTACCTCGTTTCGGACGGCGAAATCATAATCGTCGACGAATTTACCGGTCGTCTGATGATAGGCAGAAGATATTCCGAAGGCTTGCACCAGGCTATCGAAGCGAAAGAAAACGTCACGATCAGAAACGAAAACAAAACTTACGCGACGATAACGTTCCAGAACTATTTCCGTCTGTATCACAAACTTTCGGGTATGACGGGTACGGCGAAAACGGAAGAGGAAGAATTCAGAACTATTTACGGACTTGACGTTCTCGAAATCCCCACAAACAAACCCGTGCAGAGAATCGATATGCCCGACGTTATTTACTCCACGGAAAAGGGGAAAATCAAGGCTATCGTCAACACCATAATCGAGTGTCACGAAAAAGGACAACCCGTCCTCGTCGGTACGGTAACGGTTGAAAAATCGGAAGAGATTTCGAGATGGCTTCTTAAAAACAAAGTCAAGCACAACATTCTTAACGCGAAGAACCACAAAAAGGAAGCGGAAATTATCGCTCAGGCAGGTAAGAAAGGCGCGGTTACGATCGCCACGAACATGGCGGGCCGCGGAACGGATATCCTTCTCGGCGGTAACCCCGAATATCTTGCCAAGCAGGCTCTCGTAAAAGAAGGCGTTACGGACGACCTTATCGAACTCGCCACCTCTTACGTTCAGGACGTTTCCGACGAAGTTAAGGCCGTCAGACAAAAATATAACGAACTTTACGAAGATTTCAAAAAGGAAAAAGAAGAAGTCATCGCGCTCGGCGGCTTGTTTATTCTCGGCACGGAAAGGCACGAATCCAGACGTATCGATAACCAGTTGCGCGGTCGAAGCGGCCGTCAGGGCGATCCCGGTTGCTCGCTGTTCTTCATTTCTCTCGAGGACGACCTCGCGAAACGCTTCGGCGGAGAAAGACTTAAAGCGATATATAATACGTTCAAGGTTGAAGAGGATACGCCGCTTCAGTCCAAAATGCTTTCCCGTTCCATAGAGAACGCGCAGAGAATGATCGAGGGCAGAAACTTCGGCATAAGAAAGCATATTATTCAGTACGACGACGTTATGAATATTCAGAGGACGGTTATGTACGGCGAAAGGATGAAGGTGCTTAAGGGCGAGGACGTTCATCAGGACGTACTGAATCTTATCCCGGATTTCGTGACGCAGATTATTACGCAGAATGCGAACAAGAATCAGTCGCCCTCGACGTGGGACGAGGAAAAACTCAACAAGGCTCTCGAGGACAGAGCGTTGCCTAAGGATACCGCTTACGTCACCCGCGAGATGCTCGAAAACTGGGATTATGACTATCTCGTTTCGCAGATTATAAACAAGGTTATCGAGTGTTACGAAAAGAAGATCGAAGAATACAGGGAAGAAGGCATCGATTACAACGAATTCGAAAGGTTTATTTTCCTTAAAGTCGTCGATAACAAGTGGATAGACCACATCGACGCGATGGACAGATTGAAACGCGGAATTTCGCTCAGAGGTTACGCGAACGAAGATCCCGTTATTGCGTATAAAAAGGAAGGTCTTGAAATGTTTGAGGAAATGACCGCAAGTATTCAGGAAGAAGTCGTGGCGTTGCTTCTTAAGTCGGAAATAAGAAAAGTTCCGCAGAAAGAAGAAAAGAAAGATCTCGTCGAGAACGGCGGAAGCCGGGGCACGACTTCAAACGAACCCGTAGTCAGAGCGAAAACCGTCGGCAGAAACGATCCGTGTCCTTGCGGGAGCGGATTGAAGTTCAAAAACTGCTGCGGCAGAAATCAGCAATAATTTAAACACGAATTTAAACACGTTTTTTAATTAAACATGTTTTTAAATCGGGCGTTGCGATGCCCGACAAACAATCGATATTAATCGCGACAAGCCGGGAATTTCCCCGGCTTGTTTTTTATTTGTAGTTGTATAAAAATCGGTGATAATCGACTTATAGATAGGTTTTTACGGTATGATTATGCGCGTGTTACGACGGAAATTACCGAAAAGACGGCTTTTCGGTAATTAGCGACAAGGAATACAGCGCATAGGGTTTTCATAAAGTCGGTTGTGAATTTTACGACTCGAAAAGATTTTTTTCACCAAATTTTTTAGTTTTTCTCCGTTTAAAAAAAACGGATATTGTTGATTTTGAAACGAAAATATGCTAAAATAATATAAAAGGGCTTTCGTTTTAATTCCGTGGAAACATACGGAGAAGGCGAACGAAAACACCGGTGACGACGAATAGAATCCCTAGGCATTGCATTCGTCATCACTAATTACCGAAAAGGCGCCTTTTTCGCCATTTTCCGCAACCGTTCGGGCGCAGTACGCCAAGTACAGCAACCCTCACGTTCGCAAAAAATCATCAAAAAATACGCTCTTTTCGGTGCGAAGCATTTTTGCGGATGAGAAACCGACCGCATTGCGGCTCGTTTAGGCAAGGCAAACGCCCGAAGTTGTACTTGCCGTACTACGAGCGGCGTTTAACGCCGCATAAATCGGTTTATCACCGCAAAAATAGTTAGTGATGACGAATGGAATCCCTATGTAAAAATCATTTGGAAGTGATTTTTCTTAGTTCGTGCGGAGTTTTTCCGAAGGTTTGTCTGAACGTTCTGTAAAAATAAGAAACGTTGTTATAACCGCATTCGAAGCATATTCTTTCGATGGATTTATCGGTATTCTGAATAAGCACCGAGGCGAGGGAAAGTTTTCTTTGATTCATATAATCGGTAAGCGTTTTCCCCGTAACTTTTCGAAAAGTCCTCGAAACGTATTCTTTTGAATAGTTGAGTTCGGCGAAAATCTCCGACGGGGCGAGACAAAAGAACTCTGGCATTTCGAGTTTTGCGATAAGCCCTAAAATCCACTCGGGCGCGCTGTCTCTCTGTTTACCTTGCAAATCGGCGTTGCGCTTCGCTTTGAAAAGTTCTGCCAAGGCGAAATAAAAGGACGGATTTTTTTCGGCGTCGGCGTTTCCTATCTTCTGCAATTCCGTTTCGAGTTTGTTCAGCGTTTCTATATCTATTTTCACTTTTGCATAAGCCGTGTGGTCGGACAAGGGGTTGTATTTAAAAAATGCAACCGCTTTTTCGTATAACGGAACGGTTAGCGCCAAGTCTCTGTGCGCGCAGGCGTTATCGGGTTCGCGCAAAAAGCAATGAATATCGCCGGGACGCAAGAAAACCACATCGCCCATGGAAAGTTCGTCCGTTTCGCTGTTAAGGCTGTGTTTTATCGTGCCGTTCGTTATGTAAAACAACTCGTAAAAATTATGGGAATGATAATATCTGTCGCCTTTGTTCGTGATTTGAACGATGGCGTTTTCTTTGTTTATATCCGAAAATATCTCGGTACTTAAATTATGCATATCGTGTACATTATAACTTCTAAAAACGCTTTTGTCAAGGAAATCATGTCAATGTAGTGTATAAAACAATTGCTACAGTATATTGAATTCGTAAAGTTTGGCAAGTATAATTGAGACGTAAAGAAGAGGTTGGTCGATACGACGCGATAAATCTTTTCGGACGGGATATATCCCGTTTCTCTTGCTTTGCAAGAGAAATCTCTTAACGGCAAAAACGTTCCTAAAAAAAATATTCAAGGGGCGTAGGAGGAAATATGGTAAATAAACTTTCAAACAAGAAAAGCGTACTCATCGCAATAATCCTTGCGTTGTGTCTTTCTATGTCGGCATTTGTTTTGCTTTCGACAAAAGCGTATGCGGACGAAACTTTAGTAGACGAAAAGCCGACGGCTAACGTCGTACTCGATATGGACGGCACTCAGTCCTGGCTGGAAGTGGACGGCGCTAAAGTTGCGCAGTTGCATAAGGATAACGCTATCGCCAACGGATTTTTCCCGGGCGCAAAAGGCGAATCCATGATGATGTTTACCGAGCAAATCGCAAACAACGGTTTGGTTGCGGTAAAACTCGCGAACAAATATAAAGCCGAGAATTTCTCTTCCGTTATAATTCGTCTCGTCGTCGGAAACGGAGCAGACAGTAATACAAACGTCATCACGCTTAACGGCTACGGTCTTTCCGACGCGGAATGTGCAACAAGCTCCGGTAATACCGTAATCGAAAGGGGCGGCAACGTAAACGTAGATCTTGAATTGAACGCGGCCGTTCTTGCGGACGCGGACGGATATATTTCCGGTTTCGTTATGAAGAAAACCGAAACCATGACCGAACAAACGGGACAGATTTTCGCAGATTACGTCGAACTCGTTTTAGCGGAAGAAAAGGCTCCTACGGAAAACGTAAAAGTCGATATGAACGACGTTGATTCCTGGCTTGAAATCGACGGTTCGAAAACAAGCGAGAAGTTACACCAGGGCGCAGTTGACGACAACGCTATTCCCGGTCTTTTCCCGGGCGCGGACAACTCTACCAAGATGAATTTCACCGAAGGATTGGGTCATGAAGAGTATTTTGCGATTAAATTTGCGAAAAAGATAAAGGCTGAATACTTCGAAAAAATCAAAGTAGAACTCGTAATCGGAAACTGGGCGGATACGGGCAACGCGATAACTACCACCGCTTACGCTCTCAGCGATACGGAATTTACAAAACCCGCGGGCAAAATAAAAACCCTTAAAGGCAACGTTTATAAAATTCTCGCAATCGATCCTGCTTTAGTTGCGGGCGAGGACGGATATATCGAAGGATTCGTTATCCGTAAAACCGAGACCGATACCGAGGCGAAAGGACAATATTTCGTGAACGGCGTGGAGTTTTGCCTTGTCGGCAGCGAACCCAAGCCCGTCGTATCCGAGGAATATATCGAAAAAGACATTTCCGAAGTTATGCCTGTAGGTAGCGGCGTTACTTTCAATGTAAAAACCGACGCGGAAAATCTGAACAAAACAACGGTACAATCTGCCGTTAAAACAGCCGCTTTCGATAAACTTAACTTTAAAATAACGCCGAACGCAAACGGAAAATTCTCGACGTATGTTTTGATGAAGGCTCCGACGGCGACTTCGACTTATGAAGACGGCGGTATCTTCTTCTGGATTTCGAACGACAACGTCGTGATCGGAAACAAAGAAAACAGCGAATCTGCGGTAGCGGCGGAATTCCCCGAAAACGCATTCGTAAGCGGACAAACGACTACCGTTTCTATAGCGGCTATTCCTTATTATCTTGACGGAACTCACGCGGGATATTATTGCGCGATTTACGTAAACGGCAGCGAAAAAGCGCTCGTCGAAATTTATCTCGACATCACGACTTGCGAAACGGGCGTTTACACCAATATTCTCACGCAAGACCTCGGAAACGATTACGACGTAGCGTATGCTTCGGCAAGCGAAACTCCGAAGTCCGCGGCGGAAGTTATGAACGTTAAACTTGCTACGACGAGCGGAAAAACGGAATTTACGAATCCGAGAGCGGGACTTACCCTTTCGCATTTCGAAGTTGCGGGCGAAATCGTAGGCGATCTCGTTATCGAAGGCGACGCGACTTACGATAAGGATACAAAATTCCTTACTTTTACGAAGGAAGGAACGGTAAAGGTTTATTATACGGTTAAAAACGCGTTCGGCGAATTTAAATCAAACGAACTCTCTCTTACGTACGTTACCGAAAAGCCGAGCGACAGCGGAAATTCTTCCGGCAACGGTTGCTTCGGCACTGTATCGGGTACTTCGGTATTATTTGCAATAGCCGGAATTGCTGCGGCTGCAGTTATAGCGAAAAAGAAGAAAAACGACTGATAATTAACTAATTGACTTTACAACGAACTTCGGCAAGTCGCATTTTAAACGAGACTTGCCGAGTTTAAATTTGCAAACGGGAGACTAATAAATGAAAAAATTATTATGCGCAATGCTTTGCGCGGTACTTACTTTAACGTTTGTCGCATGCGGCGGAAACGGCGGAAACAGCGGCGGCGGAAATTCGGCGGGCGGCGGCGACGTTTACGTTAAAGTAATAGATAAAGGACTCGGCACGAAATGGATAGAAAACATTGCTTCGGCGTACTATGAAGAAACGGGAATCAAAGTCCACGTTTCGTCCGATCCCGAACTCGTTTCCAACTTGCTCACGCTCATGAACAACCCCGGTTCCGAAAAGGAAGATTTGTATTTCGTCGGACATACGATGAACAACTGGATAAAGTGGATAAGAAACGGAGCGATCGAGTCTATCGACGACGTTCTTACTTCGACTAAATACGGAACTTCCGCAAAATCGAGAGTTGTGGACAACCAAATAATAGATATGGGTACTTATAAAGATAAGTCTTATCTCTCGAGTTACGTATATTCGAGCTGGGGGCTTATCTACAACCAAACCTATCTTAACAAAATCGACTCTTTCGGCGAATATAAAAAAGGCGAATGGCCGAGTACCGTTCAGGGGCTTATAGACCTGTGCAAAGCCGTAAAGTCGGCAAAAATCAAAAACAACAGAACGGGCAGAACGGTCGCTCCGTTCTCGTGCGGACTTACCGTCAACTACATGGATTGGCTCTTCCACGGACTTTGGTACGAACTCGATCCCGAAGGCTATACCGCATATTACGAATACAACGACGTAGACGGCGGTTATGAGGCTGCTACTTTGGACGGAGCGAACGGCTGGAAACAGTTTCTGTATCTGACGTTGCCGTTTGTACTATTCGCAACCACGCCGGTCTTACTGAATTCATTTATCAGTAACTTCAATAACTTCAGTATCTTCTATTTTTTACGACCTGAAATCACTTATGATACTGCAAACTATTTTAACGCAAATAATACGGACTTATTGATCAACTGGATGTTTAATTTAACGGTCGATAAGAAGTTATACTCTCTCGGCTCGGCGCTTAGTTTGATTTTGTTTGCGTTTATGGCAATATTTTCATTGATTGTGTATGTAAGTTCGCCTGCATATAAGAAGGAGGATACATATAAATAATGGAAAAAGTAATCTCTAAAAAATTGAAGATAAGACCTGCAACGACCATGAAGACAGTTATAGTGTATGCGATAGTCTTGCTTATCAGTTTTATATTTGCCTTTCCTTGTATTTGGCTTATTCTATCGTCATTTAATGCGAATGGTTCGTTGTTGACATTAGACGGGTTTTTCCCGGAATCATATAGTTTTGTTACCTTTAAGACCTTATTTACCGAAAAAGTAGAGCACGACTATATGACGTGGTTTGGGAATACTCTTTTTGTCGCAGGAATAAGTTGTGTAATCTCTACGGTTCTTGTACTTGCGGTTTCTTATACGATGTCGCGTTATCGGTTTAAGAGTCGTAAACAAATGATGAAGGTAACACTGTTACTAAATATTTTCCCGAACTTTATGAATATGACTGCCTTATTCGTCATTATGACGCAATTTGATTTAATCAATAATCTTTGGGGATTGATATTGTTGTATAGTAGCGGTGCAACAATGGGATTCTTGGTTCAAAAAGGTTTTTTTGATACTATTCCGAGT
>ERZ825137.6330-NODE-6330-length-10386-cov-2.400348_pt1 | contig 10386 bp, 9 predicted proteins | sample MGYA00519873_ERZ825137 | MGnify/ENA primary metagenome ERZ825137 (study PRJEB31778, sample SAMEA3449190) | human gut metagenome | biome: human gut; feature: human-associated habitat; material: faeces | place: United Kingdom | collected 2010/2012 ... | reverse complement strand
CATATAAAAATTTTTGGTGTAATCATGTTGAGGACAAATGTTTGTGGAGTTGAATTTAGAAATCCTTTAATGTTGGCTGCAGGAGTTATGGGAAGTAATGCTTCTTCCATGAATTGGATTTTAAAATCCGGTGCAGCAGGTGTTGTTTCTAAATCTTTTTCTTTAGAACCGAATCCGGGATATGCAAATCCTACAACTGTAGGTGTTGAATGCGGCATTATCAATGCTATAGGTCTTTCAAATCCAGGTGCAGAAAACTTTAAAGAGGAACTTAAAAGAATTGACAGGAAAGGAAATGTTTCAATAGCTTCAATTTACGGGGCAACTCCTGAAGAATTTAGCAAGTTAGTTTTGGAAATTAAAGATTATGTTGATATGATTGAGTTGAATATTTCATGTCCTCATGCTATGGAAGGTTATGGTGCATCCATAGGTCAGGATGCTAATTTAACTCATAAAATTGTTAGTGCTGCTAAAGATAGTGCAAATAAACCAGTAATAGCTAAACTAACTCCAAATGTTACTGATATTGTTGAAATAGCTGTGGCAGCTCAGGATGCAGGAGCAGATGCATTGACTTTAATTAATTCATTAGGTCCTGGAATGAAAATCAATATTGATGTTGCAAGACCTGTTTTGTCAAATAAGTTTGGCGGAATGAGCGGTAAGGCTATAAAACCAATAGCTCTTCGTAATGTTTATACTGTTTATGATAATGTAGATATTCCAATTATTGGTGTTGGAGGTATTTCAAACTTTGAAGATGTTGTTGAATTTTTATTTGCTGGAGCTAGGGCAGTTCAAATTGGTACTTCTATTATGGATGAGGGTGTAGAAGTATTTGGCAAAATCAACAAAGATTTAGAAGAATTTATGAATAAAAAAGGTTATGAATCTATTGATGAAATGATTGGCCTTGCACATGAGGAGTTGTAATTTATGAATGATGTTCCACAAATTGTTGAAATTAATGAAATAATTGAAGAGACTCCAACAATTAAAACTTTTGTCTTTGATTGGGATATGGATAAGTTCGGTGTTCCTTCTCCGGGGGAATTTGTGATGGTTTGGAATTTCCATAATGAAAAACCAATGTCCATTTCTTTAATTGACAAAGAAAATTCCAGAATGGCCATTAGTGTTAAAAATGTTGGTGAATTTTCATCACAGCTTCATGATTTAAAAGTTGGAGATAAAATAGGTATTCGAGGAAGCTATGGAAATGGATTTTCAAATGATTTAACTGATAAAAAAGTTTTAGCTATTGGTGGTGGAGTTGGAATGGCTCCTATTAATGCAATAGTTAGTGATTTGCTTAAAAAAGGCAATGCTGTTGATGTAGTTCCGGCAGCCGTTACAAAAGAAGAATTGCTGTTTATGGAGTCATTGGAAAAATCAGGTGCAAAGATTCATCCGTGTACTGATGATGGAAGTTTTGGATTTGAAGGATTTGCAACAGATTGTACTGTAAGTTTACTTGAAGATAACTCTTATGATTTTGCATTTGTTTGTGGTCCTGAGATAATGATGAAAGGAATCTATGAAATACTTGAAGATGTTGGAATAAGTGCAGAATATTCTCTAGAGAGATACATGAAATGTGCTCTAGGTATATGTGGTCAGTGTTGTGTTGATAATACTGGATGGAGAATCTGTGTAGAAGGGCCTGTTTTTAAAAATGAGAAAATAGAAGAAATTTCAGAGTTTGGTAAATACAGAAGGAATGCTGCAGGAATAAAGCAGTAATTAAATGTGATTCTAATGGAAAAAGACTTAAAAGAATATATAACTCCTCCAGTATTGCTGGTACTGTTCTTGCTTGGAATATCACTAATGATTGTATCTCCGGTTTTGAATATGGTTATATTGGGGGCAATATTAGCTTATGCTATCCGCCCATTAGCTAGAAAAATAACTTCTAAAATAAAAATCAGATCAGTTTCTATTTTTCTGGCTGTAATTTTGGTTATGATTCCATTGGTTATTTTAATTGCATATATTATTTCAGTAATATCTGGTGTTTTATCTGATGTGTTGGTAGTTAATCCAAGTGGTTTTAACTTAAATTTGGATACTGTAATTAATCAGATGGTTAATAGCCTGCCGGCAGATATAAGCTCTGGTATTGATACTGCATCAATTAAATCATCTTTATCCGGTTTTATAAAGGATATTGGAAATGTGGTGCTGGATTATATTGTAAGCTTGGCCAGCAAACTTCTTTCAATTTCTGTAGATTTATTTATTTTATTCGCATCAATATATTACTTTATTCGTGATGGAGATAACTGTTATGATTTCGTTGAATCATTCATACCTCAGGAAAGTAAAGATTTCTTTGAAAGAACTGTAAATTCCGTTAAAGAGGTTTTAAAAAGTATATTTTATGGACATTTTTTAACTTCTTTAATTATTGGTATTATTGCGGCTGTTGGATATTCTTTACTTGGATATTCTCAGGGAGTATTTTTAGGAGTGCTTACCGGTATTTTTCAGTTAATTCCAATATTTGGACCTTGGCCAATTTATTGGACCTTGGCTATTGTTGATTTGATTTCAGGAAATTATGTAAGGGTTGTAATTGTAATTTTATTTGGATTTTTCCTTAGTTTAAGTGATATGTATATTAGGCCAGCATTATCCAGTCATTATGCAGATATCCATCCTTTAATTTTACTTATAGGGTTTTTGGCAGGCCCATTAGTTTACGGAATTGTAGGGTTTATTTTAGGTCCATTAATACTGGGTATAACTTATGCTGTTTTAGATAACTTTAGAATAGAACTTAATAAAAGCAAAGGGGAATAAACAATGGAAAAAAATGTTGTTATTTTAGATATTGACTATGTTACTTATGAAAACAAGCCTGTAATCCGTTTATTTTCAAAAGATAAGGATAAAAACATTGTTTTGTTAGATGACACCTTTGAGCCTTATTTGTATGTTGCTCCTAAAGATGATGATTTACATCGACGTCTCGAATATCGTCTCGAAGCAGATGGAGCTGCCGGTGCTTGTAAAGAATCTTAAAAAGGATTTTCAGGTGGAAAAAACATTTTTAAAAGTGACTTTTTTAAATCCTCAGGAATTAGCTAAAAACAGGGATGCTTTACGTGATTTGGACTCTGTGGATCATATAAGGGAACATGATATTCCATTTTACAGAAGATATTTAATTGATCGTGATGTTATTCCAATGACTGAGGTTAAAGCCTGCGGGGAAAAAATTGATTCATTTTTAAATTTGAATTCTAAAAAACATGATTTGGAAATTATTAAACTTACCAAACCTCTTGAACGAGTGAATGATGATTTGCAGGACTTTAGAATTTTAAGTTTTGATTTGGAAGTTAGAAATCCTCATGGGATGCCAAATTCTGAAGTTGATGAGATAATCATGATTGGAGTAGCCAGTAATTTTGGAATAAATCAGGTTATTTCAACCAAAACAAATTCTGAAGATAGGGATGATTTTGTTAATCAGGTAGAATCTGAAAAGGAAATGATTGAAACATTTATTGATATAGTTAAAAAAAGCAATGTTGATATTATTGTAGGATATAATTCTGATAATTTTGACCTTCCATATCTTAAAGACAGAGCTAAACTTTATGGTTTGGAGTTGGATTTGGGAATGGATGATTCTAATATTAAATTTATTCGAAGGGGTTTTGCAAATGCAGCTTCTTTTAAAGGACTGATTCATGTTGATTTATATCTTGTTATGAGAAGATACATGACTTTGGAGAGATATACTTTAGAGAGAGTATACTATGAATTATTTGGTGAGGAAAAAATCGATGTTCCCGGAGAACACATCTGGGAGTACTGGGACAGTGATTCAACTGAATTAGATGATTTGTTTGATTATTCTTTAGATGATGTTGTATCTACATTAAAAATCGCTCAGCAAACACTTCCGCTTAACCTGGAACTTACTCGTATTGTTGGTCAGCCTCTTTTTGACTTAAGCCGTATGGCTACGGGTCAACAGGCTGAATGGTTTTTAGTTAAGGAAGCATATTTTGACAATGAGGTTGTACCAAATAAACCTGGAGGTTCAAACTTTGCACTTAGAGCTGCTGAGGAAGACAATGAAGGAGGATATGTTAAGGAACCCGAAATTGGATTGCATGAAAATTTAGTCCAGTTCGATTTCAGAAGCCTGTATCCCAGCATAATTATTTCAAAAAACATTTCTCCTGACGTGCTGGTTATTGGAGATGTTGAAAATAGACAGGATTACAATATTTCTCCGGAACATGATTTAAAATTTAAAAAAGATCCAAAAGGTTTTATTCCGTCAGTTATAGCTAAAATTCTTAATGAAAGATTTAAAATTAAAAAAGCCATGAAAGAATCTGTTGATCCAACTGAAAAAAAGACTTTAGATGTGCAACAGCAGGCTATAAAACGTTTAGCTAATACTATGTATGGTATTTATGGTTTTCCTCGCTTCAGATGGTACTCTTATGAATGTGCAAAAGCTATTACTTCATGGGGTAGACAATATATTAAAAGAGCAATGAAAAAAGCGGAAGATTATGGTTTTTATGCAATATATGCAGACACTGATGGTTTTTATGCTAAATATAAAAAATAAGGAAGAATAAATATTATTCTTCTAAATATGAATCAAAGTCAATATCTAAATCGTCGCAGATTTCTTTCAATTGTTCGTATAATTTTTCATCTATTTCCATTCCATTAGCTTCAGCATTAGCTATTTTTTTAACTTCTAAGTCTCCTGGAATTGAAACATTTTCTCCTGCAGCTCTGGCTTGATTACAGAAATCTGTAGTTTTTGCTTTGAAATCTTCTAGTGAACCGAATTTGCTTGGATCAATAGCTATGTATAAATCTCCTTTTGTACAGTTTTTAGTTGGTGAAGCTGTACCTGTTACTCCTTTTCCGTATTCTGCATTTACTAAAGGTCCGGTTAAAATTTCAATCATAAATGCTAATGCATATCCTTTAAATCCACCGAATGCTAAAATTGAACCTTCAAGAGCAGCTTCAGGATCAGTTGTTGGGTTTCCGTCTTTGTCAAGTGCCCAACCTTCAGGTAATTCCAATCCTTTTCTTTTTGATTCTAATATTTTTCCACGTGCAGTAACTGATGTAGCCATATCTACTGCAATGTAGGAATCACTTGGAATACCAATAGCAATTGGGTTTGTTCCAATAAGTGCTTCACTTGCACCAAATGGAGCAATTGCAGGGTCAGTATTTGCGATTACAGTTCCGATAACACCTTCTTTAACTGCAATATCTGAGTAAAATCCGGTTACTCCAAAGTGGTTTGAATTGTGTACTCCCACACATCCGATACCTACTTCTTTAGCTTTTTTTACAGCTAATTTCATAGCTTTGTATGCAACAGCCTGTCCGAATCCGCTGTTACCGTTTATTAAAGCAATAGCAGGAGTTTCTTTTTCAATAGTTATGTTGTCTTTTAAGTTTATGGTTCCTGATTCAATACTAATTAAGTATTGTGGGAATCTACCAAGTCCATGTGAAGTAAATCCTTTTAAATCTGCATCAATTGTAGCTTCTGCTACCAATTCGCTGTCTTCTTCACTAGCTCCTAATTTTTTTAATATTTCTTTTACAAGAGCTATTTCATTATCTTTCATTATTTTCATTTTTTCACTCTCCTTATAGTTATTGAATCAGTATGTAACTTCACTGCCTTCAAAAGTTTTAACGGTAATTTTTTCATCATCAGTTACTTTACCGATAATTTGGCAATTACAGTAGTCTTTCAAAGTTTCCATTATTTTTTCAGCTTCATTTTCATTGGTAATTACAACAAAACCTATTCCCATATTGAAAACTTTATACATTTCTTCAAGAGGAACATTTTGTTGATATATAAGTTTGAATATTTCAGGAGCCTCTGGGAGGTCATAAATATCATATCCGACACCTTTTTTCAAGCGTCTAAGGTTAGTAAATCCTCCACCAGTTATATGTGCTAATCCATGAATATCATATTCTTCTTTAAATAAAGCAACTATTGGTTTAACATATAATTCAGTTGGCCTTATTAATTCCTCTCCAATAGTAGTGTCACAGTTAGGCATTTTGTCATCAATTGAAAATCCTGCATCATCAAACAATGCTTTTCTAGCTAAACTGTATCCGTTTGAATGAATACCATTACTTTCAATACCTATTAAAACATCTCCAGCTTCAATATCTTCTCCAGTAATAATTTTATCAACATCTACAAAACCTATTCCTGTTCCGGCTAAATCAAAGTCTTTTATTATTCCTGGAAGTGAGGCAGTTTCCCCACCAATTATTGAAATTCTGGATTCTTTTGCTCCTGTTACAAGACCTTCAGCTATTTCTTCAGCTCTTTCAGGATCAGGCTGTTCCACTGCAAGATAATCTACTAAAGCTATTGGTTCAGCACCAACACAAAGAATATCATTTACAACCATAGCTATACAATCTATACCAACAGTATCATATTTATTCATCATTTCAGCAATTAAAATTTTACTACCTACTCCATCAGTACTCATTGCAATAGCTTTATCACCTAATCTAACTAAAGCAGCATAATGTCCGCTATCAGTTATTATATCTCTATATTCCAATGTTGATTTAAGTTTTGATGCAAGTTTTGAAACAGTAATTGCTTCAAGATCAATATCAACACCGGATTCTGAATAAGTAACCATTTTTTTAACACCTAGTGGTATTTTTATTTTTTTAAAATCAATAAAAATTTAAATTATATTACTATATTTATTTCAATTAGTATTTATTTATTAGTGTATTCTTACACTATCTAAATTCACAGGACTTTTAGTTTCAATTTTATAACTTCTGTGTATTGATGAAGCTAAGTCTGTTGTTTTATAAGGGTCTCCATGACAAGTAATAACTTTATCCGGTCTTGGATTAAGTCTTTTTACATAATCCATTAATTGGCGTCTGTTGGAGTGTCCACTAAATCCGTTGATAGTTTTAATTTCCATTTTAACATTGAATACTTTTGTTTTATTGTCTTCTTCAAGAGGTACTTCTTTCCATCCTTTTTGGATTCTTCTACCTAATGAACCTTCGGATTGGTATCCTACAAATATTAATGTGTTTCTGTCATCTTCACATAACCATTTGAAGTATTCAACGGAATTACCTCCAGTTAACATACCTGAGGTGGATAAAATAATTGCCGGGCTGTTGCTTTCAACAATATCTTTTCTTTGGTCAAGATTTTGAACTTTGTTAAACATATCTGAGATAAACGGATTTCTGCCCATGTGGAATATTTGATCTCTCAAGTCTTTACTTAAATATTCTGGTCTTGCAGTATGGATAGCTGTAGCTTCCCAGATCATACCGTCAATGTAAATAGGAACTTCATCAATCATTCCATGTCTCATGTATTCCTCAAGTACTACCATAAGTTCCTGCGCCCTTCCTACAGCAAATACTGGAACTAAAACTTTTCCGCCACGTTTTAAAGTTTTATAGATGGTTTTCATCATTTCTTTTTCTGCAGAGTTTCTTGAAGGCTGTATGTCTTCACGGCCACCATAGGTACTTTCCATAATTACAGTTTCAGCACGTGGGAATCTGAATGTTGCAGGTTCAAGTAATCTGCTTCTTTCATACTTGAAATCTCCAGTATAAACTAAATTGTGAGCTCCGTCACCAATATGCATATGTGAAATAGCTGAACCTAAGATATGTCCTGCATTATGGAGTGTTAATCTAATATCTGGTGAGATATCAGTTACTTCACCGTAATCTAAGGTTATTGTATGTTTAATAGCTTTTTGCACATGTTTTACATTAAATGGTAAAGGATTTCCTTCTCTGTGAGCAATATCCAAGTGATCAAGTTGTAAAAGTGTTGTCAAATCTCTTGTTGGAGTTGTACAGTAAATCGGACCTTCATATCCATAATGATAAAGGTATGGCACAAATCCACAGTGATCCAGGTGAGCGTGTGAAATAATGACTGCATCCAATTCCTCAATTGAAAATTCAGGAACATTCAAGTATGGAAATGCATTTTTGTTGTCAGATGCAGCTACATTAACACCACAATCCAACAATACTCTACTGTTTGGAGTTTGTAAAAGCATGGAAGAACGTCCGACTTCTTTAAAACCACCCATTGAGGTTACTCTGGCCCAATCATTAGGATGTTTAGTGCCCTGATGTATCTGTCTACCGAGACGCTGCAACATTTTTTTCCTGTCTTTGCTGCTGTTTTTTAGTGTAGTTCTGATTTTTCCAATAACATCAGAGCTTATTGGGGGTGTTCTCAAAATTTTAGGTGCCCATCCGGTATTTTTAACGATTGTTCTGGAGGTCACACCATATTTTCCAATAACAAGCCCTGGTTTTTTTGCAGTTATAACTACTTCGCAGGTAACTGTATCAAAGTAAATGTCTGTAATTTCTGCTCCTTCCGGAACTATTTCATGAACTTTTTTAATGGTTTCTTCAGGACCTAATAATGCACTTTTATCAGATCTGATAATGATTCTTTTTCTAAGTTCTTTAGCTAATGATCGTATAAGATCGCCGTTGTCAGTTATAATTTCTGGGTTTTTGGTGTAAAGTACCACTTCAGGACCTTCAAATTCAACTTTTGAAACCTGAGCATTTTTTGGTAACTTGTCCATTATTTCTTTTTTGATATCTTCTAAAATCTCTGAAGTCATATAATCCCTTCAAAAAAAAGTATTGTGTAAATATAGTTCATGAAAAAGCTTGTTTGCTATAATTAGTTAAAACTTCATAAACTATTCACACTATTTATATAAAAAGTAGTTAGTTATGAAAAATAGTCTTTTATATTTTCGCTACAATATCATTAACCTTTTCCTTATCTAACATTTCAAAGCCGTCTTTAGTTACTTTAGCTACTAAGTATCCATTTCCTGAAAATGTGTCACGTTCGCTAGCAGCTTTGATAGCTCTTACAGCTATTTCTAATCCTTCATCAGTTGTAATTTCTTCATGGTATCTGTCTTCGAGAACACCATATGCTACAATAGAACCTGATCCTGTGGATATGTATGTATCTTCAATCATACCTCCGGCAGGGTCAAGGGAGTATAGTGAAGGTTTATCTCCATCCATTCCTCCAAGTAATGTTTGCACATACATTGGTCCGGAACGTAAAATGTTTGCTGTTACTGATGCAGCAGCTTTTACACTCATTTTGTCATTGTTTCTCATTTGATAAAGAGAAACTTCTGCTTCAATTATTTTCATTAAATTTTGAGCATCTCCGACACTACCAGCAATGGTTGTTACGATATGATCATTTATTTTAAATATTTTTTCTGCGACTTTATGAGCTACAAGGTTTCCCATACTAGCTCTTCTTTCGCTAGCAAATACAACACCATCTTTACAGGTTATTCCTACAGTTGTTGTACCTTCTAATATTTTATCATCCATGTTAAACACCTCATGTAAGTATTTAAAATATTTGTATTTTTCAACTATATTGTAGGTTATACATAAATCTTATATAAACACGTAATTATTTAATTATTAATATTTATAAAATCAGAATCAATTAATTAGTATAAACTAACTAATAATACATTATGTATTTACATATATAAAGTTTTCTTTTTAAGATACTTTAATGGAGCTTTGTTAATGAAATGGAAAAAAATAGGCAATATTTTAATATTGGATAATAAATTCACTGTACAATCAGATAAACAGTTAAAAGAACTTTCAGATAAACATAAAGTAAAAACTGTCATGAAAGTTGACCATATTCATGGGACTAAAAGGGAACCTGTTATAAAATTATTGTATGGTGAGGATACTGAAACAATCAATAAGGAAAATGGATGTCTTTTTAAATTGGATTTAAAAAAAGTAATGTGGTCAAAAGGAAATAACAACGAGCGAATAAGAATAGCTAAACTTGTTGAAGATAATGAAACTGTTATTGATATGTTTGCAGGAATAGGTTATTTTTCAATTCCGATAGGAGTTCACAGCAATGCAAAACAAGTTTATTCAATTGAAATTAATCCCAATTCATTTCATTATTTGAAAGAAAATATTAAATTAAATAAAATAAACAATATTATACCTTTACTTGGGGATTGCATGGACATAACTCCAGAGTATAGTGCAGATAGAATTATAATGGGTTATGTAAAAACAACGCATCATTATTTAAAGACAGCTATTGACAGCCTGAACAAAGGTGGAGTTATTCATTATCATGAAACAGTTCCCGAAAAATTAATGGATACCCGTCCGATAAACAGGATTAAAGAAGTGGCTGGAGATAGGTCGGTGGAATTTTTAAAATTAAATAAGGTTAAGAAATACTCTCCGGGAGTATTTCATGTGGTGTGTGATGCTAGGATAAATTAGCTA
>ERZ825137.6327-NODE-6327-length-10390-cov-5.030382_pt1 | contig 10390 bp, 4 predicted proteins | sample MGYA00519873_ERZ825137 | MGnify/ENA primary metagenome ERZ825137 (study PRJEB31778, sample SAMEA3449190) | human gut metagenome | biome: human gut; feature: human-associated habitat; material: faeces | place: United Kingdom | collected 2010/2012 ... | reverse complement strand
AATTCGTATGCATCTGCGCATTTCGGTGTAGGGGCGGACGACTCTGTCCGCCCGCAGGACGCAGCATTTTTACGGAAATCCATGGCGAATTCGCAGCATTTTCAGGGCCGACAGAGTCGTCGGCCCCTACAACCAAGTGGGTAACTGCATACGAATTTGCCGCAAGTTCTCACGCGAACGCAGCGTTTTCCGCCGGGCGGAGCAGAGCCCCGCCCCTACCAACTGCGTCTGTTTTTTGCCGTTTTTGCACAAAAACCCGCTGCACAGCTGTGCAGCGGGCGGTTTTTTATCCGATGCCGAGCATTGCGGTCGCAAAAGCGAAATAGACAAGCAGGGACAGGAAGTCCACGATCGTCGTGATGATCGGCGAGGCCATCACAGCCGGGTCGAAGCCGAGCTTTTTAGCCAGCAGCGGCAGCGTTGAGCCGACGATCTTGGCAAGGCAGACCGTCACGGCCATCGTCGCGCAGACGACAAAGGCTACCAGATACGTCACGCTCTCGCTCTTTAACAGCAGCATATCGACCACGATGATCTTCGCGAAGCAGGCGATTGCCAGGCACACGCCGCAGAGGACGGACACGCGGATCTCCTTCCAGACCACGCGTCCCAGGTCGCGGAATTCGATCTCATTCAGGCTGATGCCGCGGATGATGGACACGCAGGCCTGCGAGCCGGAGTTGCCGCCGGTGTCCATCAGCATGGGGATGAACGCGGTGAGGCACGGCAGGGCGGCCAGCGAGTTTTCAAATCTTGTGATGACGATGCCCGTCAGCGTCGCCGAAACCATCAGCAGCAGCAGCCACGGAATACGGTTTTTCCAGATCTCGACAGGGGTCGAACGCATATACGGGTGTTCGGACGGCAGCATAGCGGCCATCTTTTCCATGTCCTCCGTGGCCTCGTCTTCCATGACGTCCATGGCGTCGTCGAAGGTCACGATGCCGACCAGCCGGTTCTCCGTGTCCACGACCGGCAGAGCGAGGAAGTTGTACTTGCTGAACATCTGGGCGACCTGCTCTTTATCGTCGAGCGTGCCGACGGTGATGACGTGCTCCTGCATGATGGACTCGATGGTCGCATCGTCGTCCTCGCACAGAAGCAGGTCCTTGACGCTCGTAAGGCCAATCAGCTTATGGCCGCGCGTCACGTAGCAGGTGTAGATCGTCTCCTTGTCGATGCCCGTGCGCCGGATGCGCAAAATCGCTTCCTCGACCGTCATATTCGGGCGCAGGGAGACATATTCGGTGGTCATGATCGAGCCGGCGGAATCCTCCGGGTAGCGCAGGATCTCGTTGATCTGCTTGCGCATATCCGGCTCGGCCTGGGTCAGGATGCGCTGCACGACGTTCGCGGGCATTTCCTCCACGATATCGACGGCGTCGTCGACGTAAAGCTCGTCGATGACCTCCTTCAGCTCGGAATCCGAGAAGCCCTGAATCAGAAGCTCCTGCGCCTCCGGCTCCATTTCGACGAACGTTTCGGCGGCCAGCTCCTTCGGCAGAAGCCGGAACAGAAGCGGCAGGCGCGCCTGATCGAGATCGTCAAAAATGGCGGCGATGTCGGCGGGATTCATGGTGCTGAGGATGTCGCGCAGAGAATGATACTTCTTCTCGTCGAGCAGCATGGTCAGGGTCTTTTGCAGGGAAAAATTGCTTTCTGCCATGTCTTGTTCCTCCTAAATGTAAAGAATAGGAAGGTAAAGACACAACGCAGGCACATCAATCGAAGAATGACAGGGGCTGCAAGCACCGGACGCACAAAGGCGGCTGGTGCTCGGGCCGACTTCGGCCTGCGGATGTGCCGCTACTACTTCCTGCGTCCATTTGTTCTTCCCCCTTTTTGTTTCAGAATATCGGGCGCTTTTGAAATCGCCCAACTTATATAATAGGTTGATTTCCCCGGTTTGTCAACCAAAATCCGAACGAATTCCAGTGGAATTTTGACGGATTGTGTGCTATGATAGTTAAAAATCTGACAAGAGGTGTCAAAATGGCAACAGAAAAGCTCTATTATCAGGACGCGCATCAGGCAGTGTTTGAAGCGCGCGTTGTATCCTGTCAGCCGGGAAAGCACGGCTATGACGTTGTGTTGGACAGAACCTGCTTTTATCCCGAGGGCGGCGGCCAGCCGGGCGACACCGGCTTTCTGTCCGGTGTCCGCGTGACCGACACGCACGAGCGCGGCGGCGAGATCGTGCATTTTTGTGAACAGCCGCTTTCCGAAGGGCAGAGCGTCGAGGGCCGGATCGACTATACGCGCCGGTTCGAATTCATGCAGCTGCATTCCGGCGAGCACATTCTCTCCGGCGTCGTGCACCGCCGCTTCGGCTATGAAAACGTCGGCTTCCACATGGGCGCGGATTTTGTGACCATTGATTTTTCCGGCATGCTGACGCAGGAGGACCTGTCCGCCGTCGAGGCCGAGGCCAACGAGTGGGTCTGGAAAAACGTCCCGATCGAAATTACATACCCGGATGCCGAGGCGCTGAAGACCATCCCATACCGCAGCAAGAAGGAGCTGACCGGTCAGGTGCGCATCGTGACCATCCCCGGCGCGGACATCTGCGCCTGTTGTGGGACGCACGTAAGCAGCACCGGGGAAATTGGGCTGATCAAAATTTTCTCCTGCGTGAAATTCCATGACGGCGTGCGGCTGGAAATTCTGTGCGGCAGACGTGCGCTTGCCTATTTGAGCGAAATTGCCGAGCAGAACCGGCGCGTGTCAGGCCTGCTGTCGGCGAAGCCGCTGGAGACGGCTGCCGCCGTGCGTCGGCTTCTGGACGCGGAGGCCGCGCAGAAGCAGCGCGCAGCCGGGCTGGAAGAGGCTGTGTTTGCGCAGAAGGCGCAGGCACTTGCCGGGGCAGGAAACGTCCTGCTGTTTGAGCCTGCGATGAACCCGGACAGTCTGCGGCGGCTGACTGATCTGGTCATGTCGGCCTGCGGTGGGCGCGCGGCTGTTTTTGCCGGCAGCGACGCGGACGGCTATAAATACGCCGTCGGCGAACAGGACGGCGATCTGCGGCAGCTGGTAAAGGAGCTGAACGCGCAGCTGCACGGACGCGGCGGCGGAAAGCCGTTTTTCGCGCAGGGCAGCGTACAGGCAGGCCGGGCGGAGATCGAAGTGTTCTTCGCCCGGCGCTGAGGAGGGAAAGCTATGCTTCAGGATCTGTATCCGCATATGTATCACAATGAAATGTCGTGGAAAGCACCGTCGCCGGATGATATTGCGCTGATTTTTGAGCCGGATCATACAGTTTACTGTAATTTGAGCGGCGAAACGCTCACGCTGCCCCGGATGCGCGAGCTTCCGGACGGCGGCGAGGCGCAGTACGCCTTTTCCATTGACGAAACGGCATATTATCTCGTCTCCGCCCACCCCGGCGAAACAGACACGTTCCGCTATGCTCCCTCTTCGTCGCTCCGCGCCATGACGGACGGGACGAGTCCGGCGCTGTTCGCCGCCGCTGCGGGCGAAAGCCTGTACCGCTGGTATGATTCCCAGAAATTCTGCGGCAGATGCGGCGCGCGCATGGAGAAAAGCACGATCGAGCGCGCCATGGTCTGCCCGCATTGCAAAAACACGGTCTACCCGAAGATCTGCCCGGCTGTGATCGTCGCGGTGCACGACGGCGACCGGCTGCTGCTCACGCGCTATCGCGGTCGGCCGTTCAAAAAATATGCCCTCATCGCAGGCTTTAATGAGATCGGTGAGTCGATTGAGGACACGGTGCACCGCGAGGTCATGGAGGAGGCTGGCCTCCGGGTCAAAAACCTCCGCTTTTACAAATCCCAGCCGTGGGTGTTCACGGACACGCTCCTGATGGGCTTCGTCTGTGAGCTGGATGGCAGCGACAGGATCACCGTGCAGGAATCCGAGCTGGCCGAGGCGAGCTGGCACCTGCGCAGCGAGCTGCCGGAGGATCACTCCCACATCAGCCTGACCGGTGAAATGATCGAGCAGTTCCGTCTGGGCCAGTTATAACGCGCAGCGTCCAAAAATAAACAGCTTCCCCCAGCGGCAGTCCGTCGTGGACTGCGCCGCCGGGGGAATTTTTCAGCCCCTGCCGCCGAATTGGCGGCAGGGGCTGATTTGGATTATACCGGGGAATTGCGTCCGAAGAGGCTTACTCGTACAGCGACCAGTTGGGGTCGGAGGTCAGAGCCGTCCAGGTTTCGGAACCCTTGACCGTGTAGGAATGGCTGTTGGTAGCTTCCTGCACGTCGAGGTAGTACCACTTATCGGAGGTGTTGTCGATCCAGGTCTTCATGCCGGGCAGGAATGCGTCGGCGGACTTGGGGGCACGGCCGGTGGCACGGTTGATCATAGCCATGAGTTCAGCACGGGTCACGTTTTTGTCCGGACGGAAGGTGCCGTCGGGATAGCCGGTGATCCAGCCGAGCTTGGCGCAGATCGCGATGGCGTTGGCCGCCCAGTACTTGGCGGACACGTCATTGAAGTAGTTCGCAGCGCCAGTCGTCTCGGAGAACTTGGCGAGCATGGCGGCGAGCTCTGCACGGGTGATGGCTTCATTCGGGCGGAAGTAGCCGTTGGAGCTGTCGGTGATGACACCGGCGTTGTTCAGAGTCGCAACGTAGGTGTTGTACCAGCTGCCGGAGGCGACATCGCGGAAGCCGCTCTTGGTGGAGTAATAGGTCTTGCGGGACGCATCATCCATGAGACGGAAGAGGATCGCGGCCGTCTCAGCGCGGGTGATGTTGCCGGCGGGCTTCACGGTGCCGTTGGGATAACCCTGGACATACGCGAAGTGGTCGGAGGTGTTGAGCTTCGGGGTAGCCTTCTTGTCGGTGACACCGGGCAGGACGATGAGGAACCACTTGGCATAGATCGTCGTATCCTGCGTCAGCGGGGTCGCGAAGTTGTACGGGGTCCTGTAGGTCTTGTCGGTGTACCAGCCGTCGAAGATGTAGCCGCCGTTGACGGGATCCTTGGGCTTTGCAACCGTCAGGCCATGGCGAACCGTTTCCGGAGCGATCTTGGAGCCGCCCATGGTGTCGAACGTCAGGGTGTGGAAGTCCAGATCGTAGTAGACCGACAGGATGGTGTAGACAGGCTTGCCGTCCACGCCCATGTAGGGCTGGATAGCCGTGCCGGTCAGCTTGCTCAGCGTGCGGTTGACATTGACGTGATGCGTTGCTCTGTAATCCTTGATGACCGCGGTGACGGTGGTGTCCTTCTTGGCGCTCAGGTGCTCGACCTCAGCGTTGGCAAGATCATAGGTGCCGTCGGGCAGCTGCTTGATGTGCAGAACGTCGTAGCGGACATAGATGTCGCCGATCGGGGTGGACGTCAGTTCAAACTTGGCGTAGATGGTCTTGTCTGCTTCCAGAACCGTTGCGAAGTCATACTCCTCGGTGAATTCGGGGTCGGCATACCAGCCAATGAACGTGTACTTGTCCTTGGTCGGGTCAGCGGGTCTTGCAACTGCATTGCCGTGGCGGACCGTGATCGGGTTGATGGCGGAGCCGCCGTTGGTTTCGAAGGTCAGGGTATGCTCGTCGAGATCATACTTGACATCGATCGTCAGACCCTCTTCGATCTTGATGTTCTGCTTCGTGTCAGCGTCGTTGGTCGGATAGTGAGAGCCGTAGTCCTTCGCAGTCACAGCTGCGAGCGCTTCAAACTTGCCGCTCAGCGTTTCGACCTCAGCGTTTGCCTCGTCATAGGAGCCGTCGGGCAGCTGCTTGATGTGGCGGACGGTGTAGTCGTAGGTGTTGGCCGAATAGGAGAACGTGAGAACCTTGTTGTATTCATCAAGGATCATCGTCTTGCTGGGTGCGTCCGGCGTGTAGCCGACCACGTCTGCGGCCTGCTCGGTCACTTCGGTGTCGAACGTCTGATCGGTCACGACCTTTTCAGGCGCGAGAACCTTATTGTCGCCTTCACGCAGGTATTTGACCGTGTAGCTCACGTCGGTCTTTGCCGTGTAGCGCCCGTAGAGTTCCCACTTCTTGGCTATGGACAGAGCGTTCAGCTTGTGACTGGCGGTGCCGATATCCTTTTTGGCTTCATACCAGCCGTCGAAGTCATAACCGGTCTTTTCGCCGGTCGGCAGGACGCATGCGCCGGGTTCAAGCTCGCTGACATAGAGCGTAGCGCTTTCGATCTCGTTGTTGTCCTTATCGAGGTAGTGGAGATGGACAGGCCAGTTCCAGTATGCCGTGATAACGCGGTCGCCAGTCGAGCCAGTGGGGATCTCGGTGATCTTCTGGCCGTTCTCGTCGTGCCACTCAAGGAACGTCTTGCCCCAGTCAGCGCCGGTCGCATCGGCCAGCGTGATGGTATCGCTCTCAACCGTGTACGTCGTGGGGTTGGTGCTGGTGGCCTTGCCGTCGTTGTATACATACTGAATGGTGTACTCAATGGGCGTAAATTTGCCGTAGAGCTTCCATTCCTTGGCCATGTACAGCTTTTCGACCTTAGCTTTTACGCCAATATCAGCTGGTTTCTGATACCAGCCGCTGAATTCGTAACCATCTTCTGCATTCGGAGTCCACAGGCTGTAGGTGGCATAGTCAACAGAGTCAACCGTGTCCATCTTCTTTTCTACCCACGCACCGGTTTCATCCGGGAGGTAGTACTTGACTGTGAACGTCTTCTTCTCCCACTGTGCAGTGAAGATCACGCCGCCCGCGGTGATGGTGTAGGTGTCGCCAGCCTTGAGGAGCGTTTCATCGGCCGCATCGTCTGCGCCGTCAGCGTCAAGGTGGTCGGCATCATTTTCATCCGGAAGGACTTTAATGCTCCAGCCCTCGAAGATATAACCTTCGCGGGTCGGGTCGGCGGGCATGGTGATGGTGTCGCCAGCGAAGTAGAAGTCGTAGAAGTCGATCACGCCGTCGTCACGGGTGTAGTTGACAGCGGGCATATTCCCGACGTTCTCAGCACCGGCTCTGAACGTAACGGATGCGAGGTTCAGGTTGCCGGAGAGCTGGTAGCCGGCTTCTGCCGGATAGCCGGGCTCCATGTCCTCTTCGTTTACGGTCTTGTACAGGGCCGTCCAGGCGATCTTCTCGGCAATCTTGTCAGAAACGCCGGTTTCGAGGGCGATGCTCTGCGCCAGCTTTGCAAGGGCTGCGGCCAGTTCCGCATCCTCGCCGAAGTACAGATCGCTCGTCAGCGGCATTGCATCGAAATCAAAGCTGCCGATGGAAATGTAGCCGAGGCTGTTGTAGCTGCCGAGGCCGAGACGGGACAGGGTCGCAGCGTTCAGCGTGACAGGCTTATCGAACTCGCTCGTGGTCAGCGGTGCAAAATAGCTGTTCAGTCTTGCATACGCGTAGATGTTGTGCGGGGTGATATGCCACTTCGCCGTCAGGGTGATGTTCTCTGTGACGGGGGTATTAAAGTCATACGCGGTGGCGTTCTGCTCGTCTTCGCCCAGATACCAGAACGCAAAGGTGTAGCCCTTGAGCGTCGGGTCGGCAGGCTTGGTCGCGGTGAGGCCGTATTCCACTTCCTGCGCGGGCGGAACGGGCGTGCCGCCGTAGGAATCAAAGGTGACGGTATATACCTCTGTCACAAGCACGCGGCCCTGAGTCTTGATCTGCCAGCTGCCCCCGGCCCAGATCAGCGTGACCGGAACGATCTTCTCATCGTTTTGGACATGTTTCAGGTTCTGGAACGTCGTGTTGAACTCGGCCACATAGCGTTCGGGGTAATAGCTGATGTCGCAAAGCCAGTCGTCCCCTTCCTGCCTCGGCTCGAAGACGAAGTAGTCTACATCGCACTCGCCGAGCAGACCGTAGGCGGCCGTATGCTGCTGCGAAGCATCTACGACGCACTTGACCTGAACAGCCATTTCAAGCTTTTTCAGCTCGTCAGCCGTCGGGGCTTTGGGCTTGCAGATGACTTCAACGACCGGCAGGTCACCCTGCTGCTGCCATTTCCTGTTCTCGTCACCAGTTACTTCGGTGTCATAGCGGAAGGTGATGGTCAGCGTTGCGTTCTGCTCGTTAACGAGCCGGTGCTCGGCGCCGGTGAGGGTGTTATATGCCGCCAGATTCGGCGCTACCGTGACCGTCGCGGTGACGTAGTAGCCCTGATTGTCCATCTGCACATCGCTGATCGTATACTGAGACGGGGTGGCAATATAATCCGCCTTGTAAGGATGTGTTGCTTTGTTGTTCTTGCAGACGATAGCAAAACTGCCGTCCAGCGCCGTGGGCTTTGTGGGCGGGGTCACTTCGTGCGTGGCTTCGATCCGCGGGTTCGCTGCCGGTTTCACCCACGTCTTACTATTTTTATCATAGGTGAGGTTGAACGTGATGGTCTGCGCGGTCGGGGTGTGCTGCACCTTCCAGACCAGATTGCTGGCCTGCTGCACGAACCATGCCGTCCGGACAGTCACCGGGCAGATATATCCGCCCGCGCCATCGCTTACGACCTCGCCGATCGTATGTTGTGCGTCGGTCGGGTGTCCGAGCGGATACTGTACCGTATCATGCGTTCCGGTTGTCGTAACGCAGACAATATCTACAACAACGCCGATCACGTCGTTTTTCGTGGGCTTGTCGGGCTTATCGGTGGGTGGGGTCTGCTCGCTGTGCTTAACCTCGATCACACGCAGGCCGTCGTCCAGCTTCCACGTGTTATTCTCGTAGCTGATTACAAGCTTCAGCGTTGTCTGGTTCGCATTGTTGAGCTCATGCGTCTTCGATTTTTCGCTGTTGTACTTTGCGACATACGGCGCGGTCTTGATGGTCACGTCGTATTTCCACGGCTGATCCAATCTCGCCGTTTTCGTCCAGTTGAACGGCTCGCTCTGCGTGTTGTCGATCAGGTCGTAGTTTTCCGTCCCGCAGCTGGGCGTGCTGACGTCCTTTACCTGAATCTTCCCGATAGCAGATTTCAGATCGTCATAGGAGGGAACAGGAATAGGATCGCTCCGTTCCCAAACGGCGTAGACGGTCTTGGGGCTGTTTTCATGTTTAACGTCAACCGTGTCGCCCGGCTGATACTGCGCAGTGGTCGCAGTCGAACTGTCAGCCCAGCCCTTGAAGGTGTAGCCTTCCTTGCTCGGGGTCTGATTGGGGACGGTAAAGGTAACCCGGTTCACCGTTGGATGCGCTGCCGTACGCGTCTGACTAGCCGGCGCACCGGTGCCGCCATTCGCATCATACTTCAGTTCAAAGAATGGCATCCAGATGGCGTAGATGGTCTTGGTCGGATTGTCCTTGGTCAGTACGATCGGATCTCCGCCCGTGTACTTCGCAGTCACAGCATCCGCCTTGTCCGCCCAGCCAATGTGATCATAGCCAGAGCGGGTCAGCTTCGCTCTATTAACATTAAACGTGAAGGTAGTCGCCGCCGTGGGCCGATCCGTCACATCCGTGAGCCACGTACTGTCCGTGCCGTCGTTATACTTATAATACAGATAGTACATGTAGGTCGGAGTGGGGTTGGTTTTTTTCGCAACCAAGTAAATCGTATACGTTGTCTGCGTAGCAGTCGTACCGGCGGTGTTGAAGTCAAAAATTGTGGGGTTCTTCTTGGCCTCTTTCGCCCAGCCAACGAATTCATAGCCAGAATCCAGCTGGCCTTTCAGCGCAGGAACGCCGACATTTCTGAACTCGCTGATCAGAATCGAATGATTGAAGCCAGAATGGCCTGTGCTATATTGGCATGTATAGGTCTTATTAACAGACACGCCATAGTTATAGCCAGTGTTGAACTCATCGCCGACATAAAGAATCTGGTACTTGATTGTTTGTGTTTCATTCGATTCCAGCGCCTGCGGACTGACACCGTCGTCAGCCGCAAAGGCCGACACAGGCAACATGCCGAGCACCATAATCAGAACTAATAAAAAAGCAACTAATCTCTTCTTCATTACTTCAGATCTACTCCTTTTTTATTGTTTGCTTCTTGTAGTGAAAACTATCTATGTTGAAAATGGCTGCGCCATTGGATTTTCGTGGACGCTTCGCGCCGGGCAGGAGTTCTCTCCGTCCGGCATTCTGGGTAGACGTCTTCATTTTTTCTTTAATTTAATATAACACATCCTGCCGCAATGTGCAAGGAAAATCAGGAGGAGTTTTCCAAAAATTTATGGGCACTTTATGCGCCGGACGTCACTGCAGCGCAGGGGCTGCCGGCAGCGCCGTCAGAACCGTGGTCACGCAGCAGAAAGCAAACTGCCGCGCAGAATGAGCAGTATTCTTCATCGTATTCCCTCCCAATTGAGGTTCTTTTATTTATTTTACCCTGAATATGACAAAAAAGCAACTGCCTTCCCATCCGCAGCGGACGTTGACAGGAAAGATTTTGGTCATTATAATAGAAGTATCTATAAAGGAGGATACGCTATGAAACGAAGCGAGCAGGATATCCGGTTCCAGTGGGACCTGACGAAGATCTACCCGGACAC
>ERZ825137.6325-NODE-6325-length-10390-cov-8.811708_pt1 | contig 10390 bp, 10 predicted proteins | sample MGYA00519873_ERZ825137 | MGnify/ENA primary metagenome ERZ825137 (study PRJEB31778, sample SAMEA3449190) | human gut metagenome | biome: human gut; feature: human-associated habitat; material: faeces | place: United Kingdom | collected 2010/2012 ... | reverse complement strand
TATTTTGCAGGCAGCTTGTCGGAAAAGTCCGAACGGGCTTTTTCGACAAGCTGAGGCCCCCGGCTTCTCACGAAGCCGGGGGCTTGTCTGTCCCGTTTCAGTTTTTCTTCCACCGCTGCAGCGTCCGTATCAGCACGGCGGACTCCAGCGGCTTTGCCAGGTGCGCCGTCATGCCGGCCTCATAGGCCCGCTGCCGGTCGTCCGCAAAGGCGTGGGCCGTCATGGCCACGATGGGCACAGCCGCCGCGTCCGGCCGCTCCAGCGCCCGGATGGCCCGGGTGGCCTGATAGCCGTCCATCACCGGCATCATCACGTCCATCAGGATGGCGTCGAAGAAGCCCGCCGGGGACTCCCGGAAAATGTCCAGCGCCTCCTGTCCGTTCTGCGCTTTCGTCAGCTCTGCGCCGGCACTTTCCAGCATGAACGCCGCGATCTCCATATTCAGGGTGTTGTCCTCCACCAGCAGCAGCCGCATCCCCTGCAGCTCGTCGGGCGCGGGCGCTTTCGCCGCCTGTGGGGGCAGTTCTCCGGGCTGGCAGATGCGGAAGGGCAGGATGACGTGGAACGTCGTCCCTTCACCCAGCCTGCTGGTAAAGGTGATCGTGCCGCCCATCTTGTCCACCAGACTCTTGGTGATGGGCATACCCAGTCCCGTGCCGCCGTAGGTGGACCGGGCGGTGCTGTGCTCCTGCGTAAAGGGCTCGAACAGATGCTGCTGGTACGCCTCACTCATACCGATGCCGGTGTCGGCACAGATGAACTCGAACCAGGCGGTGTTCCCTTTGTCCTCCAGCTCCCGGCAGGACAGCGTCACCGAGCCGTTGTCCTTGTTGTACCGCACCGCGTTGCTGAGTAGGTTCATCAGCAGCCGCTTCAGGTGTATGGGGCTGCCCACCAGCGCGGTGTGCTGCACCTCCCGGGGTCGGCACTCTATCCGGATACCCCGGCTCTTGGCGGTTTGCTCCAGCGGCACGCCCACAGCGTCCAGCAGGGGGATCAGGTCAAAGGGGATCTCCTCCAGGACCATCTCGCCGGACTCCAGCTTGCCCATGTCCAGCACCTCGTTCACCAGCTCCAGCAGCAGGTGGGAGGTGTCCCGTATCTTCCTCCGGCACTCGGACTGCTTTTCCGGGTCCTCCCGGTAGTATTCGCCGATCTCCACCAGGCCCAGGATGCCGTTGATGGGTGTCCGGATGTCATGGCTCATCCGCTGCAAAAACTCCGTCTTGGCCGCGTTGGCCCTTTCCGCCTTCCGGGCCTCCTCCTTCAGCTGTGCCTGGTACTCCCGATCCTGGGCCAGCTGCTGCTCGTGGTAGTCCTGCGCCGTTTTCCGCTGGAACAGCAGCACCAGCAGAAGCGCCCCCACGTAGAATCCCAGGGCCACCATGACGTTGGAAACGGTCGTGTCGAAGATGGCCAGCTCCGGCAGAAACGCATACACATAATACGTCCTGCCGCGCTGGATCATGCCGAAGCTCTTGCGGAGGCTGTTGTCGCCGCTGTCCACCATGAGCATCTTACCGTTTTTGCCATGCGCATCGATGCTCCGCAGCACGGGGATGTCGTCTGCCTTCAGCCCCACCAGACTCTCATCGTTGGAGGTGAGCACCCTCGTGCCGTCCGTCACCACGATCGTCCCGTCCCGCTCCGACTGATAGCCGTCCAGCAGGGTGGAAAAGTCCAGCACGTAGCGGCTGATATACTCCAGCGGCGTCTTGTAGTAGGCCACCACGACCCCGTCGCCGTCCAACTGCCCGCAGGCCGCCATGTCGATATACGCCCCGTCCGCGGTATAGACCCGCACCGCATACGTCTTCTGCGGGTGATCGGCGGTGTCCAGCAGCACGCTTTTCTCCAGCGCCGCTGCCAGTATCGTCTCCAGCGCCGGCTCCTTTGCGTAGGAGACGACCACCTCGCCCGCTCTGTCCAGCAGCAGTACGCCGCTCAGATAGTGATCCAGTGTCAGCTCCCGCAGCATATTCTCATCCGTCGGCCCATCCAGATACTGGATGTCCCGTGCCGCCTGCTTGACCTCATCGATCAACCGGATCAGCCCGCGTGTCTCCGAGGCCATGGAGGACATCCGGTACGCGTCGCACAGCCTGCTGGTGTAGTCCACCAAGCTGAACAGCTGCCTCTCGCCGGACGCCAGATCCTCCCGCACCGACAGCGTGATCACGCTGCCCATCAGCAGCACGAACAGCAGCGCCGCCGCGATGTAGAGCGTACCCCGCTCCATCCTCTGCGCCTTTTTCCCGTTCACCGCCATCAGCCGTCCACCTCCAGATACGCTGCCGCGTCCGGCAGATACCGGCCGATGATGGCCTCCGCCGTGCCGTCCGCCCGCATTTCCGCCAGCGTTTCGTTCAGCGCCTGCTCCAGCCCCCGCTGGTCGTTCCGGTCAAAGGCCACGCCCAGCCCTACCGCCAGCAGCGGCTCGTCCAGAATGCGCACCTCCACGCCGTAGTCCGCCATATACTGCCGGATGGACGTCTCATGCGCCGCGATGGCGTCCGCGTAGCCCCTGCTCAGGAACGGATACATCAGCTCCCGGTTCTGCAGCGAAAGCAGCTGCCGCAGATGGGGCAGGCCGAACTCGTCCGGGCTCAGGAACATCCCCTCCGGCTTGGTGGTGACCTGCACCGCCAGCACCCGGTCCTCCAGCTCCGCCAGCGTCGTGATGTCGCTGTCCGGCGACACCGCCACCACCTGCCGGCTGACCATATACGGCCCGGCCCAGCGGTACTCGTCCTCCCGGCCGTCCATGCTGAAGCAGCACCACACGCAGTCCAGGTAGCCGCTTTCCAGCAGCGCGCCCTTCTCCGCCCAGTCGATGAACCGGAACTCCGCCCGGTATCCCATCCGCCGCAGCGCCTCCGTCGCCAGCTCGATGTCGATGCCCGCCGGCGTGCCGTCCGGCCCGATATGGCTGTACGGCGGGTATGTGTCCACGCCCACCACCAGCGTCGGCAGCGCCTTGTCCGCCGTGCTCTCCTGCGCGGTATTCTCCTGACCGCAGCCTGTCAGCAGCCCCGCCGCCAGCGCCAGCGCCAGCAGCAGGCTGTATATGCGTTTTCTCCTCATTTGCGTCTCCTCACCGTTAAGAAGCTGAAAAAGCTGCCCTAAGTATATCCCCTGCTCTCCCCGATTGCAAGAGGTGATTCCCCTCCGTCCCCCTCACCGGAGCTTGAAATCCCTCTTGCCAAACCCCCACCTGCATAGTATAATATTGATACATATATTAAATCCGTCACGAAAGAGGGGGGTCTCTATGGCACTGCGAAAGGACACGCTGGCGACAAAGCGCCGCATCCTCTCGGTATGCGTCCGCCTGTTTTTGCAGCAGGGCTACCACGCCACGCCCATCAGTCAGATCACGGCGGAGGCCAACGTCTCCGTCGGTACGTTTCAGAACATCTTCCACACCAAGGACGCGGTGCTCCACGAGCTCATCGGCTTCATGTTCAGCGGCCAGTTCGCCGCCGCCCGCCGCATGACGGGCCTGGACCTGCCGCCGCTGTATATCTACGCCGCCGAGACGGCCATCCAGCTGGCCCTGACGGAGCTGAACGAGAACCTCCGCGACATCTACCTGGTGGCCTACTCCCTGCCCGAGACCTCCGAGTACATCCACCGCCAGACGGCGGCGGAGCTGCTGTCCATCTTCGGCCCGAACTTCCCCGGCTGCGGCCCGCAGGACTTCTACGAGCTGGAGATCGGCACGGCGGGCCTCATGCGGGGCTACATGGCCGAAAAGTGCGGCCTCTACTTCCCCCTGGAGCGCAAGCTGGAGCGCTTCCTCACGGCGGCCATGCGTGTTTACAGAGTTCCCGAGCCGGACCAGCAGGCCGTCCTGTCCTACATCGCCGGGCTGGACGTAAAGGCCCTGGCCTCCGGCGTGATGCAGCGCCTTTTCTCCCTGCTGGAGATGACATTCGACTTCAAACTGACCGGAACGGAGGAAACCACATGAACAGAAAACTGCTCACCGCCCTGCTCGCCCTGTGTGCGGCCCTCTGCCTGCTGCCTGCGTTGGCCCTTGCCGAGGGCGCGGCAGACGTGGCCATCGACCCCACCAACTTCCCGGACGCAAACTTCCGTGCCTATGTCTCCACCTTTGACACGGACAACGACGACCGCTTAACCACTACGGAGCTCGCCGCAGTCAAGAGCATGAGACTTATCGGTAAGTCCATCGGCGACCTCACGGGCATTGAGCACTTCACCGCCTTGACGCATCTGCGCTGCCAAAAGAATCAACTGACCTCTTTGGATGTCAGCAAAAATACGGCGCTGGAGGAGCTGGACTGCGGAGACAACCAACTGACCTCGCTGGATGTCAGCGCCAACACCGCCTTGAAGGAGCTGTACTGCGGCGACAACCCACTGACCGCGCTGGACGTCAGTGCCAACACCGCCTTGACGGATCTGAACTGCATCAACACCCAACGGGCCTCGCTGGATGTCAGCAAGAATACCGCCTTGACGAGCCTGCTCTGCGGCGACAACCAACTGACCTCGCTGGATGTCAGCAAGAACACCGCCTTGACGAGTCTGCTCTGCGCCAAGAACCAACTGGCCTCGCTGGATGTCAGCAAGAACACCGCCTTGGAGGAACTGTCCTGTTGGGGAAACCAACTGACCTCACTGGATGTCAGCGCCAACACCGCCTTGAAGGATTTGGACTGCGGCCAGAATCAACTGACCTCATTGGATCTCAGCGCGAACCCAAAATTGTCTTTCTCGCACTGTTCTACTAATAACAATACATACCGGCTCACGCTGGATGCGAGCCGCACCCTTGACCTCACCACCCTGCCGGGCAGCTTCGACGTCACTAAGGCCGGCTACTGGAGCGGCGGAACGGTCGCCGGTACTGTTCTGACGGTGGACGGCGGCGCGGAGCAGGTCACCTACAGCTATACCTGCGGGAACGACATCACCGCCTACTTCACGCTCACGTGCGACAAGGCGCGCTACACCGTCACCTTCGGCAACGACCGAGCGCCTGCGCAGACCGTGACCCACGGCGAAAAGGCCGTCGAGCCTCCCAAGCCCACCTCGCCCGGGCACATTTTCAAAGCATGGTATGCGGGGAACGCACCCTATGACTTTAACACGCCCGTCACCCAGGACCTTCATCTGGAGGACTGGTGGAATATCTGCAACCACAGCGGCAGCACGGAAAAATCCACCTGCACCGCCACCGCCGTCTGCACCGTCTGCGGCGGCACGATCCGCGCCCTCAAGCACCTTTGGGGCGCATGGCTGCCTGACAGCGGCGCGGCCACCCACACCCGCACCTGCACCCGCGGCGTCCCCCACACGGAGACCGAAGCCTGCGCCGATAATAACAAAGACCATGCCTGCGACACCTGCGGCAAAGTGCTGACCCAGTGCGCCGATGGAAACAGCGACCACGTCTGTGACCTCTGCGGCAAAGTCCTGACCCAGTGCGCCGACGGAAACAGCGACCACGTCTGTGACCTCTGCGGCAAAGTGCTGACCCAGTGCGCCGACGGAAACAGCGACCACGCCTGTGACCTCTGCGGCAAGGTCCTCACCGTCCACACCGGCGGCAGGGCCACCTGCACCGCCCCGGCGTCCTGCGCCATCTGCGGCCAGCCCTACGGCGAGAAGGACGCCGCCGCCCATGCGGCCCTGAACCATGTCCCCGCCCGGGCCGCCACCACCGAGGCGGAGGGCAATATCGAGTATTGGCACTGCGCCGGCTGCGATACGTATTATCGGGACGCGGCGGCTAAGACCCCGATCACCCTCGCCGATACCGTCACCCCCCGGCGCATCCCCCACCGTTACAGCGGCCCGTCCATCTCCGTGCTCGAAACGTCCTATTATGACGGCGGCAACGTGGGCCTGACCTTCATCAGCAGCGCCAGCTTCGACAGCTTCAAGGGCGTGCAGGTGGACGGCAAGACCCTCGCCGCCAGGAACTACATCGCCGAGCGCGGCAGCATCAAGGTCTGCCTCAAGCCCGCCTACCTCCGCACCCTGACCAACGGCGACCATATCGTGACCATCCTCTCCACGGAGGGCGATGTCTCCGCGGTGTTCGCCGTCAGCGTCACCGCCGTCAGCGTCACCGGCGGCAAGACCAGCCCCTCCACCTTCGACCCCGGCGTCACGGCCTGTGCGGCGACGGCCCTGATGTCCCTCACCGGCCTGACCCTCCTGCCCCGCAAGCGCCGCAAGGAGGACTGACCTCTGAACAGAGCGGACTTCTGAAAAGACCAATTCAAAAATAAAAAATGAGGAAGGGAGGGGCGAAGCCCCTCCCTTCCTCATGCCTTCGCCTCTTTTCTCTCCACTTTGCACAAAAATAATTGACATTTTTGTGCAATTAGCGTAAAATGGGCTTCAAAGCCGAAAAACCCCTGCCCTCATACAAGGTGTTATAAAGTTTTTCCACTTTTTTCTATATTTTTTCAAGTTATTTCCGGATTTTTTCAACATTTTTCCACGTCGTCGGTTGCCGTCAGATTGCACAAATTTACGATATTTCAATAAACATGTCATAAGGAGGAGCTCACATGAAGTACACTGAAATGACCCTGGCCCAGCGTCAGGCGGAATACGCCGCCGTCCGGGCCGCCTATGAGCAGCAGAAGGCTCTGGGCCTGAATTTGAACATGGCCCGCGGCAAGCCCGGCCGCCAGCAGCTGGACATGGTCATGGACATTTTCGACGTGCTCAAGACCCCTCAGGATTACATCGTTGACGGCCTGGAAACACGAAATTACGGCGAGGTGGCCGGCGTTCCCGCCGCCCGCGCCCTCTTCGCGGAACTGTTGGGCTGCAAGGCTTCCCAGGTTTTTGTGGGCGGCAACGCCAGCCTCCAGCTCATGTATGACGCCGTGTCCAAGGCCTTCACCCACGGCCTGCTCCACAGCGAAAAGCCCTGGTGCAAACTGGACAAGGTCAAGTGGATCTGCCCCGTCCCCGGCTACGACCGTCACTTCAAGGTCACCCAGTCCTTCGGCGTGGAGATGATCTCCGTCCCCATGACCGCCGCCGGCCCTGATATGGACATGGTGGAGGAGCTGGTAAAGGACCCCGCCGTCAAGGGTATGTGGAACGTTCCCAAGTATTCCAACCCCGAGGGCGTGGTCTATTCCGACGAGACGATCCGCCGTCTCGCGGCCATGAAGCCCGCCGCTCCCGACTTCATGCTCATGTGGGATAATGCGTACTGCATCCACGAGTTTGACTGTGATTTTGTGGAATTTCCTGACATTCTGCAACTTTGCACCGACTATGGTAACGCCGACATGGTGTACGAATTTGCGTCCACCAGCAAGGTCACCTTCCCCGGCGCGGGCGTCGCCGTCATGGCCGCCAGCGAGGAAAACATCGCCTATTTCAGCAAGCTCATCAACATCCAGACCATCGGCTTTGACAAGATCAACCAGCTGCGCCACGTCCGCTATCTGAAGGATAAATCGCACACGCTGGAGCTGATGAAGCGCCACGCCGCCGTCCTTGCCCCTAAGTTCCACGCCGTTCTGAACGCGCTGGACAGGGAGATCGCGCCCCTGGGCATCGCGGACTACAAACGCCCTGTGGGCGGCTACTTTGTCAGCGTAGATGCTATGGCGGGCTGTGCAAAACGTACCTTGGCTTTGTGTAAGGAGGCCGGCGTCACCATGACCGGCGCAGGCGCTACGTTCCCCTACGGCATTGACCCCAACGACAGCAATATCCGCATCGCGCCGTCCTTCCCGCCGGTCAGCGAGCTGGAGCAGGCCATTGCCATTTTCTGCAATTCCCTGAAGCTGGCAGCCCTGGAAAAGCTGGGCGTATAAACAGTATCTGAGCAGAAAAGGACCGCCGAAAAGGCGGTCCTTTTATATCAGAATTTACTTGTGCAGCAGGGGGCTGAGCGGCTTGTAGATCAGGAAGCACAGTGCCACATCCAGCAGCCCCTTGCACAGAGTGAACGGTATATTGAACACCAGCAGGCAGTTGAACAGGGCATTGCTGGTGGGGATCTGCGCCACGGTGCCCAGGATCGCCTGATACATCCCGATGATGCCCTCCAGCGGCAGGCCGTACAGCACCACATAGGCGGGGTAGACGATGAAGTAGTTAATGGGCAGGCTGATGAGAGCCATGGCGGCCGCGCCGGCCACCGAGCCCCACAGCGCGCCGGTGCGGTTCTTGTGGTGCTTGTAGATCAGGCCGGCGATGAACGCGAACGTCGCGCCCAGCAGGAAGTTGGACAGCTCACCCACGCCGGCGCTGCTGCCGAAGGGCAGGTGCAGCAGGTTCTTCACCAGCTGGATGGCCGCGCCGTACACCGGGCCGAGGGAGAACGTGCCCAGCAGAGCCGGCAGGTCGGAGACATCCAGCTTGATAAAGGCGGGCATCACGGGGATGGAGAACTCCACAAATTGGAGTACGGCGGCCACGGCGGACAGCAGTGCCGCCACGGTCAGGTGATGGGTGGTTTTCTGGGACTTGGTCATAAAAAACGCTCCTTTTCAATGGTAAACACCCGGAAATTGCCTTCCAAGGTGTACGCATCAAAAAAGAGCATCGCAAAATGCCATACACGCCTTCTCTCATCCAGACTATACTGTCGGTACCGGAATCGCACCGGTTCCTGCGGCTCACGCCGCTCGCGGACTATACCGCCGGTGGGGAATCACACCCCGCCCCGAAGACAAAATATGCGGTTGTTTTCGCTCCCTATGATACACCATGCTTCCACAGAATGCAACTGTTTTCTTGTGTATATCAGTTTACAATAAATATTTATTGAAAAACGATAAATAATAGTTGACAAACGATATAGTCCGTGGTATGCTTACCGCAGAAAGGATGTGGATGTTATGAAGCGTATCGAGCACAAAAAGCTGGCGGTGCTGCTGCGTATCGGCCTTGTGATCGCGGCGCTGGTATGTGCGGCCATTTTCTTCTGGTTCCTGCCGGAGCAGGGCCGGGGCATCGCCCGGATAGCCCCGGAGTACGCCTGGGCGTTCTGGCCGTGCCTGATTTTTGCATGGCTGTTCGCTGTGCCGGTGTTCTGGGGAATGGCCCTGATGTGGAAGGTGTTTGGCCGCATCGGACGGGGCGAGGCGTTCTGCACCGCCAACGCACGGGCCATGCGCACGGCGGCGCAGCTGGCGTTTTTTGACGCGGTGCTGGTGCCGGTGGGGGTGATCGCGCTGGGGCTGCTGGGCGCGGGGTCACCGGGCCTGACGGTGATCCTCATGCCCGCAGGCACGATGGTGTGCGCGATGGTGGGTGTCATGGCCCTGGCGCTGAGCCGGCTGGTGGCGGACGCGGCGGCCCTGCAGGATGACAGCGACTGGACGGTGTGAGGTGGCGGTATGATCGTATTTCACATAGACGTAATGCTGGCGAAGCGGAAGATGAGCCTGACGGAGCTGAGTGAACGAGTGGGCATCACGCTGGCGAACTTGTCCATCCTCAAGACGGGAAAGGCCCGGGCGGTGCGGATGGAGACGCTGGACCGGCTGTGCGCCGCGCTGGACTGCCAGCCGGGCGACCTTCTGGAGTTCCTGCCGGAGGAAAAGGCTTGAACCCTTTACAAATCCCGGGTTTCTGAGTACAATGGAGGGCAGAAGGCAGGTGAGGGCATGAGACCGAAACAGATGTCCGTGTGCTTCTCCGGCTATCGGCCCGAGAAGCTGCCATGGGGTGAGAACGAAGCTGACCCCCGGTGCGAGGACTTGAAAAAACGGCTGTATGAGGCGGTGTGCAGCGCCTGCGAGGAGGGGTATGCCCACTTTATCTGCGGCATGGCCCGTGGGGCGGATCTCTACGCCTGTGAGGCGGCGCTGGCCGCCCGGGAGCGGTATCCCCATATCACGGTGGAGGCGGCCATCCCGTGCCCCACCCAGGCCGATGGCTGGCCGGAGGCGGAGCGGACGCGGTGGCGGTCGCTGGTGGCGCGGTGCGACTTTGAAACGGTGGTGCAGGCCCGGTATGCGCCGGGGTGTATGCAGCGGCGCAACCGGTACATGGTGGCGCACAGCGGACGCATCATTGCCGTATTTGACGGACAGGACGGCGGCACGAAGCGCACCGTGGAATATGCCATGCGGCAGGGCCTGGAGGTGGTGCTTTTGCCGCCGGCAGAGGGATGAAACGGGCCGTATTTTCCAATAAAAATGACGAGGGACGCCTTATGGCGTCCCTCGCTGTTTACTGTGGGAGAGGTATCAATAGCTGCCCAGGTCGGCGCTGGCGTCGCCCTCGGCGTTCTTGCCGAACTCGTAGTCGTTGCCGGGCAGGAGGGCGTTCAGCACGACGCCTGCCAGGGCGGCGATGGCCAGACCGGTCAGGGTGATGTCGGCGCTGCCCACGGTGAAGGTGATGCCGCCGGTGGAGGCGAAGCCCAGAC
>ERZ825137.6322-NODE-6322-length-10403-cov-4.913413_pt1 | contig 10403 bp, 11 predicted proteins | sample MGYA00519873_ERZ825137 | MGnify/ENA primary metagenome ERZ825137 (study PRJEB31778, sample SAMEA3449190) | human gut metagenome | biome: human gut; feature: human-associated habitat; material: faeces | place: United Kingdom | collected 2010/2012 ... | reverse complement strand
TGTTTATGCGTAAATATTATTAAAAATGTCATTTCGGTTATTCTTGCCAGTAAAGTTGCTATTGCGGCACCCTTTACACCTAAAGCAGGAATACCAAGTCCACCAAAAATAAACCATAGGTTAAAAACAGCATTTACTCCTACCGAAATCCCTCCAGCAATCATTGGTATAATTGTTTCACCAACTTCTCTTAAACTTGATGAATATATTTGCACGATTACAAAAGGAATAATAGTTAGTAAAATTATTTTCAAGTAGTCACTAGCATAATTTTCTATTGCGATTTTTTCTTCCGGTGTGGTGGGATTAGTCAAAAAGGAATTCACTAAATTATTTCCAAACAATCCTAATACCAAAAGTGTAATAATGCTTATGCCAAGTCCTAACCAAAACTTAAACCGAAAACTATATCGCATTCCATCTTGATTCTTAGCACCAAAGTACTGGGATAAATATACACCAGCCATTGCTAAAGATCCAATTGTAACTATCTCGATAACAAAAAAAATTTGGTTAGTTACACTTACACCAGCCATTGCTTGGTTGCTATAATTACCAATCATTATGTTATCTAATAAATTAACAAATGATGAAATTCCTTGATGCAACATTATAGGTATTGCAATTGCAATTACCCTTTTATAAAAGTCCTTAGTTCCGATTAGTTTTTTCATGATGCCTTTCCCTTTATAAAATGTTTTGATTTATTTTATCATAAATCATTATTTTTATCAATTGAAAAAAATATTATTTTTTTAGAACCTTAAAATTAAAATTTCCGTTATCAATAACACTTAACATTGATTCTACTATATTTACATTGATTTTGTCATTTAAACTTAATAACTCAAATTCTCCAGAGTAATCACTTAATAAATAATCCGTTAACTTAAAATCATTTTTCTGATAAAACTTTAAGCGTTTTTCTTGTAGTTCATAATCAATTGATTCTTTGTTAACTTTCTCCATAATAATTATTAGATTTTGATACTTTTCCTTTAGCTTAGTCAAAACAATACTACCATAACCCTTTGATCTTACAACATCATTAATAGCAAAATAATATATTAAAGCTTCATTTTCTTTTTCAATTAAAAACACTAAACCAATAATTTCTTCGTTTACTGCCATCAAGAATTTAACATCTTTATTAGTTGTCATACTTAATATGTAATCAAACGACATCTTTTCAATTTTTGGAAATGATTGATTGTAAATTTTATGTATTTCATTTTGTTCAAAAGTATTAGCATCTCTAATACTTTTAAATAAAATATCCATATTTCCCTCCTATTACTAATTAATTTTTTCCTATTCTATTTAATATTTTTTGATAAATTTTAATCATATCTTTTTCATTTACATATTTATCCAAATCGTTTATTTCAAGCCATGCTAGAGCGCTATTTTCATCTTCTTTGATTTTTAATGTATCTTCTTCATTTGCAATAAGAACATACGTAACATTTAAATGTAAATGATTAGGTACAATATTACCTTTTTTTAAGTGGGCCATAACAGGTAAAATTTCCAATGACATTATTTTATCATTGAATGGTTTTAAATTATTCAAACCACTTTCTTCCTTTGCTTCTTTTAAAGCTACTTGATATAAATCTGGATTACCATCAGCGTGACCACCAAGCCAAGCAAAAGATTTGTATATTAGATGATATGCAAATAAAACTTTGGTTTTATTAGTATTAACAACAATGGCTGAAGCAGTAAAATGAGCAATATTATTTGCTCTATCAAATGCTTTTGCTTTATATGAATATAGAAATTCTAACATCGTTTGTTGATCAATTAGTTCTAATTCATCATTAGTTTTATATGATTTTATTTCTTCAATTAATTTAATTATCTTTTCCATAGTACATTCCTTTATAAGTATTATACCATAACTGGCACGCTTTTTCAAGGTGGTAATTATTAGTTGCTATTTTTAAACCAATATTAAAAGATATTCCCTTTGTAGAAAAACGATTAGTTTAATTAGTCGCTTCTTCCATAAAAGAAATATCTTTACAATTCTTTCAATCAAAATATTTTGAGATGTCAATAAGGTTTTCACTTACATACTCCGTTCCATTTTTATCAATATATAGAACATAGCCCTTAGTTGTAATGTAATAATCTACTCCTACTTCTTTATTATCTACAAACACAGTAACTGATTTAAATCTAAGATAATATTTAATTTCACCATACTTTTCTTCATCGTAATCGGTATATTCTATATATTTTAGTTTTTTCATATCTTTCTTCAACTCGGTATTCTTTTTGAAAGATATTACTTGATTTTCACGATAATTCGAGAATATCTCATCAACATATGCTATTTTTTGTCTTAAAAACCCTATAGCAAGTGATAATAAAATAAATATTGTTAATGCTGAAAAAACAATTAATCTCTTTTTCATTTTCCCCTCCTATTTCATTTGTGTTCAGTTAGAAAACTTGCCATTTCCAAATAGTTTTTCTAATGTCATTTTATACAAACAAAAAGCTCTCTTTAGTTAAGAGGGCTTAATAATCGATTCCAGTAAAGTTTATGATAAACATAATCTTTCGGTGTATGAGTTACTTCCCCCACTTGATTATATTCTACCACAATTTACCTTATCTGTCAAATATTTCATTAATTTGTATAAATATTATTCCCCCCAAACAAACCAAATATATAAATATCCAGTAATTACTGCCGCAAGAGTAAAGGGAATACCTATTTTAAAATAGTCTTTTAATTTTACGTTATATCCTTCTTTTTTCAAAATCGCAATCGTAGTTATATTGGCAGAAGCCCCAATTGGTGTAAGATTGCCACCAAGAGTCGCACCTGACAATAAACCAAAGTATAATAAATATATTGGCGCATTAGCAGTTGTTGCAATTTGACTTACAACTGGTAACATTGTTGCAACATATGGTATATTATCAATAAAACTAGACAAGAAAACGGAACCAAAAGTAATTACTGTATATATTATGAAAATATTATTTTTACCAATTTTTATAAATATGTTACTAAGTTGTTGAATTAAACCAGCTTTAGTAATACCTGCTATTACTACAAAAATACCTGCTAACATTATTATTGTTTTTAGATCTATTGCCTTTAATGAATTTTTTATTATTTTAAAGTTTCTTTTCCTTATAATATAATAAATTATTCCTATTATATACAAAGCAATACAAATAACCCCGTTAGTAATAATACTATTGGTAGGTAAGAATGAATTAATGATTAAAAGTACAATATTTAAAATAATTAAGATAGTTGGAAAATAATCGCTTATTTTGGTTATTTCACCCTTTGGTATTTTAGTTTTATATTTTCTAAAAAGAAAAAGCATAACTGGAATGGTAACAATAGCACCAAGTTCTACCGCAAAAAATATACTAGGTTTACCTTCTACAAAGAAAAATTCCACAAAATTCATATTAGCATATGATCCTAGTATGATTGATGTCGTATCGCCTATTAGGGTTGCAGCACCCTGTAAATTTGATGATACCGAAATGGCGATTAAAGCATTTACTGGCGATAAAAATAACAACATCATCAAAGCAATAATATTTATCTGTAATATTCTTTTCATAATTCCTCCATAGAAATAATGAGGCATATTTTATGCCTCATATTTTTTTTGTAAAACAACAAACATAAACAATGAAATCATACCTAATACACTCATCATTGTGATAGGGGCTTGATCTCCTGTTTTTACTGCTTGACTTTCTTGTTGACTATCTTTTGTAGTTTCTGTTTTATTTTCAGTAGCTGTATTACTTGCTTGATTTTGATTATTTTCTTTTGGATCTTCTTTTTTAGTATTTGTTTCTAATTCAGTTTTATCTGAAATATATGTTAATGTACTATAATCAACTTTAATTCTTGCTTCTAAATCCATATTACCCATCATAGCAACATGTGGATTCATCATAACATTGATATATTCATCTTCATGAGGTAATTCAAATGACCATAATGTTGGATTACCTTGTGTATCTTTTTCTATAATTGTAGCACTATGATTTTTATAATCTTCTTGAGCACTTCCAATATAGAATTCTTGTAAACTTGCTTTAATTGTTCCAAATGACATTTCTTTTGTAGAAATATACATTGTTGCTTTTCCATCTTTAACAATAATTTTTGCTTTTGAATTGATAGCAGAAGCTGCCATTGATTCTTTATCACTTGTAGCATTCCATAAAGCAACATCTACACTATATGTTCCATCTTTTGTAAAACGAGAAGTATTTTCTTCATCTTTTTTATCTTCATCATCCGGGACTATTTGGTGCCAAAAATTCTATCACCTGCGTCTCCGAGACCGGGTACGATATATCCGTTTTCATTGAGCTTCTCATCAACACATCCACAGTAAAGCTGTATGTCAGGATGTGCGGCGCTGAGTTTTTCAATTCCTTCGGGCGCGCCGATGATGCTCATAAACTTAATGTTCTTGCAGCCTTTCGCCTTAATGAAGTCGATTGCCGCAATTGCGCTGCCGCCGGTTGCGAGCATCGGATCGAGAATGATGACTTCGCGGTTTGCGATATCGTCGGGAAGTTTGCAGTAGTACTCCTTGGGTTCAAGCGTTTCGTGGTCGCGATAAAGACCGACGTGTCCAACTTTTGCGGTGGGGACAAGAGCAAGGATACCGTTTACCATGCCGAGACCTGCGCGGAGAATAGGCACGATTGCGATGTCATTTGCAATAACGCGGGTTTTAGTGACCGCAATCGGGGTTTTAACCTCAATTTCTTGCGTATTGATATCGCGGAGAGCCTCAAACGCCATAAGCATTGCGACTTCTTCCACAAGTTCGCGAAACTCTTTACTGCCGGTACGTTCATCACGCATAATTGCAATTTTGTGTGTGATAAGAGGGTGATTGAAAATAGTTACGTTGTTCATAAAACACCTCACAATATTTACTTTTAACATAGTAACATTTCGGCGTTTTTTTTGCAAGCAAAAAACGCATTGTTCGACATATTTTTTAAGGCATATCGCAATAAAAAAATTAGCAAAAAAACACGAATTTCGTCAAATTGATATTTTCAAAACCTTGATAACGTAAATTTATTGTGTTATAATATACACAGTATAAGTATTTTCTAATTTACTTTAAGGGTTATATTATTAAAGAGGAGTTTGAAAAATGTTAGCAGCAGTTTCATCCAATGAAGTATGGCAGAAAATCGTCGATTTCTTTACCATCACGGTTAAAGACTTTTTCGTCGAATTATTGGCAGAAAATCCCCCGATTAAGTTCATATTGCTTGTTGCGGGCGCAGCGCTCGTGCTCATCGGCTTAATCGTTATTATCGCGGTTTGTGCAAAGAAGAACAAGGCGAAGAAAGCGGCAAAGAAGGCGGCAAGACAAAGCGTCAAAGACGCAAAGAAAGCAAGAAAGAGTGGCAAAGTCGCAGCCGAAGAAAAACCCGCTGTGAAAGAAACGCCCGTCGTACCCGTGGCCCCCGCACCCGCACCCGCGCCCGTTGCGGCAGCGGCACCTGCACCCGCGCCTTATATCGAGGACGAAAAGAAGTTCGACGCCGACGCTTTCGATGACGAGCTGCCTCCGTTTGAAGACAAAAAACCCGCTCCGCAGGCACAAATCGATATGTCGAAGTTTATCGCGGAAGAAAAAGTTTATGCTCCCGTGGAAGAAGAAAAACCCGTCGCGCCCGCGCCCGTTCCCGCATACGTTCAGCCGGAAGAACCCGCGCCCGTCGAGGAAAAGCACTATATCGAGCCTGAAAACAACGACAACTTTGTTGACGACAGCTGGGGCAAGGCAAAAATAAATCTGAAACCCAAAAAAGCGCAGAAAGAAGAAAAGACGGAAGAACCCGAAGTCGCCGCGGAAGAACCCGCTCCCGCAAAGAAAAAAGCGACGAAGAAGAAGGCGGAAGTAACGGAAGAGCCCGCACCCGCAAAGAAAGCCCCCGCAAAGAAAAAGGCGGCGGCAAAGGTTGAAGAACCCGTCGAGGAAAACGACGAAGCCGATAAACCGAAGGTCGTCGGCAAATATACGATCGAAGATACCGGCTATGCGTATCAGTTCCACCTTTACGCAAACAACGGGCAACTTCTGTACGAAAGCCGTGAATACGCAAGTCTGAACTCCTGCAAGGGCGGCATCGCGACCTTTAAGAAGAACGTCGCAGATTGCGAGTACCGCATCGACGTCGATAAGAACGGCGGCTACAAGTACATCTTCAAGAAGGGCAACAGCATTTACATCGGCGAAACGTACTCGACCGCAAAAGCAGCGGAACGCAGCGCGGAATCCGTGAAACGCTTTGCACAGGTTTCCGAAATCAGCGAATAAATTTTTAATATAAAATAATAAAAGGGGTTATATCAATATGGCAAAAGAAGTAAAAAAAGCAGCAACAAAAGAGTCCGCACCCAATAAAGCCGCGGCGAAAGAACCTGCAAAAAAAGTTGCGACGAAAGAGCCCGCAAAGAAGCCGGCAGTTAAGGAAGTCACTCCCGCAGAAACCGCAGCAAAAAGCGTTGTCGGAAAATATCGCGTAGATTGCGTTTACGGCGATCTTTATCAATTCTATCTTTATGCAAACAACGGTCAGCTTCTTTATGAAAGCCGCGAATATGCGTCGAAGAAATCGTGCCTGGAAGGCATCGAAACCTTCAAGAAAAATATGCAGGACGCAGCAACGACCGTACGTGTGGATAAGGACAAAAACAATAGATATAAGTTCATTATCAAAAACCGCAACAGCATTTACGTCGGCGAAACTTACGACAATAAGAAACAAGCCGAAAGCAGCGCGGAATCGGTGAAACGCTTTGCAGTCGTATCGCAGGTCGTCGAATAAGAAAAAACGAAATTACGCACGGTGAAAACCGTGCGTTTTTTTATACGAAATTTGAGGCGGAAGAATATATCTATGATATATTCTTTTTTTGCGGTTTTTTGCGCGGGATACGATCGTCAAAAATATCTTTTTACAAATTGCGACAAAATGCGTATTTTTCGTTGACAAATATACGCTATTTTCATATAATCATATTCAGTCGTATGGTTTAGCAATTGTAAACTTTTTTCTTAAAATTACAAAACTCTCTAATTTTTAGGTTTAGAAATACTAAACAAACGGCGCGGAAACAGGAGGATATATGGAAATCGGAACCAAACTGAAAAATCTGCGGCTTCGTTGCGGATTGACGCAGGAGGAACTTGCCGACAGGTGCGAACTCACGAAAGGCTACATAAGCCAACTCGAAAACGACCTGACCATGCCGACAATTTCCACCCTGAACGACCTTATGGTGGCACTCGGGAGCGACCTGAAAACCTTTTTCAGCGAAGACGAACCCGAACAAGTCGTGTTTACGAGCGACGACTTCTTTGAAAAGGAGGGCGACGGGCAAAAAATCGTATGGCTTGTGCCCAACAGTCAGAAGAACGAGATGGAGCCTGTTTATATCGAAATCGAGCCGAATACGACGCTTCAGAAAGACATGCCGCACGAGGGCGAAGAATTCGGATACGTCCTTGACGGCGAAATCGAAATCGTCATCGGCAACAACGTCTATAAGTGCAAAAAACGCAACAGCTTTTATTTTGTAAGCAACAAAGTTCATTATATTAAAAATACAAAAAATACAACGGCTAAAATCATCTGGGTGTCAAGCCCGCCCACGTTTTAAGGAGAGTATATGTCATCTGCAAACATTATCGAAATCAAAAACGTATCCAAGGAATACGACGGCAAAGTTGTCGTCAAAAACGAAAGCATCGCGATAAAACGCGGCGAATTCGTGACAATTTTAGGACCTTCGGGCTGTGGCAAGACGACGACGCTTCGTATGATTGCCGGCTTTGAAAAACCGACCAGCGGACAAATCCTTTTCGACGGCGAAGATATTTCCAATCTGCCGCCGCATAAGCGCGCCGTGAACACGGTTTTCCAGAAATACGCGTTATTCCCGCACCTTAACGTGTTCAACAACATCGCGTTCGGTCTGAAACTCAAAACCATTCCTGACGGCACGACGTACACCGACAGAAAGGGCAGGACTTTCGACAATATGAGAAAATATACGAAAGCCGAAATCGCCGAAAAAGTCAATCACGCGCTTAAAATGGTTGACCTTGAAGACTACGGTCACCGCGACGTGAACAGCCTTTCGGGCGGACAGCAACAGCGCGTCGCAATCGCAAGGGCAATCGTCAACGAGCCGAAGTTGCTGCTTCTTGACGAGCCGCTGGGCGCGCTTGACCTGAAAATGAGAAAGGATATGCAGATCGAACTGATGGATATGCATAAACGCCTTGGAATCACGTTCGTTTACGTCACGCACGATCAGGAAGAAGCGCTCACCATGAGCGACAAAATCATCGTTATGCGCGACGGCGAAGTGCAGCAAATCGGCACCCCGAAAAAGATTTACGACGAGCCCGCAAACGCATTCGTCGCCGACTTTATCGGCGAAAGCAACATCATGTCGGGCATTATGATCGACGACTATAAATGCAGCTTCTTCGACACCGAGTTCGAGTGCGTCGACAAAGGCTTCAAACCCAACGAACCCGTTGATATCATCGTGCGCCCCGAAGACATTTACATCACGAAGGGCAAAAACGTCGAAAAGGGACAACTCACCGCAACGGTCACGTCCTGTGTGTTCAAGGGCGACCATTACGAAATCCTTTGCGAAAGCGACGGAAACGAATTGCAGATTGTTGAAAATACCGAGTGCGCCGTCGGCGAAGAAATCGGTATCTTCATTCCGAAAGAAGAAATACACATCATGCACAAAGCGCGCATTATCAACGAGTACGAAACCGAAATGGGCGACAACGGCATCGTTAAAATTTGCGAAGCCGACTTTGAAACGAAAAGCGACTTGCCCGCAGGAACGAAAGTTAAAGTGTCGATTCCGTTTGATAAAGTCGATGTTACCGACGACGAAGCCGACGGAACGGTCAGCGCGGACGTCGTGTCGAGCATTTACAAGGGAAGTTACTATCAGGTCATTTTACGTACCGATTTCGACTATGACTTCTTTGTCGACACTCAGGACGAATGGCTCAAAGGCGACCGCGTAGGCATCAATATTAAACCCGAAGACATTAAGGTGGAGGCAATTTAATGAAAGAGAAAATTAAAAATTTCAGATTTACGCGAAAAGCCTTTGCTTATCCGTATATGCTGTTTTTGCTGGTTTTCGTCGTTACGCCGCTTGTGCTGATTCTTGCCAACGCGTTTATTTACAACGGGAAATTCAGTTTCAAAAACTTTGCGATTTTCTTCACCGAAAAGTCAAGTCTGGTGGTGCTTGGAAACTCCATTCTCGTCGGACTTCTGACGACGATTATCTGCATAGTTCTGGGATATCCCGCGGCGTACTTCCTTGCGAAATACAGCGCAAGCAAGATTTTCGTATTGCTGTTTATCCTGCCCATGTGGGTAAACTTCCTGATAAGGACGCTTGCAACGAAAGCGATTTTCGTGTCGCTGAACATTCCGCTCGGAATGGGGACGGTCGTGTTCGGCATGGTTTACAACTATCTGCCGTTTATGATACTTCCTTTGCACACTGTGCTTTCGAGTATTGATAAAAACTATATCGAGGCGGCGGAAGACCTCGGGGCAGACAAGTTCCAGGTTTTCGCAAAAACGATATTGCCGTTGTCGGTGCCGGGGATTTTAAGCGGAATCACGATGGTGTTCATTCCCACGATTTCGACGTTCGCGATAAGCCAGCTTTTGTCGGACAGCACGGTATTTTTGTTCGGCGACAGCATTCAGATGAAGTTCGATCAGGGCTTGTACGGCGTCGGCAGCGTCATGAGCCTTGTAATGATAATTCTCGTGCTTATTTCCAACTTTATAATGAACAGGTTTTCAAAAACGTCCGCGACGGGAGGAAGAAACTTATGGTAAAGAAATTTTTTGCAAAAGCATATCTTTATTTACTTCTCGCGCTGCTGTACGCGCCGATAGTGTTGATTATCGTGTTTTCGTTTTTCAACACGTCGATTTTCTCTTTTGACAGCGGGTTCAGTTTCGAGTCGTACAAGTCGATATTCGCGTCCGACAAAACACCCGAACTGCTTGCCGCGCTTAAAAACACGCTGATTATCGCCGTCGTATCGAGCGTTGTATCGACGCTTATCGGCACGTTTTCGGCAATCGGCATTTATTGTTTGAAACCGCGTGCGAGAAAGGTTGTGGAAAACGTCAACCAACTGCCAATCATCAACAGCGAAATCGTTATGGCGGTGTCGCTTATGATATTCTTCGTAACGTTCTCGTTCCCCGCGGGATATTTCCGCCTTATCATCGGACACATCAGTTTCTGCACGCCGTACGTCATTCTTTCGGTTCTGCCGAAACTTCAAACGATGGAC